>Ga0181595_10002313_pt1 | contig 19167 bp, 8 predicted proteins | sample 041ome_7_FD_145604 | JGI IMG/M metagenome (GOLD analysis project Ga0181595, IMG submission 145604) | Coastal salt marsh microbial communities from the Groves Creek Marsh, Skidaway Island, Georgia - 041401AS metaG (spades assembly) | ecosystem: Environmental > Aquatic > Marine > Intertidal zone >...
CTTTATATCTCTCTCTCTCTCTCTCTCTCTCTCTCTCTCTCTCTCTCTCTCTCTCTCTCTCTCTCTCTCTCTCTCGAAAACTGCTTTTCTCTCTCGCTCACAGAAGAAAAATGAGGGATCACACGCACTCACTCACAGCAGAAGAGTCCATTCACCCAGAACACATTTTTTTTTTTGCTTTTTTTCCGCACATCATTTTGCCCAATCGCCGTGCATTTTCCAGCCACAAACAACCGAAAACCTTTTTTTGCTGACGCCATTTAAAAAAAAACGAGCGCAGCTCCGCCCGCACAAAAGAGAGGGAGAGAGAGAGAGAACGGGAGCGCGCGCGAAAGAGATCGGACGTAAACTAGACAGGTCTAATCGTCATGCGCTCTGTGGCGACTGCCTCGGTCGCTGGTTTCGCGGGAACTTCTTCTTCTCCTTCTTCTGTTTCGGTTGCGTCGAGAAAACATTTTGGCGGTGGTGGTGCTTTCGGGAACAGAAAAGCTCGTCGTCGTTTCTTTGAAAACGACAACAAGAACAACGACGACGAGAACACCTCCGGAGGATTTCAAAGAGGAAGGGCGACGATCATGAGGGCATCATTCGGTCCGACGAGCAACGTCAACATCATCACCACCACCACCACCTATGATAGCTTTTCGTCGTCGTTTTCTCCTTTTGGAGGAGGAGGAGGAGGAAGAGGTGGAATAAAAAAACGAAGCACGAAGACGAGAATGAAAATAAAAGCACGAGCGGGACGAAATTTCAAACGCCACGAATTCGAAATAGAACGACAAATAGGGGAAGGATCGTTTGGGATCGTATACCAAGCAATCTGGAGGGGAAAAGAAAGGGTGGTGTTGAAAAGACCAAAACTAAACGTAGAAGGCGCGGCAGAGCTTCAAGAGATTGAGAACTGGATGAATGATCGCGTTTCGCGAGACGCGAAAGGCGCTTGCGCGGAGTTTTTAGGCAGCTATCGGGTGACGTATGACGAGTGGCAAAAGTTGATGGACACTAATCAAATGAATGACTTGACCGTGAAGGAAGGGTTATGGTTGGTGTGGAAGTACCAAGGTGATCGGACGTTGGCACAGTTTATGGCTCAGTCGGATTATCCATCTGGCTTGGCGAAGAACCTTTTGAAGAGAAAAGGGGTGCGCAAAGGTGACGCGGCGTGTGAACTGGAGATTGCACAGAAAGTTATGAAACAATTACTCACGAATCTAGCTACCATGCACAGCGCTGGTTTAGTCCATCGAGACATCAAGCCGCACAATCTCGTGTTGGCAGATTGCGAAGCGTACGACGAGAAAAACAGAGGGAAGAACGTTTTGGAAGGCACCGGGAAATTTCTTAGCGAAAGTTTATCCTCGATCAGAAGAGGCGGGAATAAGGGCGCAGGAGGAGACGGAGATGGAGAAAGTGGTGGTGGCGCTATGTACGAGAGAAAAGTGAAGGATTACGTCTTGATGGAAGAACCGGAATTCAAGCTCATCGATTTAGGCGCATGCGCATGCTTTCGCACGGGAACGAACTTTGCCCCGGATGAAACCATCATGGATCCAAAGTACGCGCCGCCGGAAGAGTTTTTGATTCCGACTGAAGACGCTCCAGATTTACGTAAGCTACTCGGTCCTCTGGCGTACGCTGCGGGTAGTGCAGCGTGGGTAAAGCACTTACCCGATCGATTTGATTCGTACTCAGCGGGTGTCATCCTCATGCAGTTGGCGTTGCCAAGTTTACGAACCAATCGAGGCTTGTCGAGCTTCAACCGCGGACTGAAAAAATGCAACTACGATTTGAATTTATGGAGAACGCAAAACAAGGGACAGCTCGGGCGTTCTAAAACAGCTCTTTTAGATGCGGGAGGCGATGCCGGCTGGAAATTAGCCGCCGAACTTTTGAAGGGGCGTCCGTATTGGTTGGAAAAGAAAGCCGCTAAAAGCGGAGAGCAGCTGAGCGGCAACAACACAGATCGACCATCGGCTTTAGAGTGTTTGAAGCACGAATTCTTCAGCGTAGATCCAGCTGAATTAGAAGTCGAACAAGGTGGAGCCGCTAAGATTGGTCAGAGCATCGGTCAATCGTTGGACAAATCGAGAGCGATTCTTTCGGACATGTTTGGTTTGCAGAAACGCATCGAGAGACAACAAACGAGCATTAAGAAACAGTTGGGGACCGTGCAAAGATTGAAAGCACAAGGTGCACCTCTCGATCAAATTGAAAAAGAAGAAGCCGTCCTCGAAAAGATGCAAGCTGGTTTGCAAAGCATGTTCAGATCGCTGCAGTTCAAAGACACGCAAGTTCGAACAGAAATCATCCTCGCGGCAAGCTCCTTCAAACAGCAAGCCAAGAAAGAAAACGTGGACACGACAGAATCTTTCGATCGATCCATGATTAGTCTCAAAACAAGAGAAGTGCTTGAGAAGGATCTTTCAACGTTTGCTCAGAATTTGAGTAAACAAGCGGGAAGGATAGGGGACGCCGCGACTGGAGCCGTTTTGAAAATACTCAAATCGCGAGACGAAAGCGATGAAGCGTCATCGTCGGACGAAGGAGATTCTGCCGAGAATGCAGATGGTGCTACGGCCGATGTCTCCGTTGTAAACGAAGATGAAGTAACAGACGAGAGTAAAAAGACGAATAAAGGTGTAGGTGTGCTCTCCTCTTTGCTCGGAGGCGTCGGAAAGAATATGAAGAAACCGAATGTGAAGAAAGAAAAAGAAACCGTCGTCTTTAAACCGGATAGCTCGATCGTAAAGATCGTTGATGAAAGGAATGACAGTGTCGATGAAAATGACGACGATAAAGCGGTCGGTGACAGCACCGACTTCGTGGTTTCCGATACAAAAACTATCCGCGCAAACATGGAAGCCATCGAAGCGGAAATGAACGCCGTCATGCAAGAGCTCGCCAAGCTGGATACGCAGCTCGGCGTTCAAGAGCTTGAAGAAGACAGCGAAAGGGGAAATTTCGGGATCGTTGAGGAAGGAGAAGAAGGAGAAGACGGTATGGAGGAAGACGAGCAAAACTTCAAGCGGATGCGATGATGGGATGCCGCCTTTGATACCATTATACTCTCGTACATTAAAACGAAAACTGCTGTAAAATATTACTATACTATATATACTATCATTGGTATCATTGAACTTGTCATCGCGCTCTCTTCTGCTTTAAATAGTTGGTGTGTGTGTCCCGTGTGACGCTGAAAACGCACGAGAATGAAAGTTGAGAATTTGAGACCCTAAACAGAAAACCAAGCTCGCACGAGAGGAAATCTTTTTTTAATTTTTTACGTACGCTCGTAACGCGATATTTTTTTTTCTCGACCTTTGAGTCCCCCCCTTCGTCGCGCGCGAGAGAGGAACGCGCGCGTGAAGCTAAAGATGGCAAAAAAGAAGAAGAACACAACGACGCTCGATGAGGATGATGCCACCGACGCGTCGATCGGCGCTGCCGACGATTCTTTCGATAACGCCGACAAGAAGACGAGCAAGAGCGGGAAAAGCTCCGTTAAAAACAAATTATCGAAACTGAAAGAAAAGTTGAACACCATCTCAGCAGACGACTTCAACGAACTCAACGCTTTGAAGAACTTTGAAGAAATAGAAGAACTCTCGGACGACGACGACGACGACGACGAGGATGACCGTAGAAACGATGCGAGTAAAAACGGCAACGCGAAGAAGTCCTCGTCGTTCGGCGCGGGGGTTTTGATCGAGCAGATGAGCCAAAAAGCAGCCTCAATCAATCCATCCTCGGTGTCCAGAGATTTAGAGGTGAAGATATTTGAGTGCGAGAAACTGTATAAAAAATACAACGTGAAACGGTTATCACGATCGAGAGCGAAGAAAGCCGGGCGAGGTACCGTCGATCCAGTCGTATCTGTGCACGTGAGAAAGAAGGACGGAAGCGAGTATGTTGGAGTGACGAGACCTATTTTGAATACAGTGGATCCGGTGTGGAACGCCGGAGAGGGCGAGTCTTTTTCATTTCCGATATTCAGCGAACAAGTAGAGGAGGAAAAAGAGAGGAGACGAATGTTTGCGTCCTTGTCGCCGAAGACAAAAAAGAAGACGTCAAAGAAAGAAAACGAAGACAATGCTCCCCAGGAGGAGAGAAAAAGCGATGATGATGATGAAGGTTCTTGGTGTTCGAAGGAAATCGTCTTCAAGATTTGGGATTTGAAAGGTCCGTCTGAAATTGATTCTAAGAAATCGCTCATCGGGACGTGCTCGGTACCCATTGAGCTGTGTCCACTCGATGGACATTGGCGAGAAATTACTTTGGATGTGGAGCCAGCCGGTTCGCCCGAATCTTTACGAACACTCGAAGGTTTGAACCAAAACGCGAAGAAAAAAGAGGTAAAAAAACTGATGTCTAAAAAGCGGATGGAGAAGAACAAAGAAGGCGGTGGCGAAGGTACGTTGAAAATGGCGTTTAGACGTCCGCCGAAACTGCTACCAGCGCTCGGCGTGAATGGAAATTGGCACGCTTTGCAAGTGGGCGAAGGTAGCGAAGATCCGTTGGAGCCTTGGATTGCGGGTTCGTTTGCGGCGAAGCACAGCGCAACATCCTCTACGTACGACGAGAGAAGACGAGATCAGAATATCAGTTTCTCGGCGAAAGAAAGAGCAATTGACGAGCGATTGAAGCAAAGTTTTAAATCTTTCACACCGGCAAAACGAAGCGCGATGCAGAACGAGAGACGCGGTCGATACTATGTTCATGTTATGGAAGCTTCAAACATTACGCCGATGGATGGATGGTCGGGATCTGACGCGTACGTAAAAATCGGAGGTGATTCTATGCCAGCTAAAGAGAGATACAGGACAAAAGTTAAAAATGACACGTGTTTCCCGCATTGGAACGAAAGGTATCTTGTTGATCTCACGAACAACGATTCTGCACTCGTGTTTACCGTGTTTGATCGTGATTTTGGAAACGCAGATGATTTCTGTGGCGCATGCGGTATTCCATTAGAGTGTTTACCGCAAGACGGCTCCTACAGGACGTTTAATTTACCGCTCGGAACGAGAATTAGTTCAAGAAGTGCCGGTGAAGAGGTTGTTTTTGAAGATCATGAACGGCGACTAGACGTTGGATATTTAAAAGTTTCTGTGGCGAAAATGATGGAACCTTTGGAAATACAAAATAAAATTTTAAATGCGTGCGGAGGATTCGGTTCTATAACGTTGGAAGATTCCGGGAATTTAACAAAGTATGCGCGGAGATGTCACGTCAGGGTGTTGGCAGCGAGATATTTGTTACCAGTTGGAAATACGAGTAAAGATTTGTGCGATCCCAGCGTCACGGTCCAAGTCGATAATGCGCCAAAATTTGAGCGCTTTGCAACATCTGTGGTATACGATACCTCCACGCCTGTGTGGAATGAAAGTCTAGGAGAGACGTTTACTCTTCTAGTCAGACCTGGGGCGAAAGAATTGATTGTGTGTTGCGTCGATAGAAACTTTTCAGGCCAAGTTGAAATGGGGAGAGGATGCGTCAATTTATTAAATGTCGAGGCAAATGGAGATTGGACGAGCTCGGAAGTTGCGATATATCGACGAGATCCAAAAGATAAAGAAACTATGATTCCGTCAGGTCTAGTATCTGTTGAGATATCCTTCTCTCGTCCTCCATTTGCGGAAATTATGGAACCACCCATCATTGACGCGGATAAAAAGATGCTCAACGTTCACGATCCCTCGTTGTATCTCTACGTTCAAATTTTACGGGTTCGTAACATAGCACTTCCGGTGTACCGTAAAACCACGGACATGCGCATCAACTTGACGACAAACACAAACTTAATACCGGTCAAGGGTAAAGTGCAGGAAGATGTCAAGCCTACTGCTACATTCGATACAGAAGTTTTCTCGTTACCGATGAATCCAATGACCACGAGTTTTCGGGTTCGCCTACTCGCTGAGCTTAAGAGCGTATACTTTGGCATCGCGCTCGTAAAAGCTTGGAAGCAGTTTCGAAAATATCTCTACGGAAAAGATGGAGCTGATGATGGCGGTATGAGTTTTATCGATGAGGACGGGGATGGAGAACTCGACGATCCAGACGAAGCGCTCACGATAAAAGCGGAAGATTTCTTGGCCCTGAAGAAATTCTACGTCGGCGGCACTACAATAGGTGAATTTACGGTAGACACCTCTGGTTTAGCTATCGGAGAGATGAGAAAGACGTGGACAAAGTTGGTACCATTGAAAAACACCGCAGTTTATGGCTTTTTGAATAAAGCTGGAAAACGACTCGGTCACGTTGAAGTTGCGTATTCCATCGGTCGTCGCTCGCTTCCGCCCGCAGATTTAGAGAATACGTTTGGAGCGGCTCGACCAAGAATTGGAAATTTGAGCGTTCAAATCAAATCTGTAATCGGTGGTGTGTTGAATTCAGGGAACCCAGTCAAGGATATACACTACAAACAGAATGTACTTAAGAATGCGATTGAGAAAGATGAAGGCTTACTTGGAACGCACATCTCATGCGCAGTCATCTTAGAAAGCTTCGAAGAAAATTTTCGCACGGCTTTCGAGTCTGCCACATTTCCCGTTACCGAAATCATGGGTGAAATTCGCATCGTTTTGTTCGCGAGAGATCCGGTGACGACTGCATTTACCAAGCCGGTTGGCGTCGCATGTGTTCCGATTTCAAATATTTTGAAAAGCGAAAATTACGAACTCGACGTGTGGGCTAATGTCATTCCAACGGACGAAGATGGCCTCTCTGCGCAAGATTTAGTCGATGCGGAGCGTGAAATGTTCATGCGTGAAAGGAATAAGAACACGGTGACAAAGAAATGGCAAGGATATTGCCGAATCGTGTTCAAATTTACTCCGGTAATAAAAAAGAGTTCCTGGTATTTGCGTCAAGCTCCGCTGGAAAGACCGAAAGAAAAACCAGAGGATACAGTAATCGGCATCATACATGCCATATCTCGAGTAGTGATTGCCATTCTTGGATTTCCACACATTATCATGCAATCTTTCGCGTGGTTATCTCTTTGGCCGTTGAGTGAAACCTTCGCATTGAGGATGTATTTTGCAATTTTTCATACGGCGTTGTGCTTTTATCTCAGAGGCGATATTTTGGGTGCATTCTTACCCCTCATGTGTGTTTTGGGTCTCTTATTCGTCGGATATACGTCGCGAATTGTAGAAGATAAAGACGACGCGCCGGTATCGTGCTTTGGAGTTAATGAGGATGGTTCGGAGAAGGAAATTTTAAGAGTGCGGGTGATAGACGAGTTTGCGAAGACCAAAGCGATTGAAAAAGATATCGACGAAGAGATAGAAGATTTGTACGAATATTCGAGATTGATAAAGATGGGGAAATCACACAAAGAATCGTCGAAAATTGTTGGAAACAGAGCCGCGAAAAGAATCAAGGCTGACCGTGAAAACGCCGAGCTCTCGGGTAACAATCCTGTGCAGAAGTTGATGAACGTGATTAAATCGCTTTCGTCGAAATCTAATCCAATGGACGCCGTGCTGAAAATAGTCAAAAAACTGTTGGCATTTTGCTTAAACGTAGTGAAGACAATCACTAAAACGGCAATATCGCTCGATCAAGTTCAAGCGCCGAAAATTTTATCCGGACCATGTTTAGCGATCATTGTGCCCTTGAACTTGATTTCGCAGCCTTTGGAGAGAATTATTGGTGTTTTCGATTGGAGAGATGATAATTTATCGCACTATTCGGCGATATTGATGATATTCATCGCGATAGTATCCAGTATTGCGTTGAAAATTGCATTTGAGATTCAATACTACATAGATTTGTATTCTCCAGTGCGATTGTGGTTCTTCGTCTGGCTCCTTGGCGTCGTACTCTTAATCCCGCACGTCTCTAAAGCGTGTTTGTTCCCAATCGTCGTTATGTACGAGAATGCAATTCAGTACAACATCTCTGCGAGCGGCATTCACGTCCCCGCGGTGTGTTTGCGTTCAATTCAAGAGGTTGATAGAATGACGAAAGGCAGAGTCGCGAAATTATTCGAAGGGACCGCGGAAGAACGCCAGAAAGCTCGAGACGAACTTTTCCAAGAGAGGAAGAAAAAATACTTGGTGGCGAAAGCGGCGGAACTCAAAAAGAGAAAGATGAAAGCTACTAGCGCGCTCAGAGGATTTTCTTCGAATCCGGCGCAATTTTTAGGCATCCTGATTGGTCGTTCGCTCACGGCGAGACAGGAATTGCATCGGTCGAGGCTTGAAAAGTTTTTCATCAAGAATCCCAATCAAAATACGCTGGACTCATCGGCGAAAAAGAATGCGAAAGTGGTAGGAATGGAAGAAGAGTTCATAGAGAAGCCAGACTTTATGAAGATAGCGGACATCAAGGTCAAATCAAAGGCGTCGAAAGGTGCGACAATCCTATTATCTTTGCCGAAGTTGATCGTATCAAACGCTGTGGCTATTCCGCGCCGAATAATCTTGTCGCCGATGCGAATATACGCATCTTTAGAAAAGATTGTTCCGTCGAAGCAGCAAGTGAAGGCGAAGCTAAAAAAGATGTTTGCTCCCATGTCTAAAGATGAGAAGAATGTTAAGGGTGTCGGCAAGGTGAATAACCCGCGCGTTTTAAAAAATGGCGAGGTGATTACCCAGGAGGTTTTGAGGAAACAAGTTGCCGAACGCAAAGCAAAGAGAAAGCGAATGAAAGCTCAAGCACAAAAGAAATAATTTGTAGTAGTAAAACAGCTGTAATAATACACGCAAGCGAGCGCACAAGATGTAATAAATATCTCTCATTCATATTTCTTTCTACCCCTCTACCGATCTTCATCGAACGACGAAAACCAGGCGCCAACGCCCGATTTGTGCCTGCGCCACATTCCGACCACGTCCCCTGGGCAACTCGTCTCATACTCCTTACTATTCGTTTTCGCATCGGCCAGGACGTCTCTTTCGTCTTGACTCACTCTAAATCTTCGCGCGGAATCCCAAATTAAAGCCGCGTCTGCATTTTCCAATAACTTCAATCGCCCAATGGGTCGCTTCTGTGCCGCCAATCGAACCGTGTCCAAGTACGCATCCCAACTTATTTGATTAAGCGAGTCTTTTTGTCTTCCTCTTCCTCCTCCTCCTAAACGTCTGAACGAGGTCTTCTTCTTCTTTGAAGACGATGAGACTAAACTCTTGATCTTTTTTGACGAGTTGTCAACAAAGTTGCCAATCAATACCACGCAAACGTCCATCGAAATGGCATAATCTAGCGGTAACTTCAAATCCCGATCGTTCGTGACGACAATAGCTACGTGTTTTCTATTCTTTACAATCTGCCGCAGTTTCGTTTCGTCTGGTGAACATTTTTCCTTCAAACACGCAGCGTGTATCTTTTCCCCTTCTAGTTTTAATAATTCTTGCTTCGCCATGGCCAAGTTTCTGTATTCTCTTCTCGTTTGCTCGCAAAAGGAAACGTTTTTAAGTTCTGGGTTACAAGCAACGGTACCAGTCGCATTGTTGTCATCATCATCTCCGTCATCGTTATTGTTCCTGTTGATCCTCAAATCGTTACGAATAACATCATCATGATCATCATAATTGGCGTCGTCGTCGTCGTCGTCGTCGTCGTCGTTGTCGTCTTCATCGCGAGTGTCATCGTCTTCATCGTCGGAAAGAAAACACGCCTCCTCTGCCCGCCGCGTGATGAACGCGGGAACGTCTTCCCTCTCCTTCCCTTGACACTCGTTGGCGAACTCCATCAAACGTCGACCTAACCTCAAATCCGCGGCGTCTGGACCATCTAAATAAAACTCCGTTTTCAAGTTTAACCTCTTGAACGTTTCTTTGAATCCTTTTTCATCCTTAGTATTATTATTATCATTGTTGCAACATTCGCTCAAATCTCGAGACGTTTGCATACCGGCAAACGCGTTGAAAGAAACGATGCTGCCAAACTTTTTCGACGCTTTTTTGATTCTTTGCGCGTTTATCGCGAAACGTTCGCACGTCGTCCCCGGGTTCACGTTGTCCAAATCCCAGAGGATTATCACTTCCCTATCGTTCTCTTTTTGTCCTTGGTCTTCTTCTTCTTCTCGTTCGTCTGCACTTTCCCTGCTGCCTTTGATCGTCGGCGACGACGACGATGAAGCCGCAAGACCGTTAGAGCGTTTTTGTTGCTCGTGACGTCTTTTTCGATTTCTGGCGGCCGCTGCTCTCGTCGTCGTCGTCGTCGTCGTCGTCGTCGTTCTCGTCCTTCTCCTTCTCTCCCCGCGCCGAAAGGACGCCGAAAGGAAAGAGGAAGAAGAGAACGACGAGAGAAGCTGCGGCGGCGCGATCCCGCGCATTTTGTTTTATGTGCGTTTGAATATGAAGAGATTTCACGCGCCGGGCGCGCGTGCGTGAATTTTTTTTTGCTCTTTTTTTAACTCGCGCGTGGTGTTCCCCCACAATCGTGACAATGAATCCACATCGCAACAAGATATTTATGAGATACTACAACGCGTCTTTTTGATATCGATTTTACATTAAAAAAATACTAATACATCTCGTCCTCTACAAAACAAACAAACGATTGCTATTCTCATCGCGCGCACGCGCGATTTCTGCTGCTGCTTCTGCTCACCGGCAGCAACGCTGCTTCTTTTATTTTTTCTACTCCTCGAGTTCTTCAAAGCCGGCAGCTTCGAGTTGTTTCTCGAGCGCTTTCACTCTCAACTCGGCCAAGTCCATCTTCTCTTCCGCCTCGGTGCACCTCAAAACGGCATCGTCGACGATTTCTTTCGCCACGAGAGCTTCTTTCATTAGTTTGTCGTTGAATAATTCCTCGTTCTTTTCTATGGTAAGTTCTTTTTGGATTAAGATTTCGTCTTGCACCTCGATGTCTTTTTTCAAACCTTCTATTACTTTTTCCTTGTCCTCGAGTTCGTCTTTCAACTCTCTCGAAGACCTTTCGAGGAGAAGAAGTTTCGAGGTGCACTCGTTCAGTTCTCGGCGCAGAGATTCAACTTTCTTTTCTTCGGTGCGCAAGCGGTCTTCCACGACTTGCTTTTCGCGTTCGGAGCTTTTGAGATTTTCGAGATGTTGAGTGGCTTCGTTTTCGGCTTGCGCCGTGGCGGAAAAAAGTTGCTCTTCCGCTTCTATCGCTCTTTTTTGGTACTCTTTGAGAACGAGAACGTGTTGCTGCTGTCGTTCTTCCAGTGCCTTTCCATCTTCCACTCCTCCTCCTGCCGCTGCTACCGTTGCCGCCGCGCTTTCTATAAAATATTCCTCCTGTTGTAGTAAAAGCGTTTCCGCTTCTTCCAGTCGTTGCTCAATTTTCTCGCGTTCTCTGTGCGCGTTTGCAAAAGCCACCATAGCGCTCGCGCCGCGCTCTCGCGTGAACTTTTCCAATAGCTCATACTCTCTTTTCATTTGCATTAAATCTTCGTGAATATATTTCTTTTCGTTTTCAGAATAATTAAACTTGCCCTCCATATCTTTTGCAAAAGATTCCACGGATTGAATAGCCTCGTCCGCTTCTTTCAACTTTTTCGTGAGATCTTCAATCTCTTTCGCTTTCTTTTCCATCATTTCTATATGAAACGGATTGTTTCGCACGTCGTCGTCGTCGTCGTCGTTATCGCCGCCGCCGTCTTTGTTGTCGCCATTTTCTGCTTTTGTTTTCTCTCCTTCTCCTTCCATCGTTGTGTTCTTTCCGTTGCTATCATTGCTACTGTTGTTCTCCTCGTTGTCGCGCTCGTCGCGCTTCTCCTCCTCTTCCCTCTTCTCCTTCAATTTCCTCGCCTCTTCTTTCCACTCTTCCATCTCTTTCTTCCATTTTTCGTTCTCCTTCTCCAACGCCTCCGCGCGTTTTCTTAAACTTTCCTTCTCCTCCTCCTCTTTCGCTTTCACCGATACACACGCGCTCTCGATTTCCTCTCGTTTCTCCCGTCGCGCGCCCTCGAGTTCGTTCCGTAACTTTTCTCTCTCCATTTTCATCTCCTCGATTTGTTTTTCGTTCTTCTCGTTCAGCGCCGTCGCCGTTTTCGTCGCTTCTTCTTTAAACAGTCGCAGCCGTGCGATCTCCTCGACGAGTTCCTCTTTTATTTCAGATTGCGCTTCTCGTTCGACGGCGAGTAGTCTTCGATGCAGCGCTGATTCTTCCTTCTCTCGCTGTAGCAGCAGTAGTGATTCCATTCGGTGCTCCTCTTTTTCGCCGATGACATTCTCTTTCCCATTCGTCGCGATAGTGGTATTCTTCTTCTGCGTTGTTGTTGTTGTTGTTGTAACACCATGCATCAAATTCTCTTTTTCCGCTGCTCGCATCGTCCTCATCGCCGCGTCGCTCTCGTCGTCGTCGTCGTTGGTTTCTGCTCCAACTACCCGCGTTCCGTTTTCTTCTTTATCTTCTTCTTCTCTTCCTAATTTATTGCTGCTGTTGCTGATATCGTCGTCGTACTCAAAGTCGTAGTTGTTGCTGTTCTTGGTGCTGGTGTCGTTCGTGGCGGTAGCAGCGGGAGCACCCCCCGCGCTCTTCCCTGACTTCGACTTCTTCGACCGACGGAAGCCCACCATTACGTATATCTTTTTCCTTTTTTTTGTGCGGTTTCTCTTGTGTTTTGTTGTTTTCTGTAGTCTTTGCTTTTATTAGTTCTGCCACGACCTCTTCTGCTTTGTGCCACATTTGGACTCTCTGTTCTCCTCATAAAAAAAAGCAAAAGGTGAGCACGAATTTACTGTCTCCTTCTTCCTCTTCCGTTCGTTGATGCGAAATTCACGGAGCGTTTCTCTCGAACTGAACGGCCCGTTCGATATCGCTCGCGTTTCGTTCCGCGTCGTCCGTCGCGCTTTCGTTTTTCGTTTTTCTCTCGCGGGGCAGAAGCGCGCGCGCGCGTGGAAAACGTTCGCGAGGGAAATTTTGTTTTAGGACTTCGCGCGTAAATGAGTGCGCTTTCGTTGGCCGACGCGAACGCATGAGTGGATAGTTAGGGCTAGAAACGCGCTCAAGGAATACATTTACGCGTGATTCTGAAGGATGGTTTCGGTTTCGTGGATGTCACTGATGAAAAAACGCGTTTTCTCCCCTTCAAAAGTCTCCCGTTTTTCGTGAAAGACCTCTCATTCTGACCTCTCTTGCTCTTTCTCATTTATTATCGCACAAACAGATCAAAAGCACATAAACTATGCCGCCAAAATTTGATCCTAACGCCGTTATCGAAGTCTTTCTTCGTGCCACCGGTGGTGAAGTCGGTGCCGCCTCGTCTTTGGCGCCGAAAATCGGTCCTTTGGGTCTCTCCCCGAAGAAAGTCGGGGAAGACATCGCCAAGGAAACTGGCAAGGAGTGGAAAGGTTTGCGCGTTACTGTGAAACTTTCCGTTGCGAACAGACAAGCGAAAGTGTCCGTAGTCCCGACCGCGTCTGCGTTAGTCATCAGAGCGTTGAAGGAACCGTTCCGTGATCGTAAGAAGGAGAAGGATGTGCCGCACGATGGTAACGTCGCGTTGGATGAAATCATTGAAATTGCGAGACAGATGCGACCGAAATCGAGAGCGAAGACTTTGTCTGGCACGGTGAAGGAGATTTTAGGTACGGCGAAGAGTGTTGGTTGCACGGTCGAGGGTGAAGATCCGCAAGACGTGCAACAATCCATCGATGATGGAGACATTGTCATTCCGGAAAAGTAAGAACAACGACAGCTATGAACGTAAAAGTTTCTTCGATAAGGTCGGCTAAATTCTCTGGAAAAAATGAAAGAGAGTCCACCCTAAAATGTTCCTTATTATTAGACGCGTCTATATCTATGTCGTTTGAACTATATACTTTTCTATCTGTGATGGTAGTAGAGAGAAGTAGATTTAAACATTTAGAAATGCATCAATAATAATAGAATTTTGCCTTAGCTGTTTTTGGGGGAGAGTGAGTGAGTGACGTTGTGATTCAAATACTTACATGAAACAAATAATGAACAACACTTCTTTTGTATTCTTGTTATTATAAAAATAAACGATTGAGACCTTTTGATTTTAGATCTTTACGGTGACTTTGTTCGATTAACTCTTCTCTTTCTCCTCCGTTTTCTAATTCTCTGCGACGACTTCCTCTTCCTTTGCTTCTCCGTCCTCTTTGTCTTCTTCTTCACCTACGTCCTTCGACGTGGCGGCACCTTTTTCCTTTTTCTCTGGCGTCGCCGCTGACGCTGACATAACCGGACGCTCTTGCTTCGGGCGCTCTTCCTTTTGTTGTTGTTGTTGTTGTTGTTTGAGAACGTACGGTTCTAACTTCTCGTTATCACTTTCCTCCGTCCCAGTTTCATCCGAGGGATAGTTCGGGTCGTGATGTCCGTCGTCGTCGTCACTTTCTTCGTCATCCTCCGAATCTATCTCGTCCTCGCTTGCGACGATTCCTTCCTCTTTTTTACCGCTTTGCTCCTTCTTCGATGTATCTCCTTCACCAGCAGTCGCCGCTTCCGATGTTGCGGCTGCAGTCGCTGCAGGAGGTAACGACGCCCCTTTACTCTTGCTCGGGGCGGCTCCTTTCTTCTTCTTGTTGCCCGACGTCGAATCTCTCTCCTTCTCCGCCTCGGGAGTTCGTTTGCTCACTTTAAATTTTGCGTTTTGTTTCCTATCGACACCGATCCAGTAATCAGAAACCAAGGCAAAAGTGACGGAATACAGCGCTGCAGGTGGAGCCATAAATTTGACGGCAATTTTCGTCGGCTCGTCGCCAGTTTCCGCTGCCAATTTCTCTGCCTTGCTCAATTTCTTCATCGCCAAAGTTAAGTTTGCTAACGGATCACAAACGAGTAAATACCACGACTCTGGTTTTTTTATGCCTCGACCAAACGGAACGGGCGGTAAGTCAGCGTCGCCTATTGGTCCCCCTCCGCGAGAAATCTGAACCGAAGCTCGCGCCGTGATGATATCGTCTTCCAAAATAAGCGGTTGTTTTTGTTGTTGTTGTTGTTTTATTCCACCGGCGACGACGCCGTCGTTTCCGGCTTGTACACCGCTCGCAGACGAGGAGGAAGGAGACTCACCTTCCACGAAAATCTCGCACTCAAACTTGACTACTTTGACGATGTTCATGATCGTCTCCACGTCCGCTCTTTTGTTTTCGTCGAATTCAGCAAACTTTTCCAAGACCGCCGCTCTTTCCTCTTTCGCCATCTCTCTCAACTCTGCCAACGATTTTGCCTTCTTACGAATCTTCGCGCATTCCTTTTCGGTAAAGTGCGGCAACTGCAACAGACCAGCCGCGCCGCCGTCATCGCTGTTTGCGATCGATCCTACTCTCCCCGACGACGCATTAGTACTGCTGCTCGACTTCTTCAACGTGATCGGAACTGCTTGCGTGAAGAGTTGAGAATATTCCAACACCGCCTGCGTCGGCTTCACCGCGGTAAAACCAGCCCTCGGGTTACCACTCGTTTGCAACAACATGAGCAAAATTTGGTCGATGAATCTCGGCACGTTTTTCACCACAAAATCGAAATCCTTCATCAACTCCCTGGGTACCTCCTCACCTTTTCGCAGCAAGTGCATCAACTGCAACGCGTGCGTCCGCACTACGTTTGGATGCCTTCTCACAAACTTTTGCGCCAGCTCTCCGCCGCCAATTTCGTTCCTACACTGCTTCAAAACTTCGCTCAAACTTTCGTTCAACTTCTCTCCTTTGTACTCCATCTCCATGAACTCTTGCGCGACTGAAACCAACTGAGGCACTTCAGTCAATTTAATCATCGGTTTCAGCATCTGCCCAAAATTACTCTGCGTTTGCCTGAGCACTTTCTTCCCATCCACGCCGGTGTGCGCGTACTTATCTCCCTTCATTAGAATCCTCACGATGACAATCAGCGGCAACAAAATTGTCACCAAAACCATCCCGAGCAAGACAAACGGAGCCAATCCTTCGAATCGTCCTCTCCCGAACAACTCCTCCGGCAACGCCACGCCCAACTTTGTCGACTGTCGGCCGTCTGGATGTCCGTACTTCTCGAAGTTTTCTCTCGCGATGTCGTTCGTTAATGTCTTGTACGCCGGCGCGACTGATTCTGTAAAAAACTTAATCGCCTCTGGATCTGAGTTTTTATCAGGGTGGTACTTCAAACTCATCTTTCTGTACGCTCTTTTGATCTCCGACGGCGTCGCCCCGATGGAAAGCTCCAAAATCTCGTACGGATCGAACCTCTTCTCTTCCATCTGCATGGCTTTCGCCCAGAACAGTAACAGGAAAAAAAGTATCCACCCGCACACGATCGCTAAATTCCACCCGCTGAAAAACATTTGTCGCTTCATCGATTGCTTCGATTGTCGCACCGATTGCTCGAACGATTTCGCCCACAAAGACCCGTCTTTCGCTTTGATTTGAATGTTTTGTTGTTGTTTTTGTTTTTGCTCCGCGCTGGTGGTGGTGCCTTCACTCTTCTTGTTCTTCTTGTTTATGTTCAACAGCGATATTTCGCCACCTTTACTACTCTCTCCGTCTTCTCCGCTTAAAAAGCTCGAGAAAAGTCCAAATCGACGGCCGATTCTGTACAGCGTGATTGGAAAGAGAAAACAGGAGAGAACGGCGACGAGGAAGATGGGAAACAACGCGGCCACGGTTTCCGACGGCGTTTCTTCGGACGAGGAATCCGCGGCCATGTTTTCTCGAGACTCGATCGATCGTACCTCGTTCTACCTCTCTCTCTCTTTTCTTTGTGTTTGTGTTTGGTGTGTGCGCGTGTGTGTGCGCGCGTTACTAAAACTGAAGAATATTATGGAGCGTAGGCCGCTCGAAAAAAGAGAAAACAGTCAGAGGGGGGACACTCGACCAAAAAATATAAAAAAAACTACAGGTACCTTGTACTATAATGTGAGTCTCTATTATGACGCGCCATATGTGGCACGCGCTCTACTTCCCTATGCAAAACTCGGAAAACAGAAAATCGAGAACGTTTTCTGTGACATCCAAACGACCAACTACGCGAGAACAATTGCGCAAGGCCTCTCGTAAATCTTCGGCGACGAGTTCAGTTCTCGGATGATCCGGAGAATGCTCCAACGAGCGTTTGCTTCCTTCGTCGTCGTCGCTATCGGATTTCTGGTTGAGCTCAAAGAGACACGCCCCAAGGGAATTGGATATTGCGCGAGCGTGCGCACGATGACGCGTTCGGGCGATGGCAGCTGTCGCACCGTCGTTGGAGCGAGAGGAAAATGATGATGCTGTTATTGTGCACTCGTGGACGGCATCGGAGACAGCTTTCGTTAACGCATCCAGTCCCAGTCCAGTTCGTAAACTAAGACGAAGAAGGGAGGAGTCAAACCTTGAATACGCTTCTTCTTCTTCTTCTTCTTCATCTAAAAAATATAACGCGTCGGATTTGTTTACGACTGAAATGATCTTGACGCCATTCTCCCGTTTTATGTTCATATTCTCAAAATCGATTCTCTTTGGATTTGTGGCGTCGATCATTTCAATGATGATATCCGCGTTTTTTGCCACATTTTTACCTCTTTCGATGCCTTCTCTTTCAATTTCATCGATTAATTCTTTCGCGTCGTCGGAGAGTTTACCGACCCTTCTTTCGTACTCGTCATCGAAGAGTGGCTCGTCCTCAATCTCAACCTCGTAGGGGTTTTCCATTTTTTCCGACGGCGATGAAGATTTTTGCATTATTGGCAAAAACCGATGCCCAGCGGTATCAAAAATTACTACTTTTCTCCCATTCAACTCTAAACTCACCTCTACGACGTCTCTTGTCGTTCCAGGAACTTTCGAAACGATCGCTACATCTCTTTTTGCAAAGTAATTTAACAATGTCGATTTCCCCGCATTCGTGGCACCCACTATGCAGACGCGAACACCGGTTCGGACTAACTCTCTCGCCTTGGCATCTTTTAACGCCGCGTCAATTTCACCTTTCACGTGACGAATCGCCGGTAAGACATCTCGGTAAACTAAGGACGTTTCTAGCTTTGGGTCTTCGCCGGGAAAATCTAAAATCGCTTCGCAAACGGCTAAAGCTTTCGTCAACTCGTTCGTCCACTCCTCCACTTTCTTCGACAACGATGAAGCCGTCGGAGCACGACGATAACGAATATCGTCATCAACAACACCGAGTTCTATTTCACTCACGGCCAACGCTCTCTGCGCTTCCGTCTCTGCCTCTATTAAATCTGCCAAAGATTCCGCTTGAACTAAATTCATCTTCTTATTCAGAAATGCGCGTTTGCTGAACTCTCCCGGTTCTGCCGGTCTCAAGTTTTGAAATGATGACTCACTCCTTTCGCAGCCACCACTCATCGTAGAAAGTACTTCCAATATCTTCTTACACACGGCTATGGAACCATGCATGTGCAACTCGCACACGTCTTCTCCTGTGAACGAGCGTGGCGCTTTGAAATACGCAATCAACCCTTCGTCGATAACCCCTATGGAATTTTTCTTGCTCCTTCTTCTTCTTCTCACGTGACCTCTAGCTCTTTCAACTCGGTCGAATTCATCATCGTCTTCTTCATTTTCTTCTTCAAGTTCTCGTTCTAGTGCTTCCGACGAACCCTCTTCCTTTTCAAAAACAAACTGAGCGCGCCGCAGCGCGCCCGGTTTTACTCTCCACCTCTGGGTCGAAATATCCTCGTCGGTATCTTTCAACCTTTCCCTTCTTCCTTCGAGAAGTCCAGATAACGTCAGCTTCCTCCCAACTTCCCAACTCCTCGGACCGGATATTCGCAGAATGGCTACGCCACCTCTTCCCGGCGGTGTAGATATCGCGTAAATCGTCGATCCTTCTTCTTCTTCTTCTATTTCTTTCGCAGCGCTCGCGCTGTGCCTTCGACGAAAAAGGTGATTAGCGTGATTTTGTTGCTCGTCGCGAGGAGAACGAAAAAGTGCAGCACAACAACGACGACGATTAAAAGTCTCTTCGCTGCCACCACCGTCGCGGAGAAAAAGGAGACGACGGATGAGAAGAGAGGACGACGTCGCTCTTCTTTTCATCTTTGGCGTCGGCGCGCCCTCGGTTTTTTTATGTTTTATGTGTTTGACGTGTAACTAACTTACTCTTCAGAATCTCGCGTGGTATTTAGGGTTGTACCATCGATGTTTTTCTTTTGTGGAGACGGCGGCTGCACGCATCACGGAGCACCGTCACTCTCTCACCACACGCACGCACGGAATACGCACACACGCACGCACACACACACACACACACACACAGAGAGAGAGAGAGAGAGAGAGAAAGAGAGAGAGAGAGAGAGAGAACACG
>Ga0181595_10002320_pt1 | contig 19142 bp, 3 predicted proteins | sample 041ome_7_FD_145604 | JGI IMG/M metagenome (GOLD analysis project Ga0181595, IMG submission 145604) | Coastal salt marsh microbial communities from the Groves Creek Marsh, Skidaway Island, Georgia - 041401AS metaG (spades assembly) | ecosystem: Environmental > Aquatic > Marine > Intertidal zone >...
GCTCTTTCTCTCTCTCTTTTTCTCTTCTTTAGCCGCGAGAAAAGGAGAGCACATCGCGACGAGAACACCGCGAGAAGAGCACAAATCATCATCAGAATACGGTTATCTCATCACATCACGCAGAGAGCACATTTCACGCAGAAGAGAGATTTGAGTCAAAAGAAACATGGGGAAAGTGGCGAAACCGGCGCGCACTTTCGACGCGGTGCGCGTGTTCTCTCTCATCGCTTTTCTTTAAAGTCGTTTTCTTCGTTTCGTTCTTCTTTTTTCTTCTCTCTCTGACGGCGTTTTCTCTCTCTCTCTCTCTCTTGAAACACAACGAACAGTCCCCGCGAATGTCGGCGTTGATTGCGAAAATCTTGTCGTACACAACAACCGACGACAAAAACGCGTTGACGACTTTGGACGAGAAGGACATGGGGGGAGAAGAAGAAGAACGTCATGTTCACGATCGCGTCGTCGATATCTCGAGCGCAATCGCGGACGATTTGAGCCCGCAATTCGTTTGGCACTTGGGGAAAGGCGAGTTTTTACACTGGGTGGATGTGTTTAACGCGTTTGACTCGTATTTGTCAAACGCGACGAGTGGTTTTACGACTACGACGGCGAAAAAGGATTCAAAAACGCATTTTTCGGCAACGAGGATAGCGCACGAAGCGGCGCCGAATTACATCTCCAAGACAGACGTGTGCTCGTTTTTGATCGCGTGCGGGGAAGGAGCGAGAGGCGGGGATGGCGGAAGCGGTGAAAATGCCGAGGAGGGCGTAGACGACGACTCGCGACAAAGACGAGAACGACGAAAAAGGGATTCGATGAAAAGGAAGAAGACGTTGCTGTGGATTTTGCGATGTACGCGCGCAATTTTAGACGAGTGCTGGAATAAGCACGTGTACAATTCGTTGGAACAATTGACGAAGCTTTTACATCACGAAGATTTTGAAGTCGCGTACGAAGCGCTGCTGACGATTCACTCGGTTGCGAAGAAAACGCCCGGCACAAGAGTGAATAGGTTTGTGCCGTGCGATGGGTTGACGATGCGGTTGTTAATTTTGGCGAGAATGAACGATTACGATGAGAATGAGAACAAGCAGAAGAACGAGAAAAGAACAGAGGTGCAAAACTCATTTCCAGATTTGAAAGTTGATTTCCTATTCGGCGTGGATAACGAAGACGGCATTCAGGACGGTCAATCTTCTGTATTCGACGTCTTAGACGAATCCAATGTCTCGCGCATGTACGAAATCGTCGAGAGTATCGAGGAAGGAGGTGAAGTAGATAGTAGCAAACCCGAAAATGCCGTTGAAGCGGTCATAGATAGCCGACTCCGCGTCCAAGAAGAAGGGTTCAATAAACGGACTAAACTTCAAGAAGAAGTGTTTAAGAAGCTCTGGACTCTTCGATGGTCGTCGTTTGCAGCGAGAGATGCGCAAACAAACACGCACTACCTAAAAGACGCGCGAGTAAACGTCGCAAACCTCGCACTGGCGACTCTACTGCAATTCGGCGATTCAACGGAAGATGTTTCGTATGATTGCAACTACACTCCCACAAAAACGCCGATTCCGTCACAGGAGATGAGGCGACTGGTTTTTCAGACGTCAACGATGCAAGAAAAGGCTTCGGAACTCGTTCAACAACTCGACGATAGAATAACAAACATTAAGAAAAACACACACAACAGTAATAGCGAGCCGCCGCTGCCGTCTTTAGGAAGAGGAAGAGGAGAAGACGCGGGGAGTGATTTTAGTACCGACGCGTCAGTAGCTGCATGGGCAATTTCGGCTCTTGTAAACGAACGAGATACATCTTCCGCAGCCGTGGAAGTTTTGCGCACGCACAAGTCTGCAACGATCTTGGAGAATTTATTCACTATTTCAGTGGAAAAACTTGTGAACGCGCCAGACCTTTCGAAGAAATATTTCGATACGGCAACGGACTCTCCAGAAGAGAGAGGAAGAGGAAAGAAGTCGACTAAGAAAAACACGGGAACAGAAGAAAGTTTTCGGTATTTTGACATTTCAAACAGCGAAAGCATAGAAGCATCTACCCTTGCCGAAGCAGCTTTCGCACTTCTCGCGAATCTTAGCACGATTGCGACAGGCTGCAACGTATTACGCGATGCAAACGCGCTCGAACCGCTCTTGAAGTTGTTCGAGCACGAACGCAGCGACCATATACCTTTCGTAGCTATATTTGCGCATTCGCTAGAAATGATATTAGATTATAACGCGGATTCGAATAGAATATTTCGTGAGTCCGGCGGCGTTGCGTTACTGTGCTTGAGGCTACGCCAAGAAATTGAAACGTCTCTGAAGGAATACGACAAGATTTGCGAATCACTCAGAAGCGCGGGCGCTTCGATGAAAAATAGAGAGAATAAGAACGATGCAAAGTTATTGTCTGTCGCTAATACTGATTCACATGCGGCGCCAGGTTCTGGCTCAAAGCGCAAGAAGTCGCACGTCACGTCAGTAGATGATGACAAAGAAAGTACTCCATCACAAAGACGGAAATCTGGCGACGGCACCAGCGTGGATATTGTTGAGAAAGCCACAAAGGGAGAAGGCCTAACAGCGAATGATGTCGTTCTACCGAGTTACGTCGCCTACAGCCGCCGCGTGTTGATAAAAGCGTTAACACGTGCCTTGGCGTTTGCAATATTCGGTCCAACGGTTCCTCAGGATGCTTACGCAGCTGGTCTTGATGGTCCCAATGGGCTCAACAAAGCTATGCGTCTGGTTTTTGATAACGCTCAGAAATTCGGGGGAAGTGGCGTGACAACATTCGCTTCTTTAGTAACCGATTACCTCAACCACGATCCAACGTGCTACGTCAAACTCGAAAGTGCGGGAGTTTTTGATGCTTTATTTAGCGCGTTAGAAAATGAATCCATCGCGAATAACTCAAAAGTTTTGTGCGTTGCGCCTCAAGTCATATCGGCAACGTGTCTGCACAAAGATGGGAAGAAGAAAGTAATCAAGCGGGGCATACTGTCAAAGGTCATGTGTCCAGCTTTCACGAAGCAAATTTATCAAAAAGCTTTGAGTGCCCCAGACGTAGCCACCGCGATCGGAACGAACATAGATGAGTTATTAAGACACGTGCCTGATCTTCGCAAGGACGGCGTAGAAATGCTCTACAAAATTTTTGACGAGATCCGGAAAACGTGCGAAAAGCGCTGCGAATACTGCAAAAAATCACCTCATGCATCAAAATCACCCGTGAGCGCTTGGCGAACGTGTCTTGCCGTTCCAAAAGATGATACCAAAGGTGAAGCCAAAGGTGAAGATGCGGAGATTAGAGTCATTGAGCTGTGTTCGGAATGCGATATTCGCAAAAAGCCCGAGGAAATGGCCAAGCGCGGATGGCTCATACTGCCACCTTTACCAGATTTAAACTCAGATGACAAAAATAATGCGGAGTCAGGAAATAACTCTTCGTTACATAGATATCATCATAACGAGCGCAATAAAGCAGTAGTAGCGCGTGGAAAATTTCTTCACGACCTCATTCTGCATGCGACGCGTCTCTTGGAAGGTATCGTGCAGACAAATGAGCTCGTCCATCGTTTTTTAGCGTACAGACCAAATTCCAACTCACAAAGTATATTCGAGTCGAATTTGAGCGGAGTTGAAGTACTTACTAAAATTTTTGTCTCGAATAATCTGCCAAATATGTTTCCAACATCGGTTGCTGGGAATAACTTTTCGAGTTTACTGCGTAAATTGGCATTAAGAGTCCCAGAGGATTTCTGTTCTGCCTTTGATGCGGCGTTGAATTATGTTTTGATAGATTTTGAAGCGAGAAATAAAGACTTCAATGAGTCCGGACTGAGTGAAATGTCTAAGTTGGGGGAAGTCGATAGCGAATGCAGAACTGATCGCTTTCGCGAAATGAATTCCATTTGTAAACGTTTGGAGAATGCCACAAACTTCTTTTCGACGATGATCCGAACGTTTCCAGTAGCTTTGGGCTCCTTTTATCAAAGGCTTCTCGATCTTTGTCGCGCTCACGGTGGCGCACTTTCTTCCATCGACTTTTTAAGGGGTCACTTAATTCTAGTGGACGGAGAAGTTAAATACGACGATTCTACAAGCATTGCGGCGTTTCGGAACGCCGAAACGGCTCGATGGACGCGGGAATCGTTCCAGCGGCTTAAAGGAGCCATTGTCAGTGCATTTGTCATCATAGCACGACCGGCACCCGCGACTCCTTCTTGGGTGCGTTTAAGTAGAGAGAAATCTAAAGTATACGAGAGGACACAATGGACCTCCGTGGCAACAATTTTGTTGCAAATAGAAGACATAATGTTTCAGAGCTACGAAGAAATCGCGAAAGTGAAAAGAGATGTTCGCCAATACATCGATAAGAGACAAAATTTGCAGTTGGGTGATGGTGATAACTTTCCATGCACTTCTCTGTTCATATTCAGCGAAATTGAAGAATATGTACGCGTAGTTACCTCCGTTCTCGGATACTCTACTGAGCGCCGAGATAAGAGCCGTCGAGCCTTTGCCCCGGCAATCGTTCTCGCACGAAAATATGGCATCATTGATCTTATTTCGCGCGCTATTCTACCTGAAGTTATAGAACTCGGAGTTTTATTAACACGTGTTTCTGTCACGGAAACAGAAATCGTAAAGGCGCCGCCGAACGGGCAGATTGTGGATGCGTGTCTGCATAGCGCAAATATCTGCATCTCTACCATAATTTCTTTCTTTGAGAAATTATCGAACCTCCAAGCGTTTCCAACAATGATTACTAGATGTGAATTATATACAGCGGCATCTATTCCGATAACAGTGGACTGGGAATTATTGCTTAGTAGACTTGGAGAGCTCGGCGATGAAAGCGACGGCTCCAAGAACAAATCGAACAAATCGAAAAAGCAGAAAAGACATAAGATTGATTTTGAAAATGCAAACGACTGCGATTATTGGGTGAAAGAGCTCGAGAATCGCATGATGCAAGACGGCTGGAATATTCTTGGCCGCTCTTTCCGGGCGGCATACACAACGGAGGAAGTCTCTAAGCGATTGGGAAAATGCAAGATGCCTGAAGATTTGGGTGTTTCTTTGCACGAAGAGTGCGCTCACGTCGCATTTACAATTGAACGTGCTATATCTCGCGAATTTCATGTAAACGAAGATGGAAAAATTGATGCTATTCAGCCCCAGCTCTCATCGGTGCTTTACGCGAAAGATGTGCTCGTCAGAATCTTCAGAATACTCGCGCGATGCTTTCGCGGAACGCAGCAGGGTGGAACGGGATTCTACGAACGAGGATTGTGTGAATGTATCGAACACAACGATATAGCTAGGTATTTGGACGAAGGAGAAGACAGACTGAGGGAGCAGTCCTTGCTCCGCGATAAAGCTATTAATGATGTGGAAATTTCGCCGGAAACGTTGCAGCTCATCGTAGAGATGGGTTTCTCGGCGCGCGCTGCTCAAATGGCGGTAATGCGACTACGCGAAAGAAGTCGCACCGAAGAAATCAACGCGGAAACAATCGCTGAATATTTGCTTGCGCACCCGGAGATACAGGAAGAAGCAAACAAACATCAAAACTCGAGTAATGCTGCAACTGATGCATCCGATGGTAAAAATGACAAAGTGGCAAAATCAAAGAAAAAGATAGGTTCTCCAAAAATGAGGAAAGACTCTTCATCTGGCGAAGACGATTCGCTCTCTAAGCCTTTGGAGGAGCGTCTGAGAGAGCGAGTTCCAGAACTCACTGAATCTCTGTGGAAAATTCTTTGGCTAAAGACACATAGTGTGGCACTTGTAAAATCGAACATCGAAGTTTCAGCGAAGGATGAACAAGAATGTGAGGACGACTCTGCTTTGCTCTTTGAATTTGTCGAAGTGGTTTGCGATGCCTTCCTCCTCGATGTAAACGAAGCGAAAATAAACGACATCCGTCGCAAGTCTGTCGCTAAAATTATCATGAAGTCACCATTTAAAGGGTTTCCAGAAGCGCACGTCACGAACGAATTGCTCAGTAAGTACCTTGAAGCGTCACCTGCGAAAGAGTTGGGTAAGTTAGGTATACCACTGTATAATGATGTGTTGATAGATGCGATTGTTGGGATCCAACAACAAGCCATGTTGCTGCTTTGCTCGCGAGATTCAAACTTTCGAGAAATTTTCCAAGAGATGAATGGATTGGCAGTTGAAGACTACTTGAAAAGAATCGAGATACTTGTGGAGCACTCGCACGTTTCACTTTCAGGTCGCGAAAAAGCAACCAATATCGTTGCCGCATCACCTTTGTGTCGCTTTCGGAAGATTGTTCAAACGACCATAATGGTTCTACACATGTACGCTCAGTGGCTACCGGCAGAAAGTGGTATGTCCTCTCCACTAAATGGACCATTTTCTGATGCTAGCTCTCTTGGTGGCAATGTTAGCGCGTTTGCGAAAGAGATAGGTATAATCGGCGGCCGACCGTTTGGTTCTGTCGCCAAAGCTGAGCAAAAACGCATCATCGAGTCGCTCGATGCCATACTTCGATTTTATGCGTGGGCGCAATCGCCGAATGTCTATGAAAAACAGATGTATTCGCCGCCGACTATCAGTCCTTGTATTCCCACGGTTTTTGTCGATAGCGATGCTGCGATTGAAGCGACGAGGTGTCCTCTTACGAGAAAAAAATTGCACGAAATTCGTCAACCCGTACGATTAAAGGATAAAACGTACGAAAAGAGCGCGTTGCTTCATAAATATAATCTATGGTGTGCAATATCTGGGAGTTCAACTCTCGAAAGCTACGATCACGTGCGTCTCCTTGGCAAGGATATTCCAAACGATCATAAGGGCCCTTTTAAGACACCAGACGGAGAAACGCACGACAAGGTCGAAGTAGAAAAAGCACTCGTGACTTGCGATATCGAAGCTGCAAACTTCAAGGCCAAGTTTTACAGTAAGGTGCCTAATGCCAATAACCCAGGTACATGCGCTCCTCAGATTCAAGCCGCGTTGACACTGTTGGAGCATTTTACAAAATCCTATGAAAACGTGACAACTTGGCTCAGTAATAATAAGCGCAAAGAAGCACCAAATATACTTCTACCCAAATTGTGGGGATGCGAAGTTTTGATGCTGCTGAGATCGCTCCCGCAACACTCGTTCATTGCGTTCACCAACTTGCTAGCATCGATATTTCGCCATGTCGCAGAGGACCCAAACACGCTGCGCTACGCCATGGAATGCGAAATAAAAAAATCGCTTGAGGCTGCATTCCATTCAAGCGATGGCGGTATGGTATCGGCATCCGTATTTCTGACCTTAATGTCTCCGGTGATGGCTCGAGATGTGCACACTTTCTTCGTTGCTTTAGAAAAGTGTGCATATTGCGTACCGGTGCCAAATCCAAAAGAGAATAAAAAAGGTGAATTGCTCATTCTTCCGCGTTTTGAAACAGAGAAGAAAAATGTGAACGAATTGGGGACGGACGTGTCAAAAAACACAAAGGTAGAAAAAATCGACCGAGAATCGAACGAAGGAGATAGAATTCCACCGCCGTCAAAATCGTTTGTTCAGCTTGTCCGTACACTCCTCAAGGTCGTCAAGGGAAACACTGTGGCTGATTTAAAGCTTGCCTTTGCAGATGGCCCGGTACCGGCACCGGAAACTCTCACCACGCCGAATTCTTCAAACCTGGTCCCACTGTTTCACACTCACGATCGCTACGAAGAGCCGTACGGCCGATCAACGGATATCCATGCCATCGCAAAGGTTAAATTTGCTTTGAGACTTCTGTCAGAGTTCATAGAAGTACACGCTGCTGCTGGTGCGGTCCTCGTAGAGCTCGATAAAAGTGATGCGTCTGTTGGAGGGGTTTTGACGCACACGTTTTGCAGATTGATCTCAAAGGAGACGACTTCTTGGAATGAGAAATTAACGGCGCTGGGAATACACGAGCCGCCAACGTGTCCAGAGCAGATTCCTTCCGGCATAAACGGTTATAAAAACAATAGTTTCCCGGCTTGGCAAGGAGCAGAACGTGCGGCGCATTTTCTAGCGACGTGTACGATTCGCGTTCCGGGCTGTCGAGAGTTATTCTTCTCAATGGTTGCTCAATTACTTCAGAATGATTTTACTGTAGTTTCCGGCTCGTACAAGTCGCAGAGTAGTAATGCGCGATACCAAGGACATCTTCGCGCTGCTCTGGATATTCTCGCGACGATTGTGGCGCATTGCATGCCTTCGCGATCAGAATCTATAAGGGACATATCGAATAAACTCTCTTCTGCCAATTTTCAAAATGGCGAAACACTCGCTGCAATGCACCGCCACAAAATTCTTCCGTTGCTTTTGAAATCTGTAGAGAATCACTGCGTTGATGAACTGCAAGGCGGCAATCGCCCTGAGCTCGGTATTCTAGACGCAACACTTACCGTCATAGATAAATTATCGAATGTGTACGAAAAAATGTCGAAGGAAATCCCCGCATCTGGAGATCAAGATAAGGGGCGGAATGGTCAGCGTCACCTCGAACAAAGTCTTATCGCTGTGATCGATGCGGTGCTGCGCGAAGATGATGAGAATGAGAATAGCTATAACGAGGAGGAAGAAGATGCTATGCTCGCAGATGAAGAAGCTATGATGGAAGACATGCGCGCAATGGAAGATGCGGAGCTAGAAGAAGCAATTTACGAGGACATGACGACAAGTGACGATGACGACGATGCCGGTGATGAAGAAGCAGGTTTCGAAGTAGGATCGGAATCTGACGATGCTTCAAGTGACTTAATCATCGATGGAGATGACTCTGATGATGGTGAAAACGGCACCGACGATGATGATGCAGGAGATGAAGAGGACGATGGCGAAGATCACCTAGACGACTACAGTGATGATGAACTCGATCCCGAGGACGAGAGAGAGATGGAGAGGCTTGTAGAGCGCGGTATGATCGATGAATATGCCCGAGAAGATGGAGAAAGCTTGGTTCCAATCGGACTAGCCGAAAGTGATGGAGATGATGCTACCTCCGCAGATGATCCTGAAGATGGTTATACAGATGAAGAAGGAGAGGAAGATGACGAGGAGACGGAAGAGGATGAAGAAGGTGATTTTGAAAATCCGAACAGTTTTATCGATGAGGAGAACGTTGCGATCGGTCCAAATGGCGAGGAAGTGATGAGTCGCGATCAAAGTGGCGCAAATATTGCGCGTATTGGTGGCTCTGTGCGTGATACTAACCGTGATGTGGGCGTTTCTTTTCTTGATGACGCAGTGTTTGTACGCAATCCCGGCGGCGCGTTCAGAAGAGGTGGGGGTTCATTTCGCGGGGAAGCTGCTGATCCATTTTTGGCTGAGCAGTTTCAAGGTCCCCGCATGACGATAAATGAGGTGGTCCATCGAGCTCATGAATACGGAGCTAATGAAAGGGGGAGGAGAGAGAGAGAAGGGGAGGAAGCAGAAGAGGAGGAGGAAGATGAAGAAATATTCGTTGGCAACGAGGATGATAGCGAATTGGCTGACGATGACAGCGGGTTTCACAGCGATATCGAATTATCCTTAGACTCTGGTCTTGGCCGTGTCATGCGAAGAAGAGAGCGAGAAGGGGATGGTAATAACAACCGATCGAGTCCTACTAACTCTTTAGACGTTGGTTTAGAGTTAGAGTTAGAGACTTACGCGGATTTGGAACCGACCGGGCTTCCGGAAAATCCCATCCAGCAGATGAACGTATTCGAACTTACGGTTGAAGATCTTCGTCGTCTTGCGAATGGAGAGTATACTCGACGAGAACGAGAAGCCTCTTCGTTTGGTGGTCCCCGTCGTGAAGACACGGGTACGGCGTACATTACGAATATGGATGGTGGACGAAATATTCGAGCGAGACTCAGATCGCGATTCGGCGAACGATACCTTTGCGAATGCGAGGATGCACAAGGAATGGGGATATCGAGAAGACATCTACCGTCACGGCGGGCATTTCCTGATGCGCATCCTCTCGTAGTAAGAGATGATTGTCCTAATGTTACCTCATACGCCATTGAGATGAGATGTGCTGCAGATGGTGCCACGTCGAGCGTTCCGCCTATTGCCCAGTCGATTTGTGTTAGAACTAGAGTAGATGATATGCCGAATGATGCTTACATTCGCTGGTCTGCTCAAATGATTCGTGAACACAATGTAACGACGGGTCCAGATGGTCAGCGGTATTGGCAACAAATGCATTTACGTGTCAACAGTTCCAATACAGATGAATTTGCACATCGATCGGCAAATATGCCAACGCCTATCGCGGACGCACCTCCAGATGTTGTGAATAGAATGCGAGATGTTTTGCGAACATTGTCCAGTGATTTTGCGAGATTTGCTCGATCATCAGGAAACCCCATGCTTCAAGGTGCTTCTTCAAGTCCAGATAATCTTGATTCGTTTGATCCCTACGGCTTTGTTGATATTAATGGCGAGCCATATCTGACCAGGAATCAAATACTGTCCCCCGAGGCTGGCGGCGCGTCTAGAGGTGAAAGGCACCAAGAAGATATGGGCAGAATTAACGTCGATTTTGATGGCACCGGAAACGATCTTTTATCTATGAGTGGTGTGTTGATATATTGTGGAAATCTTGTTCTGAACGGCGAAGTCGATCAAGACGCTCTTGGAGAAACGGCGATATCTCCTGAACCTGCTTGGGATTTGAGTGGTTTACGCGCAAGACGACATGCCTGGACGGATTCAGCGAGGTCAATTCTAGGAAACGGATCAACCGCGCTGGCACCAAATGCCCCGTTGACTAGAAGTGAGAGAAACTTGGTTTCAACGTCGATTTCAACGGTCTTAAGAGCGCTTACTAATGAAGGCTTGCGCACGAGCGAACAACAGCAACAACAACAACAGAGGAGAAGTGTAGAGCGAGATAAAAAAAAGGGAAAGGAAAGCACGGACAAAACACCGAGAGAGACGGAGAAGGGGAAAAGCGGCGGATCATCTCCTATCGGCAGTATGGAAAAAGAGGAAGCACTCAAAAAAGATGATACTGCTCGTTCTAATACTGAGAACGGTGAGGTAGATCTCTCCATTTTCAATGACGACGCTTCTTGGATACCGGAAGCGATGGAAAAGCTCTCCCTCGAATCACCGGATAAAGCATCGTTGAACGCTTTGCCAGAGAATATAAAAACCGAGCTTTTACGTTATAACGTAATTGTGAAACGTTTAAATGAATCGCCTCCGAAAGAGTTGCATCAAACGCGGAATTTTGATGAGGTGGATGCGACGTTTTTAGCAGCCTTGCCGCCAGACATTCAAAAAGATGCGCTCTCTCAGGCAAAATCTATACTTGAATCTGCGAGATCGTCGATGTTGCTGAATAGAAAGCGAGCAATTGAGTCGAAAAAAGTGGCGCTAGACCGCGCTGAGAAACAAAAGAAAGAGGAGCTGCTAAAAGAAAAAAACGAGGAAAAATGGGCACAGTCAAAAGAAGCCTTGGATATTGCAAAGAGGACCTTGAAAATCACCCCGTATCGAGTTGAGATGCCCGATTTGACCAAAGAAGATGCGCGATGCCTTTTAATCTGCGAAAACTTATGCAGAAGGTTTCAAAAAGAGTCCTACCAACGCGCGCTTTTGAGTTTATCGACGTTTGCTGTGTGCAGAGATACATTCATAACAGAAATATGGTCGATGATTGACCCTGTTTTATGCCAATCAGATACGTCCTTGTCGGTCCTTCGACAATTAGATGTGAAGATGGATCGATATGGATTTGTTCACAGCGAAGCTCGCGCTCGACGGGCTCTTGCTACAATGCACTGGCTCACACAACACCAGGGGAAGTTTAGTAGTCGGCTACCTTCGATTTCTGCGACGACGGTGTGTGGTTCACCCATGGGTATTACTGTCTTTGAACGTCTTTTGGAATCTCTCAGTAGTCCGGTGGCTCTCAAACACCCGGGATCTATGCTAGCGAATCAGCTCTTGATCTTGAACGAATCTTTTCGCGCGACAAAGATATCGAAGATCAAAGGTCGTGCCAGTGAAAAACATCTCGATGAGAACGTAAACCAGGCTAGATTGACGTTTGACAAATTGAAACCCCATCAACTCGAACCGCTGGCGAAACTTTTGGACGCGCTCTCTTTCATCAACCAAGGTCGCTTCGGTAATGCCGTTCTTTCTCACGTCAATTCACTGGTGCGTCACTTTGCGACGGCTTCTCAGAAGCAAGCGAGTGTATTGACGGATGCGCTACTCAAACAAGCAAAGATATCGAGAGTCTTTGCGGAGACGCAATTAAACTTATGCTCGACAGGTAATACTGATACGCATATGTTACACGCTGGGTGCGATTCAATCCTTCGAGTCGTGCGAGCGCTCGCGCAGTTGACAAAGCAGCGCGCGCAGGGCGCGAAGTCGGATAAGAGTAATTCTGGGCGACGGGTAGTGCCAGATACTTTTGCGGGAGCATCCCCCATGGATGCCTCCCAAAAGCCTTCAACGATGAAAGTTGGTGAAGAATCAAAGGATGAAGAAGCGCCGGGTGAAAACGCACTTTTAAAGCTTTCCGAAGCTATGAAACCGGCGTGGAAAGCGCTCTCTACTGCCGCGCAAAAAGTTGAGGCACTCGTCACGCCACACAAGCCTGGTGCTGCTCCTCCGCCAGCTCCACTCGCTATAACAGCGATGCTTCCAGCAGTGGAGGCGTATTTTGCCCTTGCCGATGCGCTGGCGCCAGATCAGCTCGAGGAAGTCTCTAAAAAGATGGCAGAGAAGCAACAAGAACGAGATGAAGTGGCATCTCCGGGAAATGCCGACCAGACAATGAATGCGACGAGCGCTGCTGCTGTCAATAGAACCGCAAATAACACGCCGATGAAATTGTCCCAACCCTCTCGAGCGTCAACTCCTGGTTTACTTCGTGCGTCCAGCGTCAAGTTCACTTCTAATCTTGGATTAGATGCATTACTCGAAAATACCACCATAGCAGAAGAGCTGAAATCAAGACTATCCACCGAAGCTTGGAAGTTTGCCGAGAGGCATCGTGGCGTCATAAACGCACTACTTCGACGGAACCCGCAATTACTGACGACGTCTTTGAAAACTTTACTCCGAACGCCAGCATTGGTGGATTTTGATGTTAAACGGGCACACATTCAACTCAAACTAAAAAAGGAGAAGGAAAAATACGTCTCCCGTGGAACATCAAAGCTCAAAATTCGCAGATCGCATCTATTAGAGGATTCATACAATCAACTGCGGGCGCGAACGCAAGAAGAAATGAAAGGTCGCATGCAAATCGTCTTTGCGGGTGAAGAAGGGATCGATGCGGGCGGTTTAACGAGAGAATGGTATCAAATCCTCGCGCGAGAAATCTTCAATCCCGATTGGGGTCTGTTCCAACTCGCTCCGAGCGGCGAAGCGTGCTACGAGCCAAACAAGCATTCCTCGATTAATCCGGAACATTTAAGATATTTCCGTTTCGTCGGTCGATTAATTGGTAAAGCTTTGTACGACGGGGTATTACTCGACGCGTATTTCACGCGACCAATTTATAAGCATCTCCTCGGGCAACCGTTGACGTTTGAGGATATGGAAGGCGTCGATCCAGACTACTACAAAAATATCAAATGGATGCTTGATAACGATATCGAGGGTGTTTTGGATTTGAACTTCAGCGACACGCAGAATTTTTTCGGGGAAACGAAGACAGTGGACTTGATTAAAAACGGGCGAAACGTTTCGGTGACAAATGTAAATAAGCTCGACTACGTCAACTTGATTACGGCATTCCGAATGACGGACGCAGTCAAAGATCAACTCGAGGCATTCATAGAAGGATTCACTGAAGTAGTTGATCGCGATGTTATCGGTGTTTTAAACGCCAGTGAGCTCGAACTTCTCATTTCCGGTACGCCCGATATTGACTTGGACGATTTAAAGGTGAATACGGAATACCACGGTGGTTATACGGCTACGAGTCCGCAAATTCGCTGGTTTTGGGAAATCGTGCGCGAGATGAATGTTGAAGATCGCGCGCGCTTGCTGATGTTTTGTACCGGTACGTCTAAAGTTCCACTCGATGGCTTTGAGAAGTTGCGCGGTATGAGTGGTTTACAAAAATTTCAAATACACAAAGCGCAGGCAAACGACCCGAATCAATTGTGCACGGCGCACACATGTTTCAACCAATTGGACTTGATTGCCTACGATACCAAGGAGGAATTAAAAGAAAGATTACTCTATTCTATACGCGAAGGAAGTCAAGGTTTTGGTTTTGCCTAGTTCAGTTTGTAAACAAGGTGATGAATAAAACAATACGCGGTGCTTCATTAACATTCGTAATATACAAATTATTAATACCTCTTTTTACAACGCGAGTTTTCGCTTGATGTTTGAATCTTCCTCTGTTTCTTTTTTCGCAAACTTGCGCTGAAGTGCATCAAAAGGCGCCCGTCTTGCTCGACCGGCTGAATTCAAAATGGCACTATTCTCGTCCTCATTCAAACGCCCGTCCTCCGTAGGACGCGCTTTCTTTTTTGCCGAGTGTGAAAGATATCCTTTATCCACGTTCAATTTCCACTCCTTTTTATCTCCGGCTGACAAACTTACGACAAATTCAAACTCATTGAATTCCTCGTCGCTCTTATTCTTTTTGTTCTTTTCCTCCAAAAGTGTTGACGATGTCGCGACCACCGCGCAGTTGGCATCTCGAAGCAACTCATACGCTTCAGCTCGCAACGCGCTCGATTCCATTTGACTCAAATTGTCTCTCACGATAACCAACGTCGCTTCTCTGGCCACCGCTCTGGCCACCGCAACCGCGACGCGTTCGCTTCTAGTGAGCACATTGTTCCAACCCGTCACTCGGCATTCTTGGATTGCCTCACTTGAACAAAAACGCCCGAGCCCAAGTCGCTCAAGAATTGGAAAGACAAACAATTCATCATCTGGAGTGTTAACGGAAACATCGTTGCCAAGTAGCGTTTCGCCATCCCTGGGGAAATTCGGGTATTTTGGCACCACTGCAATATTTTGTCTTCTTTTCAAGAGTAGAGAGAACGTGGTGTCGTCTCCATCGCGGATCATCTTTGCACCGGCAGTGCTACCATCCCTGCTCTCCTTTTCCGTATCGATCTCGACGTATTCTGTGCTAGGATATCCTTCACGATCGTACGAAAAGTCATCCGTAAACAGCCCGTTGGAGCAAATACCAGTATTAAATCGAGAAACGATGGAACCAGTGCCAGCGGAATGCAATCCACAAAACGCTCGCAGCAAAGTTGTTTTGCCGCAACCCGGTGGTCCAGATATGCAACACAACTCTCCAGCGTTGAGTTCGAAATCTAAGGATTCTACCAATGGTCTTGCTCTTGTTTTTACACTATTCGCGCTTACGTACGACGCGTCTTCGTACAACGTCAACTTTTCACACTCCAAGATTGGTTTTTGCGCCCAGTTGATTTCGCCATCATCCTCTCGCCGATACACGATGTCGCCGTGAGTGAATTTGTGCACATCTCGCGCTTCAACGACCGCTTGAAGCTTTAATACGTTCGCGCAATGTGTCTCCGCGGCATCTAAAACGACCGATCCAAATCTTCCTTCGCCATCCGCGCTCGAGAAGAATAGTTCTTCGAGCTTCACGAAGGCGTTGTGGGTGGATGTAATCGCAGCAACGCAAGCTTGACCAATACCAAACGGTTTCTCAGATTTAGCAGTCAATAGGACGCTCGCAATAATAGTCCAATTGTTGATGAAAGCACCGAGCGCGATAGATTTTGATCCAGAGAAATACGTATCCACGCAGCGCCGCTTGACGAGCTCGAGTGCATTTTTGACGTTTGGGAAGAGCGCAAGGGACGTCGCGTTCAGTTTCGCCCGAGACGAGGAGACAGAGGAGGAGGAAGAGGATACCAAAGATAATCCATCATCAAACCCGTCTTCTTCTAACGCGTACGGTGCACTCAGGGCCCTCGCATCTCTCAACGCCACCGCAACGGTTTCCCTCGCCTTCTTCGCGACGAATTCTCCTCCTCCGCCTCCTTCACTCCTTTTCCCTCGCATTTTCTCACTTCTCTTCTTCACCCTCGCGGTGGCAAACGCGAATGCCAGCGCCATCAAACACTTCTCTCTGCCAAAATGCATGTTCAAGACTCTCCCATGGTACGCCAAAGCTAACATCGACTCAATCAATCCAAAACCAGCATAACACGCGCGTTCGCACGCCATTGGTATCCCAAACGCCACGATATCTTCCGCTTCCATCAATACTCTCAAGAGCATCATCGTCACATCGCTCTCCGCGTTGTTACCACTGTTATTATTATTACTCCTCTTTACTTTCCCGCAATCGTCGTCGTCGTCGTCCAAAATAGACTCTAAATCTAACAATCTCCTCCGTTCGAACAACTTCCTCGCCGTCGCCTCCGTCGCGCGCTCCACCAACCTTCGCTCCACGTCGACTTTCACGTACCCGGCCGAAGTCGCCAGCGGTCTCGACAAAAGACCAAAATATAAAAAATGTTCTAAAATAGGTCGTATCGCGTCCGCGTGTCTCCCAACTGCGATCGACGTCCACGCTTGGCTCGATTTCTTGAACGTCTCCGTGCTCGCTTTTTGCGTCGAAAGTTCCAAGAGCGCGAACAAGAGCATCCGCGAGCGCAATTTCGTTTTCTTCGAATTTGGTGTTGACTTTTTCTCTTCTTTGTCTTCGTGCAAACACAAACGCATCAACGCGCGCAGGTGTTTTGTTTTCTCCAGAACTTCGTTCAGAGAATCGCGGCACATTAAATGCGGGTTGAAAATGACTTTCGAGGAGGAGGAGAGCGACGCCGACGACGACCAAAAGCGTTGCCACTTTCCCATTTTTCCAATCGATTTTGAATTTTCAAAGTCCTCATCATCTTTTAAAGAGGAGGAGGAGGACATTTCTCTCTCTCCTCTGCGAGAAAGAAAAAGAAAAAGAAGAAGCAAGGTTTTGCGTGCTTCGAGATGATCGAAACGAAAATCTGCCTTTGACGCGTTCAAGTTGTTGTCGTTGTTGTTCTCAGGTATTCGAAAAGCGTGCTTTGGTGTGCAGAAAAAGAGCAGCTCTTTCGAACAATTTTTTTCTTTTTTTTTAATTTGCTTCGTCCTACAGTTTTATTCATTATTACTCTACTACTTAAAAGCTTATTTACTCTCTCTCTCTCTCTCTTCATTTCCCTCTCCTCTTCCTCGATCGAATTCTTCGATCACTCTATTAGTCGTCCTCTTCTGGACTCATATTCTCAACCTCCCCGGGGTTCCCGTCTCGGTTTTTCTTCCTCAACCCGCTGACGACGTCGTCGATTCTCAACAACATGCACGCGCTTTCCACGGCGGTTTTCAACGATTGCGCCTTGACTTCGTACGGTTCCCAAACGCCCAAGGCTTTCATATCGACGATGGTTCCTTTTTCACCGTCGATACCAAACGTGGAGTTTTCTCCGTCTGGAGATTCCGCGTGTTTCGCGCGCAGTTTGGTTAAGGTTCGGATGACGTTCGCGCCGCAGTTTTGCGCCAACGTTCGCGGGATCACCTCCAACGCCGTGCCGATGGCGCGAAAAGGGAGTTGTTCCGCCCCTTGGACAGTATCTGCAAACTTGGAGAGTTCTCTAGAGATGGCCATTTCGACCGCACCACCGCCTGGGAGTAAGCGAGGGTCTTTTAAGATGTTTCGGGCGACACCCATGGCGTCGATTAAGTTACGCTCCACTTCGTTCAAGACGTCTTTCGAGGCGCCTCTCAAGACAATCGTGCATGCTTTCGGTTCATCGCAATCGACGATGAACGTGAAGTATTCGTCGCCAATTTTCTCGACGTTGAATAACCCGGCACCGGTACCGATATCGGATTCTTGCAACTCTTCCAGTCTGTGGATGATGGTCGCGCCCGTCGCTCGGGCGATGCGATTGTTATCCGTTTTTCTCACGCGTCGAATCGCAGTCACGTTTGCCTTGGCCAAGTAATGGCAGCACAAATCCGAGACGCCTTTCTCGGTAATCACCACGTCCGGTTTAAACGAACAAATGATATCGCACTGCTGTTTGATCCAATCTTCTTCCATTTTCAAAAGCACTTCCCAATCTTCCTCCTTCGTAATCTCCACGTTCGTTTGGTTTTCGCCTTTCTTATATTCTAAAGTGCAATCGAGCAACAAAATTCTCGGTTTCTCAATCTTCCTTAACATCCTACCCGGTAAACACACGTCTTTATTCATCATGACACCTTTCAAAACGGTGGAATCTTCGATTGCCCCACCGGGAATCTTTTCCACTTTCGCGAACTTTTTAATATCAATCTCCGCCGACTTGCCGTCCGGGCCTACGGTCTTCACCGTTTGCACCGCGTCCAAGGCCAAATTCGGCACCAAATCCCCTAACCTCGCGGTAAACTTCGTCCCCACGCTCGACCTCACAATCTTCAACAACTCTTCTCTGTTCTCCACGTCCAACGGAAACGCAATTTTCGCGTCGATAATCTCCACCGCTTTCTCCAACGCCTTTGAAAACGCTCTCGCGATAACCGTCGGGTGCACGTCTTTCTCCAAAAACGGAATGGAAAGATGTAAAATCTCCCCGGCTAAGATAATCACGCTCGTCGTCCCGTCTCCAACTTCCTCGTCTTGGCTTCTCGCGAGCTCGATCATCGATTTCGCCGCCGGGTGCGTCACGTCGATTTCCCTCAAAATCGCGTTCCCGTCGTTCGTAATCACGATGCCTCCAGAGGCGTCCAGAATCATCTTCAACATCGACCGTGGGCCTAACGTCGTTCGAACGACATCAGACACCGCTTTCGCCGCGGATATGTTTTGCATTTGGGCTTTTCTCCCGGTCTCGCGGCGTGCGTTGACTTGTAACACTTGCATCTTGATGTCACGAAGAAGTGCGGCGTTGACTTTCGAATTTCACTGGATGTGCGATGACTTTTCTCTCTGACTCTCTCTGACTCCGTAAAGAATGAGGGAACGTTTAAAACGAAGAAGACAAAGAAGCGAAGCTTAAAAAAAAGCGCTCCTCTTTTCTGATGTCGTGCGCTTTTGCGTTCTGCGTCTGCGCGCGGTGTGCTACGAATCGTGCTTTATATAATGACGATGTGTGAGATGACTTTTCTCCTTAAAACGCAAGTCTCTCTCGTGTGAAACGAACGAAAGAAAAA
>Ga0181595_10002332_pt1 | contig 19100 bp, 14 predicted proteins | sample 041ome_7_FD_145604 | JGI IMG/M metagenome (GOLD analysis project Ga0181595, IMG submission 145604) | Coastal salt marsh microbial communities from the Groves Creek Marsh, Skidaway Island, Georgia - 041401AS metaG (spades assembly) | ecosystem: Environmental > Aquatic > Marine > Intertidal zone...
ATAGCTCTGTGCCTGCTTCAATGCCCGGTAATAACAAAGAAAACGCGCTGGCGGCCAGCATCATGCCTGCAGCTATGCCTAATAAACTGTCTTCCATTGCCTGAGGCAAACTACGAAATAACAAAGCGGGCAAAGCGCCTAAGGTAGTAGCAACAAAACCTGCTGTGCCGCCTAATAACGCCAGCTTTAAGTTTTCAGAAGAAGGAGAGTTGGACAAATGCACTATGCTTTGTGCCAGTAAAATCAGCACAGCAATTAGAGCCAAAGCTAAACCCATGGCCGCCAGCTTATGTTCACCGGCATGCTGTTTCAGTTCAGAAAACCAGGCAGAGTTGGCTGACAATGATTGAACCTGATCCGACATAACAATTCCTTCTGGCCTTATGGAGTCACTGATAGTCAGTAGAGCAAGTAAGGCTGCCTACTGCAATAGCGCGGCAGCCTGAATCATGGCTTTTTATGCTGCTGCTTTGAGTTTGTGAAAACTGTTGCTGCTCAGCAGCAATAAAGTGAGGGGCAGCAGCGTCAGATAAAAGGCGGTTTGTCCGCCTAAAGCGGCAAAACTATGGCCTGTGACTATAGACCCTGTGGTACCACCTAAAGCGGAGAATACGACTATTAAGCCTGTCATGGCGGCATGTTGCTGCTGCGGCAGGCTGGTTAAGATGGCCGAATTTAACATGGGGTAAATAGGTGCCATAAAAAAACCTATTAGTGGTAACAGGTAAGCCGACAAAGGCGCTGTCCATAAAGTCACGTCAGGATCGGGCTGAATTTCGTGGGTTAAAGGCAAAGTCAGTAACACCAATGCCGCCATCGCCAGCAGGCAGATGTTACAGAGCAGGTGCCATGGAATTAAACGTAAGATAAAACCTGCAGATAAACGCCCTGCAGCTAAGGATGCAGCAAAAATACTGGTGATTTGCACGCTTAACTGGCTGGGTAAATGCAGCACTTCGTTATTAAAAGTCGGTAACCAGCTGCCTATGCCTTGTTCTATCAACACATATAAAAAGGCCGAAATCACAAAAACAAAAACCAACGGCTTGGCGGTGAGCTTTAGCATGGCGACAAAGTCGTTCACACCTGTGCTTTGAGGGGCCAGCTCTAAAGCCGGGAAGTCAGTGGAGCTAACCAGCGCAAAAGCCAGCAGACTTAATCCAGCCAGATACCAGTAAACATTTAGCCAGCCATTGCCTGAACCTTCCGTCATAAAGGCGGCAAAAAACCAATAGGCTGTCAGTACACCCAGCATAAAAAAGCCTTCGATAAAATTCAGCAGTGACGCATGTTCAGCTTTGCTTTTGGTGATTAATCCTAAGGTGGCATAAACCGAAACCTTGGTTAACGCAAAAGCTACACCAACGCAGAAAAACAATAACTTACTGGTATCAAAAGAAGGAAATAACGGCATCAGCACCGAAGCCCCTGCAATCAGCAACAAGGCAATTTGCAGCGCTTTTTTGTAACCCAGTTTGGGCAGGGCGGACGCCACCAGAAAAGACACTATGGCAATAGGCAGGTCTTTAAAGCCTTCCAGCACACTGGCGGCTTCTTTGCTGACCTGAAAATTCTGGATCACTTGCAGTATCACTATGCCGACACTGTTGAGCAGCATGGCGAAAATAAAATAGATCAGCAGCAAGGCTGCTTTGATGCGGATGGTATGCATAGATGCACCTGTTTCTAATTTTTTTGTTGGTTTTTTACCCTGTCTGAAAATCATCATACAGCTATTGCAATCGATTGCAATGCTTGTATTATTAAAAATAACGAGCAATTTAGATGATACAGGTGTAACACCGTGACTTTATCCGCAGTAGCCAGCCAAACCATAAACCATGCCCTTGAAATTGATGAGTGGCAGCTTGTGGATCAGCAGTTTGACCCTGATCAGCTGATGTTAAAAGAAACCTTATTCAGTCTGGCTAATGGCTTTATTGGCAGCCGTGGTACCTACGAAGAAGGTTGTAGTGCAGGCGCCAGCTGTGAGGGCAGTTACTTAAACGGTATTTATAGCTCTGAACCTATTCAATACGGTGAGTCGGCGTATGGTTTTGCCAAAAATAACGACAAAATGCTGCAGGTGCCTGATGGTAAAAGCCTGCAACTGGCGTTGGACGGGCACTGGCTGGCGGTATCGGCAGAACAACCAGGCGAACGAAGTCTGGATTTACGCACCGGCATCTTAAGCCGTGAACAGCTGTTTACCAGCCCTTCCGGTAAACAGCTCAAACTGCATAGCCGCCGTTTAGTTAGCTTTCAGCGTCCTGAACTGATGGCAATTGAATGGACCATCACAGCGCAAAATTTCTCTGGGGCTGTGTTATTAAAGTCTTGTCTGAATGGCCAGTACAAGTCGGTATTTAAACCAGACGATCCGCGTGTCGGCGAGATGGCGCTGGAAACCAGCTTAAAGCCAATGGCGCAGCAGGGCATTAAAGATAAAGCCGATAGCAGTTATTTGCTGCATCAGGTGCATGGTGCTGATTTCCAACTGGTGTCGGCTATCCAACATCAGTTTGCTGACGACGTGCGTTTTATGGATCAGCAGGTTGAGCCTAACTTACTGACTCAGCTGTTTGAGCTGCAGTTACAGCAGGGGCAGGCGGTTCGTTTTAGTAAATACATCAGTTATCAGGTGGCCTCCAAACAGGCCGAAATGCCATTAGCAGCAGCGAAAAAACTGCTGCAACAAGCTGTGACTGATGGGTTTGCTGTGCTAGCGGCAGAACAGCAGCAGTATTTAGCCGATTTCTGGTTACAGTCAGATATCCAAATCAGCGACGACCCGGCGCTGCAACAAGGTTTACGTTTTAACTTATTTAGTCTGGTGCAGTCGGCTGGCCGTAATGGCGTCAGCAATATTGGCGCTAAAGGCCTGACCGGTCCTGGTTATGATGGCCATTATTTCTGGGATACCGAAATTTACGTGATCCCGACTTTAAGTTTTTGCCAGCCAGATACAGCCCGTCAGTTGTTATTACAGCGTTTTAGTCAGCTGGATCAAGCCAAAAACAGAGCACGGCAGATGTCGCATGACAAAGGGGCTTTGTATCCATGGCGCACCATCAGCGGTGATGAATGTTCGGCTTATTTTCCGGCAGGCACAGCTCAGTATCATATTAACGCCGCCATAGCTTATGCCATTCGAAGCTATGTGCTGGCGACAGATGACTGGGCTTTTATGCAGCAGGCCGGTGCTGAAATGCTGGTGGAAACGGCGCGTTTATGGCTGCAACTGGGCTTTTTTAGCCAGCAAAGTGGCCGTTTTGAAATTCATCTGGTGACAGGGCCTGATGAATATACGGCTTTAGTGAATAACAACTTCTACACCAACGCCATGGCGCAGCTGCATTTGAGTTTTACCGCTGAAGTGTTGGCAACGCTTGCTACACAAAACCCTGAGTTTTATCAGAGTTTTTGTTCAAGGCTGGTTGTTACACCGGAGGAAATACAAAGCTGGCAACATGCGGCTGAGCTGATGTATTTACCTTATGACGACAAGCTGCAGATCAGTGCGCAGGACGACAGTTTCCTCGCGAAAAAACCATGGGATTTTGCTGCAACTCCTGCCGACAAATACCCGCTGTTGCTGCATTTCCACCCGCTGGTGATTTACCGCCATCAGGTGTTAAAACAAGCGGATTTAGTGCTGGCGATGTATTTGCTGGATCAGCAATTTCCACGTGATCTTAAAGCGCGCAATCTGGCCTATTACGAGCCGTTAACCACTCATGACTCCAGTTTAAGCAGCTGCATTCACTCAGTGGCTTTTGCCGAGACTGGCCTGACGGAGCGCGCTTATCAGTTTTTTGCCAACACAGCGCGGATGGATTTGGATAACTACCATCACAACACTGAATACGGTGTACATATTGCCTGTATGGCGGGCAGTTGGTTGTCTGTGGTTTGTGGTTTTGCCGGTATGCGCAGCCGTCCTGAGGGGTTGTATTTTGAACCTAAACTGCCAGCAGTCTGGCCGGAGCTGAAATTTAAACTCAACTACAGAGGCCGGGTGTTGCAGGTGCAGGTCAGTCAAACACAAGTGAGTTATCAGTTGTTAAGTGGTGCCGATTTAACTTTGCAGCATCAAACAGAGCGCTTCAGTTTAGTGGCAGGCCAAAGTCAGATGTTTTCCTTATCAAAAGTGTCGTCAGCCGCTTTGTCTGGAGGCACATTATGATCCAGGCTTTTATCTTTGATTTGGATGGTGTTTTGACGGATACAGCTGAATATCATTTCTTAGCCTGGCAACAGCTGGCAAATCAACTTGGTATCGAATTTAACCGTGCAGACAATGAACTATTAAAGGGCGTTGATCGCATGGGATCGCTGGAGCTTATTCTGCAGCTAGGTCAGAAACAGTTAAGCCAGGATGAAAAGCTGATGCTGGCAGAGCAAAAAAATGCGGAGTATTTAAAGCTAGTAGAGAGCATGTCGCCGGCCGATTTATTCCCTGGTGTATTGCCACTTTTTAGCAGTTTAAAAGCCGCCGGAGTGAAAACAGCTTTGGCCTCAGCCAGTAAAAATGCTGCTTTGGTGCTGCAAAAGTTGTGTATTCAGGATTTGTTTGATTATGTCGCCGACTCCAATCTGATTAAAAACGGCAAACCTGACCCAGAGATCTTTTTAACCTGCGCTCAGGCTTTGGGCGTAGCGCCAGAGCGTTGTATTGGGGTGGAAGACGCTCCAGCCGGAGTGACTGCAATCAAAGCTGCTGGCATGTATGCTTTGGGGATAGGGGAAGAGCAGGCTTTAACTCAGGCTGATCTGGTGATCCCTGCCATCTCTGCTTTGGATCAGACGCTGCTGACCAAGCTGTTAACCTTGTGAGCTTAACACCGCGCTGAACTTTGGCGGGTTAATAACCGCACAGGTAAGAGTTCAGATTCTACCTGTTTACCGTCCATTTGCTGCAGTAATTTAGACACCAACAATTTACCGCCATTGATGGTGTCTTGTTTCACTGTAGTCAGAGCTGGCGAGCAATAAGCCGACATAGCAATGTCATCAAAACCTGCAATAGCCAGTTGTTGTGGTACTTGTACACCATGTTCCTGCATAGCTTTCATTGCGCCTAAAGCTATGGCGTCACTGGCAGCAAAAATACCATCTAGCTTGGGCAGCAAAGGGAATAACTGTTGCTGGGTTTTGACATACCCATCCTGAGCAGTAAAGTCGGTGATCAGCTCATAGGCCTGGTCTAAAGCCAGACCGGCTTTTTGCAACGCATCCTGATAGCCCAGATAACGTTGTTCAATTTCGTTATGGCGGTAATCGCCCAAAAAGGCGATATGTTTACAACCTTGGGCCACTAAATGACTGACCGCAGCCTCTGCGCCGCTGCGATTTTGGCTGCCAACTACTGTAAAACTGTCATGACCAGAACTGGCACCCCAGACCACAAAAGGTACCTTGCTGTGCGACAACTGTTCAATACGCTGATCATGTTCGCCTTGGCCTATGATGATTAAACCGTCAGCTCTTTTGGCGTCTAAGTAATAGGTTTTCCAGTCTTTATCTTTGGTTTTGCTGGTGCTCAGCAGCATGTCATAACCTTTATGCGTCAGCTCGTCGGCAATCACACCTAAAATTTCCAGCAAAAAAGGGTCGGAAATTGCCTGTTGGCTTTTGGCATCAAACAAGATGATCACAGCTATGGTGTAGCTTTTTTGCGTGCGTAAACTGCGGGCAGTAGGGTTGACGTTAAATTGATACTGCTGAGCTATTTGCTGTACTTTCAGGCGAGTTTCTATGTTTACGACAGGGTTGTCGCGTAATGCTCTGGACGCAGTAGATTCGGACACTTCAGCTAAGGCTGCTATGTCGGCCAGTGTCATCATTTTTTTACCTGAATTCACAACTGATTTTCCATAATTAACTGCATTGAAACTCTGCCAATCGGCTGATTATGACAAAAGGGTGATGCCAAATCGAGCCCCTTTTGTGACCTGGTAAAACCCTAACACAAAATGATATTGCAAACGATTGCAAAAGTTCCGGCCTCCTTATTGCAATCGATTGCAAGATGAGTTATGTTTATTTAAGCAGCAATAAATAAAGAGCGTCATAGCTGCGTAATCAAAGACAACGGGGAGAGATCAGATGAATTTACAGCTCACTAAGCTGGCGTCAGCCATGCTCGTTACCTTACTGCCAGTCACTATGCTGCAAGCCCAGCAGCAAGCCGAAGAAACCACCAGCGTTGCAGCAGCAAAAAAGCCCGCCGAAGAAAGTCAGATAGAACAAATCGTCATTACAGGTAAAGCCAGCGGTATTGCCGGTTTACGGGTCGATGCCAGCTACGCCATCACCAATGTGTCGGCAGAAAATATTGAAAAACTGAATCCAAAAAGCACAGCTGAGTTGTTTACGCTGGTGCCAGGTGTCTGGTCTGAAAGTTCAGGCGGCGTAGCCGGAGCTAACGTTTTTGTTCGTGGCTTTCCAAGTGGTGGTGATGCGCCATTTTTAACAGTACAAATGCAGGGCGTGCCAATTTTTCCACCGCCAACCTTGTCTTTTTTAGAAAACTCGTCGATGTTCCGTCTTGATGAAACAGTAGACTTTATGGAAGCTTTGCGGGGTGGTTCAACGCCTGTAATTTCTAATGGTCAGCCAGGTTTAACTACTAACTTTATTTTAAAAGAAGGCTCAGAAGAAACTGAAGGTTTGGTTAAGTTATCCACTTCCGATTATGGCCTGCAGCGGATGGATGCTGTGGTCAGCGGCGAATTAGCGGACGATTTGTATTTTATGATGGGCGGTTATATCAGTAGCTCGCAAGGTGTGCGTGATGCGGGTTTTAACTCAGAAGAAGGTCACCAGTTTACGCTGAATATCACCAAAGATTTAGATAACGGCAGCATCAACCTTTATACCCGCCAGACCGATGATCACGGTGTATGGTATCTGCCAACCCCACTGAATGTAGCTGGTGTGGACAATACTTATACACAGATTGGTCCGAATAATAGACAAGGCACTATCCAGTTTGGTCCGGATGGTGAAAGCCGCAGTGTTGATTTTGGGGATGGCCGCGGCTGGAAAGGCTCAGTTTCTGGCGGTACTGTAGACCTGGATTTAAACAATGACTGGAAACTGTTGTATCGCTTTAACTATACCCAGGGGGATGCTAATACTTTAGGTTTAGTGCCTGAAGCAGGAGCTGTGGCCTTAAGTACTGTGGCTGATAACGGTTTAAATGCAACAGGTGCAACCACTGGCACTTTGTATGATGGCGATACCATGGTGCAGCAAATTGGCCGCTGGGTGGTTGAAAAGGAGCTGGATTCCTTCACCAACGACTTAGCGGTGACCAAAACTGCTGACAGCGCTAAATACACTGTAGGTGTCTACAGCACGGCCTTTTCGGTGAAAGACTGGTGGTCTATAGGTAATCAGGCCTGGCATGTAGTGCAATCAGGCGGCGAAGCTTTAACTGGCATAGATTGTAACGACAATCAGGACAGCTGTAGCTGGAACTATGATATTGATGCCACTGGTGATGGCACCACACGTGCTTTATACGCCGCTGTTGAAGTGGCGTTAAACGAGCAGTGGACTGCAGACATAGGCCTGCGCAATGAAAACCACACTATTGATTACACAGTAGATGAAGGTTTAACAGGTCAGGTCAGCAAAGCGGTCAGTTATGACGAAAGTAAAATTGCCTGGACAGCTGGTGTGAACTGGATGTGGCAAAAGAATATGGGGGTTTTTGCCCGCGTCAATAAAGGTAACAAGATGCCATTTTTTGACGACTTCCGTGATAACTATGGCGCTTTTACCAGTGGTGAAAAGCTGATTAAAGAAGTGACTCAGTTTGAGTTAGGCTACAAATGGGCCGAACAAAACTACAGCTTCTACGCCACTTCATTTTATAACGAAGTGGAAGGTGATACTTTTGTCCGCCGTCCGGGCGATCCGGCAGAAGTGCTGACCAACAGAGCTTATGGTGTAGAGCTGGACTTTAACTACTTCACCAGCGTGGGCTTTTCTGTCAATCTGAATTCGACACTGCAAAAAACCGAAATCACCGAAAGCCCAACCAATGAAGGCAACAGAGCTCAGCGTCAGCCGAAATGGCAGGTACGTTTAACTCCAAGTTATGGTTTTGAAGCTTTTGAAGGTACCTTTGCTTCTGTCTACGGCACTATAGCTTCGGTTTCTGATCGTTATGCTGACAATGAAAATACTGTGACTTTAGCGGGTTATACCAAAATCGATGCGGGTTTACAGCTGGAGTTAACTGAGCAGTTAAAAACTCAGTTGTCGGTGGATAACCTGACGGACAAACAAGGGTTAACTGAAGGCGACCCACGTAACCCAACCTCACCGAACGGCCGTTATATTCTGCCGCGCTCTGTGACTTTAAGTATGACCTATCAGTTCTGACAGAGATCAGAGCCTCCCTGGGCATAGTCGCGACAAGCTTCCGGCCTGCGCCGCAGGCGAAGGCGTGATACCGGCGAAATGCCAAACTCTTGGCATTTCGAAAGACCGCTATCACCCCGACATTTTCGACATACCGTCCCTCCATGGACATAAAAAAGGCCAGCGATTTGCTGGCCTTTTTCTCCCCGTCGAACGTCTATCGTCCCCTGTTGTTTTTATTCTTTTTGCCGCTGATTTTTATCAGCTTAGGCAAATTTCGTACTCAAAAGGCAGCGAGCCAAGAGCATAAAAAATCAACTGCGTTAGTTATAACTAATTTACTCGGTAATCGCCACCATCTTTTGCACGAAAACACGGACTATTTTGTGTACTGGCAATACAAGGAGCTGGTTGAGCGTTACCCCGGATCATACTGAACCAGCCATTTTGTTCGCCTGTCAGCTGCAATTGGATATCTTCAATACCAGCTTTATCCATGGAGCCATGCGCGCCTTTGTGGCAAAACAATAATTCGACATGGCGTTCGCCGTCTTTTAACAACAGCGATTGTGGCTGTTCCGGATGGCCGCCAAAAGCGACAAACTGCGCCGGAGTTTTTAAGCCGCTGTTACTGCCGTCGGCAAAAAAAGCCAATACATGCTGGTAATACACCACATAACTGCAAACATCTTGGTGAGAGCCGCGGTCCAGTGGAAAAACTTTATCCAGAAAAGCTTTGGAGTAATCCATGATCTGACGGACATGACTCTGGTTCAGCCCGGCGATGTAGCTGATCTCTTCCCGGATATCATGGTCCTGGTGTGAGTTTTGGGTGGCTGTCATGTTCATGATTTCTGTCCTGTTCTGTGTTGCTTTTAATTAGGTCTTAAGGCTGTAGGGCCAGTAAAGCAGCATTGCTGTTGCTTGATATTTAGTCTATGTTAGTTTTCTGAATAATTTCACAATTAAAACTTCACAGTGTGAATTTTACAAAATGACAGCTAATAAAAGTTTACTCAGAAAGTCGCATTTCCTTGGTACTAAGATCAGAAACCTTAGAAAGCGCAATAACTTAACTATGGAAGACTTGTCGACCCGCTGTATCAGAGTGAACTCTGAGTACGCGCCGTCCGTGTCTTATTTGTCGATGATTGAACGTGGCAAACGGGTGCCGAGCCTGGATATGCTGCAGGTCATTGCTGAAGTTTTTCAAAAAGAAGTGGACTGGTTTTTGGATGGTGAAGAGCAGCAACTGGATATCACACCGCAAAAAGGCAGCAGGGGCGGAGTGTCTGGTATGGCGCTGGAACCGGGCTTTTTGTTTTCTAACGATATTCTGCAAATTGCTATTCCGGAAATGTTGTCACAAACCGGTATTAGCGGTCGACAGTTTGCGCAGTTGTTGATTCGCGCGCACCAAGAGCATCACCAAAACCATTTTCCTGAGCTGGAGCGTGCCGCTGAAGAAGTGGGTTTAAAACGTATGCCCTTGTCGGTAGACGATTTAATGCAGATAGTGCAGCAACTGGGTTTGCAGGTGCGCTGGTTTGAGCAAACGCCAAAAGAAGTGTTGGATGAGCTGGGCGTATTGTCAAAAAACGTACCGACCTCTTATTTTTTACCTCCTGCTACTTTGCATTTAAATAAGCTGTTACAGCAGTGGCCGACCCGGTTGAAATACGAACTGGCTGTGCATATTGGCCATGCCGTGCTGCACAATAAAGATGGCGTGAAAAGCGGCATGATGGTGGGGGGGGCTTTTGAATCCGTGCCAACGGACGACAGTGCTGTGGCGCCGCAGGATATTCTGCATGCCTGGCGTGACTTTGAATCGAGCTTTTTTGCCGGTGCTTTGTTGTGTCCTAAAATGCCATTTCGCCAGTTGCTGGATAAACAAGGCTATGAAATCAGTTCACATCACTTAGCTGGTGTATCGGCCTCTGTCGCTATGCGCCGGATGACGGCAGTATCGCCTTACAGCCACTGGCATTATTTTGATGCCTATACACCGGGTAAATTAAAGGCTGTGTATAGGGGCAATGGTATTCCTTTGCCTTGGGGCAATATGCGCCAGGTGGAAGACCCGTGCCAGCACTGGGCGGTATTTCGCATGTTTGAAGCGGCCGAATCGGCCCATTCAGCGCAGTTGTCTATTTTAGACGTGCAGGGCCAGCCACGGATTTATTGTTGTGAGTCGACCAAAGTGTCAGATTTAGCCGGTAATGCTCATGTGCTTTGTGCCGGGATAGATTTAAACCCGGCTATTGAGGCGCAGGGCATGGATGTGGAGACTATGGCGCAGGAGTTAAAACAATTGTGTCGCGCTCAGGGCGGCTCTGCTGTGGTACCTAAAGCTATTCGTTCTACCTTGACCACAGTGTCGAATATTCTGAATATTAACTGGGTGGCCCGAAGTTTAGATAAACCAGCCCAGCTGATTTGCTCGCGTGGTAATCATTGTCCACGAGAGCCAGGCTGTTACCAGCACTGCTCCGCGAAATAAAAGCATAAAAAAAGGGTCCCAATGGACCCTTGGTAAGCTTATAAACCTTGCTTTAACTGCCAGCTTAATTGCTGCTCAGCGAAAAATGGCACTATAGGGCTGCCATCAGGCAAAGTGATCTCTGCTGGTACAGTCCAGTCTTGTTTCACTAAGGTGATGGTGCCGCTGTTGCGTGGCAGGTTGTAGAAGTCCGGGCCATAGTGGCTGGCGAAACCTTCTAACTTGTCTAAGCAACCTAAGTCTTCAAATACCTGAGCGTACAGCTCAATAGCGCTCCAGGCACTGTAACAACCGGCGCAACCACAAGCTGCTTCTTTACGGTGTTTAGCGTGTGGCGCTGAATCTGTGCCTAAGAAAAACTTGGTATTGCCGCTGGCCACTACAGCACGCAGCGCTTCCTGATGGGTACGGCGTTTGAGCACAGGCAGGCAGTAGTTATGCGGGCGTACACCACCGACTAACATATCGTTGCGGTTCAATAATAAATGCTGTGGTGTGATGGTAGCTGCAACACGCTCTGGTGCGGCTTTAACAAACTCAACCGCGTCAGCCGTAGTGATATGTTCAAACACCACTTTAAGGCCAGCAATAGTGTTTATCAGCTGAGTTAAATGCTGGTCGATAAAGACTTTTTCTCGGTCAAAAATATCGATATGGCTGTCGGTCACTTCACCATGTACCAACAGCAGCATCTGCTGCTCTGCCATCACTTCCAGCACAGGGTAGAGTTTACTTAAGCTGCTGACACCAGAGTGAGAATTGGTCGTCGCGCCTGCCGGATAGAGTTTGGCAGCTACAACACCAGCGGCTTTGGCGGCTTTAATCTCTTCGGCTGTAGTTTTGTCTGTTAAATACAACACCATCAGAGGTTCAAAACTGCTGCCTGCAGGGCGTGCGGCCAGAATACGTTCTTTGTAAGCTAAAGCTTCAGCGGCATTGGTGACAGGAGGAACAAGATTGGGCATCACTATAGCGCGTTTGAAACAACGGGCAGTAGCTGCCACTGTTTCTTTGAGCATATCGCCATCGCGAAAATGTAAGTGCCAGTCGTCCGGGGTTTGCAGAATTAATTCAGTCACAGCGCTCTCCTCTACTGATGCAGTGTCATGCCGTCAGGGCGTCGCAGTTTAGCACGGCTTGAGGTGATACTCAGCACAAGTTTTATTCTGTTGATCTGGCATGGAGCCATAGCACTGGTGTAGGTTATAGTCAGTGGCGATGACAGAATATGTTCAACAGGCTAGAGACCATGGAACAGCAGAGCGTTTTAAAGCAACAATCTCATTGGCTATTGCCCTGGCAATGGATTATGCCGTTATTTTGTTTGCTTTGTGCCGCCGTGATTACTGAATATCAGGCCAGACAATTGGTTGAACAACGTCAAAATCAGGCGTTGCAGCAGTTAGTTGGTATTTCAGGCCAGTTGCGCTCTTTTGTCGAAGCTGAATTAAATACGTCTTTGTATATGAGTCTGGGCCTGGCGTCGCATATACGAGCCAGCGACGGCAAGCTGTCTGAGAAAGAAATGCTGTTTTTACTGCAGAACTTGCTGGAGCAAGGCAAACATATCCGCAATATAGGGTTGGCTCCTGACAATATACTGACGCTGATTTATCCGGTTCAGGGCAATGAGCGTGCTTTGGGGCTGAACTACAAAAACTTACCGCAACAATGGCCTGAGATTAAACAGGTAATTGAGAACAAAGAAGCCAAATTAGTGGGGCCAGTTGCCCTGATTCAGGGAGGAGATGGTTATGTTTACCGCGTGCCTTTGTTTTTAAATGATGGCAGTTATTGGGGTATTGTCAGTACAGTACTGGATTTAACCGCCTTTAATCAGATGCTGTTTCAGCAGGCAAATAGCTATCAGGTGCAAGTGGGGATCCGCGAAAAAGATCAAGACTCCCCAGCTTTATTCGGCTACTCCCATTTATTTAATGAAGAAGCACTGGTGCTGGATTTAAATATCAAAGGTGCACAGTGGCAGATTGCAGTTCGGTTTTTGGATGAGGCTGCTGGCTGGAGTTTATGGCAATGGCGTTTGTTGGGCGCCTCTTTGTCTGTGGTATTTTGCCTGATGTTGGCCTGGTTGCTGCACTCCTACCGCCGCAGTGCATTGTTTGCTGATGCCTTGCAAGACAACGAAATATACTCGCGTCGTATTATGGATAGTGTGCTGGATGTGATTGTCACCACAGACCTGGACGGCACCATTGATCGCGTCAATAGTGCCATCAGTACAGTGTTTGGTTACCTTCCTATGCAGTTGGCTGGTCAGCCTTTTAGCCTGTTATTAGCGCCAGGTCAGGCAGAGGTTCTGGCTACTTTAGCTCCAGGCGAAGGCGCGGCGGTTGAACTGAAAGGTAGGCGACAAAATGGTGAAATTTTTGCGATAGATTTATCGCGTAACAGCACTGAACATCAGGGAAAGGCTCGTTATGTCTGGCTGATCCGCGATATTTCGGAGCGGAAAAAAGTAGAGCAGTTGAAAAATGATTTCGTCTCCACTGTCAGTCATGAACTGCGTACACCTTTGACAGCGATCAGCGGTGCTTTAGGTCTGGCTGTTGGTGGCGCTTTAGGGCCATTGAATGATAAACAGCAGCATATGCTGACGCTGGCAGAGCAAAATAGTCAGCGTTTAGGTAAACTAATCAACGATTTACTCGACATCGAAAAACTCGCCGTTAATAAGATGCAGTTTAAACTCAGGTTATGGCCTTTAGCGGCTTTATTGCGTCAGGCGATAGAGCTGAATCAGCCCGTCGCTTTGCAGCGACAGGTGAAACTAGAGTTGCACTGTGCTGAGCAAGATGACTTGTGGGTTGAGGTGGATGAAGTACGATTGCAACAGGTGATGGCGAACTTGTTGGCGAATGCCATCAGGTATTCACCCATCGGATCTGCGGTGGTGGTCAGTGTGGAGTTATCCGCCAACACAGTTCGTGTCAGCGTGACGGATCAGGGCGATGGTGTGGCAGCTGATTTTGAATCCCGCTTGTTTCAGAAGTTCTCTCAGGCAGATTCATCAGATCGCAGACAAGTAGCGGGTACAGGCTTAGGCTTAGCTATTTGCAAAGATTTGCTCAAAGCTATGGGTGGCACCATCGGCTATCATAGCGCTACAACGGGTGGTGCTTGTTTTTATTTTACTTTGCCTCTGGCAACTGAATTGTCTCTTGAATAAGGCGTGTTATGTTGACGTTACTTGATTTAATCGCAGTAGTTTGGTTTTTGTCGTTATGGACAGGCTACACCATAGTGGCCAAACGTAAGGCCCGCACTGTCAGTTGTTTATCCTTTGAATTGCGTCGTAAGCGTACTCACTGGATGCAACAGATGTTAGGCAGAGAAAACAAAATATCAGATGTCACCTTGCTGGCTACTCTGGAGCGCAATGTGTCGTTTTTTGCATCCAGTACCTTGTTAATATTAGCCGGCTTGTTAACAGCTTTAGCGTCGAGCAACAGTATCAGCGATGTCTTAAGTTACCTCACACCTTGGGTGACTCAGACCAAAGAAACCATTCAGGTGAAAATTTTATTTTTAGCTGTAATTTATGTCTTTGCGTTTTTCCAGTTTACCTGGTCGCTACGTCAATATGGATTTGGCGGAGTCTTGATTGGCGCTGCTCCTGATGGCCGCGAAATGACCACAGAAGAACAAGCCTTGTATGCTAATAGAACAGCGAAAGTGATAGATCAGGCAGGACATTCCTTCAATTACGGCTTGCGGTCCATGTATTTTTCTTTAGCCACTTTGTCCTGGTTTATCGATCCCAGCTTATTTATGGCAACCGCAGTGATTGTATTGCTGGTAATGAAACACCGGGAATTTCATTCCAAAGCTCTGAAGGCTTTGCAGGAGTGTTGAGTTGCCGGCTCTGAGTAAAATGAGATCTCATTTTACTCAGAGCCAATAAGTCCGTTACTCAGCCTTGTATTCAAAGGCTTTAATCACGCGGGCAACACCATCTACATTACGAGCCAGATTTACTGCTCTGTCCGCTTCTTGTTGATTGACCAGACCCATTAAAAACACTTCGCCGTTCTCTGTCACTACTTTGATATTTAAACCACTGACGTTTTCATCGGCCAGAAACTTGCCTTTGATACGGGTAGTGATCCAACTGTCTTTGCTGCCGGTTGCAAAGCTGATTTCGCTGGCAATACGAAGTTGATTGTGCACGTCTTTGACGCCTTCGACTCTGGATACCTGACCCGCGACTTCGCGCACACGCTCGTTAGGTACCTGACCTGTTAACAGCACTACACCGTTGTAACTGGTCATGTTGATATTGCCCTTATTCTTGGTTTCAGGATTGTCGTCTAAAGCCCGAATCACTTTCACCTGAATGCTTTTATCGTCAATCTGACTTCCCAGAGTGCGTGGATCGCCTGCTGATTTCACAGCTGTGGCGCCGCCAGCTAATACAGCTGCGGCACAACCTTGTAATAACCAGCTGGTCAGTACTACCAGCATTAATTTATTCAACATCAAAGATCTCCTTGTTGCGGAAACAGTGTTATGTCGATCAGCTCGCATAACGCATGCAATAAAAAGGTATAACACTCAAACACCCGTGCCGGTCTGTGTGCCGGTACCTTTAACTCTGTGTCCTGATTACCTAATAAACCCGATAATTCGCCACTGTTGTCTACTGTTAAAGCCACCACAGTCATATCTTTGGTTAATGCAGCTTCAACGGCTTTTATCAGATTATGCTCCTCGCCAGTCATGGAGATAGCGACCAGCACATCACCAGCCTGACCCAAAGCCCGCACCTGGCGAGCCAGATGGTCAGGGTTTTGTTGATTGCCAGGTTGTAGGCTGGAGTTATTGCTCAACAAAGCGAAAGCCGGTAAACAAGGCCGTTCGGATTCAAACTGATCCAGGAGCAGCTGGGCAAAATGCGTGGCTAAAGCAGCAGATGCGCCTTCACCGCAACAAATTACTTTGCCGCCATTGATCAGGCAGTTCACCAGACTGACAGCAGCATTTTCGATAGGGGCAGACAAAGCTTCGCCTGTCGCTATCATGGTTTGAATATTTTCAGTAAAAAGTTGCCTGATATGGTCTTGCATTAGTTCACTGTTCCTGCAAAAGCGTTTTTAATCCAGCGAATATCTGCTGGCTGTTCGGTAATGGCCACTACATCAAAACGGCAATGCTGTTGGCCAACACTTTGTAAATAACACAAAGCTGTACGACTTAGTTTCTGCTGTTTGCTCAGGGTAACCGCAGCAGCCGCACCGCCAAAGTTGCTGCTGCGCCTGAACTTCACTTCAACAAAAACCAGCGTTTGTTGCTCACGCATTACTAAATCAATTTCACCAAAGCGACAACTGTAGTTTTGCTGTACCAGTTGTAAGCCTTGCTGTTGTAAAAACACTAAGGCCTGTTGTTCATAAAACTGCCCAGTGCTTTTACTCATTTACGGCGTCCGTGGTGTCAGCAAACCATCTTTACTGTATTTACCCCAGGTTAACTGCCGCTGAACCTGTCCACCTGTGGACAATGCCAGATTGCCGGTTAAACCCTGATAACGCAGTGCAGGAAATTGTTGCTGCTGCTTTAAACGGAAAATTAAATGATAGGCGTCGTACCCCATAGCGAATAAACGCTGCAAAGTTTCGTCCTGTTGTGGAAACAATTGCTCAAATTGCTGACGGAATTGTTGTTGCTGGCCAGTACTGAGCATCCAGGGCATTTCAGTAAAAGTGAGGCCCTGCAAGTCGCGGCGGTCAGTAAATTCTGCTGACTTTTGATGACTACGTGAACTGGCGTACACAGGCACTGTGGTTTTGGTCGGCGCTACGGAGACATCAATATAAGGTTTTAGCAAGCGGGTTTGCGATGGATCCGCCAGTAAATAAATCGCGTCTATATCCTGACGGCTATGAGGTTCAGCTTTGACATTTTCACCCGCTAATTTGCTGATGTCGCGAATACGTTGCTCACTGGCTGCGGTTTCCAGCAGTTGTTTGATGGTGCTTTCCATCCCCGCCTGATCGGCAAACCAGTAGATTTCAGGTTCTTTGCCCGCCACTTGTTTCCAGTCACGACCGAATTGTTCTGCCATACGCTGACTCAATGGGTTACGGGACGCCATCAGCACAGGTTGTTTATAATTTTTTTGTTTAAAAAGCATGGCCATCTGGTGTGCTTCATCTTCCACACTTAAGGAAAAATAAAACTTATCGGCAGATTGTTGCACCAGATCAGTTTTACCATTTAAAAACAGCGTAGGAATAGTCCAGTCGGCTTGTTGTGAAATGGCATCTACTTGTTCTTTTAACAAAGGCCCAATAACAAAATCTACTTGCTCTGTTGCCAGTTGCTGCTTCAGCTCGCTCATCTCCGTTTGGCTGTCGATAAAAATTAAGCGAGCCTGCTGGTTGGCGGAGGCGGCCAGAATACCTTGTTGTATGGCTTCAGCATGTTGGCGGAAGTTACTGCTAAAAGGCAATAAAACGGCAATAGTTTGAGGCGAAAACGCATCCACAGCACTTAACTGCTGAATTTCTGCTGGCAGCTGCTGTAAAGATGGCTGGTTTGCATACTGCTGCCGCCAGTCGCCAAGCGCCTGAATTAAAGCTGGCGAATTACCTAAATACTGTTGATGCAGTTGTAATAATTTGGCCCAGCCCTGAGTGATGGTGTCAGTGCTTTGGCTCAGACTAGTTAATTGGTCTGGTGTCAGCATACCTAATTGCTGCCATAAAGCGCTTTGATAAATGCTTTGCTCTGGTTGCAAGGCCAGCAATTGCAGATAAGTTTTTACCGCTTTTTCCGGCTCTCTTCTGCTACTTTGATACTCTGCCAGGCTTTGCAAATACGCAGCTTTGTCTTCATCTCTGAACGAACTTAACGAATACTGGCTGCTGAATTTCTCGATATCGTCATGATCGCCCGCTGCGATCAGGCCCTGGAAAAAGGGCAATAAGTTGGCTTGTTGCACATCAGGAGTCGCCTGGCTAGCCAGTACTCGGCTTATGGCCTGAGCCTGTTCAGTTTCACCTTGCTGCAAATGCGCTTTGGCCGCTTCAAGCAATTGCCATTGCTGCTCTGAACCTTGTTGTTGACCCGCTTGTTCAATAAAGTCAGCGCCTGACAAGGGCTTTTCTATCTTAACAATCTCTACTTCTTCTTCTGCCAAAGGAGCAGGTTTGACGATCGGGGCCTGTTTTACCGGAGCTGTTTGCTCAGGCGTGGAGGAACAACCGGCTAACGCCATAGCGCTGCCTAACAGAATAAGTGGCTTCAGTTTGCTGGATTTCACAATGCACAGGTACAATGAAGGAAACATGCAGGTATCTTACTCAGTGCCGTGCCTAAGCTCAATGAATTCCAGCCAAAGTAATTCAAGTACAACGGAATAAGCGCCATATGACTGCACAAAGCGGAAATTTATACATAGTAGCCACGCCTATTGGCAATTTAGATGATATCAGTCAACGCGCTATCAACACCTTAAGCACTGTGGCCTGGGTGGCTGCAGAAGATACCAGACACAGTGGTAAGTTACTCAGCCACCTGGGTATTTCAGCCAAAATGTTGGCGCTGCATGACCACAATGAAAAACAACGTGCTGCTACTTTATTACAGAAATTACAGGCAGGCGAAGACGTGGCGTTGATTTCAGATGCGGGCACGCCGCTTATTAGTGACCCGGGATACAGCCTGGTGCGGTTATGCCGTGACGCAGGTGTCCGTGTTGTGCCCATTCCTGGTCCTTGTGCTTTGATCAGTGCTTTATGTTGTGCGGGTTTGCCTACAGACAAGTTCCACTTTATAGGTTTTTTACCGGCCAAAAGTCAGCAGCGTCAGAACGTACTCAGCGCCATTCCACAAGGCGTGGGCACCTTAATTTGTTATGAAACAGCGCGCCGTATTAAAGACTGTTTAGAAGATGTAGTGAAAGTCTTCGGTGCAGAACGCGAGCTGGTTTTAGCCAAAGAGCTGACGAAGACTTTTGAAAACTTTGTTTATGGTACTGCTGCAGAAATTACAGCATGGCTGGATGAAGATCCTGCCCGTTGTCAGGGCGAAATGGTGTTAATGATAGCGCCAACTTTAGCTGCCGAAGAAGAAATTAACCCGGCCGCTCAGCAAACCTTAAAACTCTTGATGAGCGAATTACCACTGAAAAAAGCCGCTGCTTTAACCGCAGAAATTCACGGTGAAAAGAAAAATGCCTTGTATAAGCTGGGGTTGAGTT
>Ga0181595_10002348_pt1 | contig 19038 bp, 16 predicted proteins | sample 041ome_7_FD_145604 | JGI IMG/M metagenome (GOLD analysis project Ga0181595, IMG submission 145604) | Coastal salt marsh microbial communities from the Groves Creek Marsh, Skidaway Island, Georgia - 041401AS metaG (spades assembly) | ecosystem: Environmental > Aquatic > Marine > Intertidal zone...
TTTCCTTATGCACGTCCAGACCAACGTATTTCACTGCCTCCGTCATGACTCGCCTCCGCTGCTGAAAAATCCATCATCAGCATCTCAGATTCGAGCCTCCGAGGCTCGGGCAGTCATGGGGTCTAAGCGCCTGACCGGCTGTTTTGCGTGCGCAGTGGGCGATATCCATCCTCGGGCAATTCCATGTCGCTCCAGAGATAATCGCCGGTAAGACTGATGTGCTCCCAGCCCAGTGGCGCGGCATGGCTCAATAGCTCATCCTCAATGACACGGCCTTGCTGGCGCAGATAATCGGCCGCCCGCCCGAGATAAACGGTATTCCAGAGGATTATCGCGGCCGACACGAGGTTGAGGCCCGACGCCCGGTGGCGCTGGTTCTCAAATGTCCGATCCCGCAGCTCGCCAAGCCGGTTGAAAAATACAGCGCGGGCCAAAGCGTTGCGGGCCTCGCCCTTGTTGAGATTGGCGTTGGTGCGGCGACGTAGGTCAATGTCATCGAGCCAATCCAGCATGAACAACGATCTTTCAACCCGACCAATCTCCCGCAGCGCCCGCGACAGCGAGTTCTGACGCGAATAGCCCGCCAGCTTCTTGAGCATGACGGAGGCGCTGACTGTGCCAGTGCGGATCGATGCAGCGAGGTGCAGCACCTCTGCCCAGTCATCCTCGATGGCTTTCACGTTGACGGCACCCCCGATCAATTGATCGAGGGCGGCAAATTCGGTGCCCTGGGCAAGCGTGTAGAGCCGCCTCTCGCTGAGATCGCGAATGCGCGGAGCAAACCGGAAACCAAGCAAATGGCACAAGGCGAACACATGATCGACCGCGCCGGCAGTGTCGGTGGCATGCTCCTGGATCTCCAGTTGGCTCTCATGATTGAGCAGCCCGTCGATCACATGGGCGGCCTCGCCGGCGTTGGCGGCGATGACTTTGTTGTAGAACGGGGCGTAGCGATCCGACACGTGCGTGTAGAAAAGCACGCCGGACTCCGAGCCGTATTTGGCATTATAATCCGCGCGGCCCTCACCTTTGGCGCCCGCTCGATAAAACTGCCCATCGGACGATGATCCCGTTCCCGGCCCCCAAATTGCCGAATGGGGTAACGCGTGATGATGATCGACGATGGCTGCCAGGGCTGCGGAATAGGTCTCGTCACGGATGTGCCATTGTGCGGTCCATATCAGGCGTGCGTGGGTCAACCCTTGAGAGCTTTCCGCCATGCGGCCCAGTCCCAGATTGGTGGCATCGGCCAAAATGGCGGCCATCAGCGCTTGCCCATCGTGGGACGGCGCCCCGTTTCGTACGTGCGTGAAACAATCGGCAAACCCTGTCCATACGCCCACTTCGGCCAGCAAATCGGTGATGCGTATGCGGGGAAGCAGGCCGTATAGCTGTGCCTTTAGGTTCTCGGCCTCATCAGGGACCGCGTTACGGAGCGGAGAAATCTTGAGACCGCCGTCGTCAAGGATCACATCAGGCAATTCGCCCTTCAGTGCCTTCGAGTTGACCTCTGCCATCCGGGCAGCGAGCCTCTCGCGCCGATCGTCGAGCCAGGCAGGGAACGAGGTGTCGATGGCGACGGGAACTCTTTGCTCGAGCAGCATGGTTTCGAAAGTGGGCTTGGGCAACAGATAGTCGGCCAGAGTTCGATAGGCCCTGCTGCCTTCAACCCAGATCGCGCCCGACCCCAGTCGTTCCCGCAAATGCACAATGACCGCGATCTCGTATGCACGGCGGTCCACCTTCCCATCATCGAGGACAAGCTTGCGCCAGCGCACTCGCAGAAAACCAAGCGGCACCACGGGCGGGAGAATGCGCCGGTTCGATCGATACAATTCGATGAGGGCCGCCACCGCCGCCAGAACGGGATCGTTCGACTTTGCCGCCTTGAAAGTGAATGCCGCTAAAAACTGCGGGGCAAATCGCCGCACCATGGGATACCGTTCCAGCACATCCGTCAGTCCATGCTCGCTTCCACGGGTAAGAAGCTCGGTTTCCTCAACGCTTCGCTCGATATTCGGCCAGCCAATTTCCCGTTCGATCGCGTCCCTGGGATCCTCCTGCTTCCAGCGCCCTTCGATCAGCAGCCGCCCGAGCGCCGCGTAAATTTTGCCGATTTCCTTCAGGCGACCCGCTTCTTCGACCAGTCGTGCAGAACGGGACCGTTCCGCGCGGCGGAATAGCGATCCAACCATCTTTTCCATCATGAATACGGCGGCGTCGGTCAACGTCACTTCCATTTCAATGACGAACGCGCAGAGCGTGGCAGTACGTCGTACCTCGTCCAGCCTGGAGAGGTGCTGCGCGCTCATGATCGCCGCCTCGCGAGACATGACGGCGTAGCGATTGGCGTGAATGGTGCGCGCGCGGGCCGGGTCGATGACCAACCCGCGCACGACGCTCAGTCTTTCGATTACAGCGGCGAGATTGCTGGCGCTGGGTGCTTCTGGATATTCACGCAGCCATGCCAGCGTGGTCCGACCGAGGGCAGGGTCTGTTGCCAGCAGTCGTACCAGATTGTGGCTTTGTTCGGCGGACAGCTCGCTGACGATTCCGGCATACGCAGATTTTCGCGCACGTGCGCGCGCAACCAACGCGATACGTTCGAACGTGTCACTGGCGGGCAATGTCACATTGTTGTCCCGAAGGGCTTGGACCATCGCTGCGACAATTGCCCCACCCCGATCGGTTGAAGTCGCCACTTCAACTGCGATGTCGAAAAGGGCACGCCGATCCGCAGTCATGAAAGGGCGCATGCCCAGCCAAGCTTCGGCTTGGGCGCGGTGTTCCCGCAGCGTCGGCAGCCGATCAGCGTAGAGGGCAAAATCGCTGACGGCGCATGCAAGCTGTTCGGCGAGCAACACCAACATCGGCATCGGCGGAATTTCATCGGCACGCAGGGGGCGGCCTGGCGCGCGCAGGTAGCAAAGCTGGACGGCAAAACCGATCCGGTTGGCAGGGCGACGTCTGCGGAAAATTTCTGCGAGTTCGTTGCTGCCGAGTGTGTAGAGCCGCTCGACGATGTCGGGTTCCGTCGGCGGATCGAACAGGGCGTCTCGCTGACCGGGGGTGAGGATCGTTTTGCCCGCCATATGCGCTTCCCGATTTCGAGGTGTCACTTATTCATATTGAACACCGTTTATCGATCATAGACAGCATGACGGATTATGTGACATCCTCGGCTATGGCAGCAGGCAGTCGGCTGCTGCGCTCCATAAACGGACGTATATGTGACAACTCAGATTGGTTACGCGCGGGTGTCCAAGGCGGACGGCAGCCAGGTCCATGACCTCCAGCGCGACGCCCTGATCGCGGCCGGCGTCGATCCCGAACATATCTATGAGGATGCCGCGTCGGGTCGGCTCGACAAGCGACCGGGGTTGGACGCGTGCTTGAAGGCGCTGCGCCGCGACGACACGCTCGTGATCTGGAAGCTCGACCGGCTCGGCCGCGATCTGCGCCACCTCGTCAACACGGTTGGCGACCTGACCAAGCGCGGTATTGGGCTCAAGGTGCTGGCGGGTGAAGGTGCGTCGATCGACACCACCACCGCCAATGGCCGGCTGATCTTCGCGATCTTCGCCGGCCTCGCCGAGTTCGAGCGCGAACTCATCGTCGAACGCACCAAGGCGGGGTTAGCCGCCGCGCGGGCACGGGGTAGAAAAGGCGGCCGGCCATTCAAGATGACCTTGGCAAAGCTACGCCTTGCTCAGGCCGCTATGGGCAAGCCCGAAACCGTGGTCGCCGATCTTTGCGCGGAAATGGGCGTGACACGCCAGACTCTCTACCGCTTCGTGGATCCGACCGGAGCATTGCGTCCAGACGGCCAGCGCCTTTTCGATCGTGGACGACAGCTCCGTTAAGCAGCTGTCGCCCCCTTGCGGACATTCGCGACACGGGGCGGATTCCCTGAAACCCGCCGTTCCCTCGCCCCCGGTTTATGACGGTGCCGGGCCGTTAAGCGAATGTCCGGATCGGAGCGAGCTCGCGGAGATAGCTGACGCTCGTGCGAAGTCGGCAGCCGACCAAAGGCGGTCGTCCAGATCTGCTGCCGCGAACGTCCGCTCCTGACAAAAGCTGCCTATGAACCGCTCCGATGCAGATCGTCAGGAAAGCGCCCTAATTCGGTCATTCAGCATACCGCCGTCTCGGCCCGAAAGCTGCCATCGCGACATAGCGGCGGGAAGTACGCATTTCGGTGGTTGGCAAACGGCAGTTCACGAGCTTGCGATTGCTGCCCTTTTTTATCGGCAGGATCTCGCAGTTCTGCTTGTGCCAGCTGGTTAGCTTTAAGCTCGTATTGCTTCTGCCTCTTACGATGTGCTGGCAGGCCTCGATCGGATCCTCCAGGTCACCAGTGGTTTCTCGCGCTGGCGGGGTAGCGGCTGGCCCCGACCGTACAGCGTAGGCCCCGCCAACCACCCAAGCCGCCCGACTTCATTCCGCGGTTGGTGGGATATCATGCACTTCGCGCCTTTCCGCACACGGCCCGCCCAACCTCAGGCCGCGGCTTCGCTCAGCGCCATATCGCTCCCGACCGAGTAGCTTGCCATGACATTGTCGACGAGGCCGGTCGCCTGTGCCCAGTCATAGGTGCGAAAGCTGTGTCCCTTAGTGACGAAGGTCGCGCCCGCGTAGAACATTTCATACTGGCTATGCCGGCTTGCGAATTCCGACCCGATTGCGTCCCAGGCTAGCTTGAAGAACTTGACCCGCTCCTCGGAACTCGCGGTCGGTGACTGCTGCGTTTTGCCGATGATCCGCGCGATTTCGGGATTTGCGAAATCGCGCGTGCTCGACGGCAGCATGATCAGACCGCCGCCCGCGAGATCGCGCAGCGAATTGATCACCTTGGCGTAGAGCTGCTGGGTGAGGACCTGCGCCGAATAGAGGATCTGGGCGTCAGGGACGTAAAAGCCGTTCACGACCTTGCCCTTGGCCTCCATTCCATAGACCATTCCCTCGACCAGCGTCGCCTCCGCTGCCAGCTGGCCGAGCGTGTCGCGAACCGGCGGCAGCGCGATCGTGCCGTTCACCTCGGCGGTGCGGCGGGCCAGGCCCATCAGGAAGCGCATCTTCACCATCAGGCGCACCTGGCACTGATAGTTCTGCAGAACATGCGCGGGGGTCGCATGGAACTGCTTCATCATCATCGCCGTATCGCCGGCGACGAAGACGCGGTCCCACGGGACCTTCACATCGTCGAAATAGATGACCGCGTCATTCTCGTCGAAGCGGCTCGCCAGCGGATTGTCATAGATGCTAGGGGCGGCCGCCTCGTAGGATTTGCGCGAGAGCAGCTTCAGGCCCGGCGCGTTCATCGGCAGCGCGAGCGAAACCGCATATTTCTCGTCGCCCGGCCCGAGCGGCTGGATGCAGCTCACGAACACCTCGTTCGCCATGATGCCGCTGGTCGCGAGCATCTTGGCGCCGCGCAGCGTGAGCCCGGTCGAATCCTGGTCGACGATGCCGGCAGTCAGATACTCGTCGGCCTGCTCATGCGCCGCCTTCGACCGGTCGGCCTGCGGGTTGATGATGACATAGGTGAGGAAGAGGTCGTTATCGCGGGCATAGCGGAAATAGTCCGCAAGCGCCCCCGCGCGGACCGGATCATAGCTCTCGAAGACGTCGAGGCCCATCATCATGCCCGCGAAGCAGGAGGCGACGTGATCGGGCGAACGGCCCATGAAACCATAATGGGTCTCCGCCCAGGCTTCCATTGCCCGGCGCCGCTCGACGAGCGCTTCGTAACTCGTCGGCAGGTCCCAGGCGCGGCTCACCCGCCGACCGCTGGTCGGGCTCTCGATGGTCATCAGTTCGGCGTTGGCCGCCTGGAAATCGTAGAGGCTGGCGGCAGAGGCCACCGAATTGCGGAAGGCTGGATGCGCGGTGACGTCGCCTGCCTCTTCGCCGCCGATATAGACCATGCGCCCATCGCGCAGCGCGGCCAGATGACTGGATCCGGTTTTCACTTCTTTTTCTCCCTGGAAGACGTCAGGCGGCACGGCCGGCGATGGCGTGATATCCGCCGCGGAAGAAGACGAGCGGTTCGCCTTCCTCGGCAATTTCGAAGCGCAGCACATGACCGACGACGATGAGATGATCGCCGCCCTCATGCACCGCGAAGGGCGCGCATTCGAAGGTGGCAAGGCATGGTCCGATCAGCGGACAACCGGTCTCGCCCAGCACGGGGGCGAGGCCTGCCCATTTCTCGCCGCGTCCGCCGGCGAAGCGGCTCGACAGGTCGCTCTGGTCGTGCCGGAGCACGCTGATGCCGAAGTTCCTGGCGGCGAGCAGCGCCGGCAGGCTCGGTGCGGTGCGGCCGACGCTGAACAGCACCAGTGGCGGATCGAGCGAGACCGCGTTGAACGAGCTCACCGTCATCGCGATCGGATCGCGCCCTTCGGTCTCCGCTGTCACCACCACGACACCTGTCGGGAAGTGGCCCAGCGCGTTGCGAAAGGCGCGCTGGTCGAATGCCAGACCCATGACGATCAGGCCTGCCGGCGACGCTGTTCGGCCTGGAGCCGAAGCAGCGCCAGCGCTTCCTCGGTACCGCCGACCAGCGAGGCGATGATCTGCGCAAAGGCGCGGAACTGGTTCGCGCTCAGCCCGTCGAAGATCGTATCGTTGACCGGGCATTGGGTCGCGGCCAGCTCGTCGAGCAAGCTGCGAGCCTTGCCGGTGACGGTGAGGACGACGCGGCGTCCGTCCTCGTGATGCGGCACCTTGTCCACCAGGCCCGACTTGACCAGCTTGTTGACCTCGATCGTCACGAACGCGCCCGACAGATGCAGATGCTCGCCGACCTTGCTGACGCCGACCTCACCCTGCTGGCCGAGATGCTCGATCGCAATCAGGATCGAATAAGCGGGACCGGAGAGGCCGATCACCTCACCGAGCCGATTGCGGATTTCCTGGAGCCGCGCACTGAAACCGAGCGCGTCATGGACGGCCTGGCGGAACAGATGGTCCTCGCCATCGACCAATAATTCGGCTTTGCTGACTGTCAGTGGCATCGCTGTCTCCCTCTGAGTCGGGTAATGACTTTGCGACAAAGCTATGTCAATTGGTTTATGCCGGGTCGAAATAATGAATCTCGAGCAGCAGGCAGCCATTGTTCGACTTGAAGGGACCGTGGAACACGCCCGGCGGGCGGCAGGCATAGGTGGGTGAGAGGAAGGCCTCGCCGCCATCGCCATTCTCGTCATTGCCGACGGTCAGGTCGCCCTCGAGGAGAAACACCTCCTCCCAATAATCATGGACGAACGGCTTGGTGGTGAACACGCCCGGCTGGAAGCGCAGCAGGCGGGTGCGGCTGCCGCGGCGTTGCTCGGGATCGAGGCTGCCGGACAGGATCTTCTCGTCGACTCCACCGCCGGGCTTATAGCCTTCGGGAAGCTGCCAGCCGTCATCGGCCATGTCGATCGGATGGAATTCGCGGTGCTGCTTGGTAACGGCCATGTCAGGCTCCTTTCAGTAGGGATTGCACGCTCGTGGCGACGCTCAGCAGATGGTCGTCACGGCCATGGAGCGCGGCGAGGGTCAGGCCGACGGGCGGTCCGTCGCCGGGGCATGGGATCGAGATCGCACAACCGTCGAGCAGGTTGGCGACGGTCGAGTTGCGCAGCGCCTGCGCATTGGCGGCGTGATAGGCGGCATCGTCGGCTAGCGACGCGATCGTGGGGGCGATGAAGGGCACCGTCGGCCAGAGCAGCGCATCGAGACCCGCGATCTGGGTGGCGATCGCGTCGATGAAAGCGCGGCGCCGCGCCAGCAGCCGGACATAGCCCCCGGCGCTCATCGCCCCGCCGGCGCGGATGCGCGCGACGACCCGCGGATCATATTCACCCGCCCGCCCGGCGGAGAGGAACGCCTCGTGCCAGGCAAAGGCCTCGGCGGCGGGGAAGGTCGCCTCCTGCATCATCGCCGGAATGTCGGCCAGTTCGGCGAGTTCGACGGGCTCGACCAGGCCTCCGCCCGCCTCGATCGCCGAGACCGCGGCGTCCATCGCGCGCACCACCTCGGGCGCCATCCCGTCCCGGACATAGGTCTGCACCAGCCCGAGCCGGATTCGGCGCGGGGGGAGGGTCGTGCGCGGCAGGCCGGGACGATCGCGGATCACGTCGAACACCGCCGCGCAGTCGCCCACCGACCGCGCTATCACGCCGACCGAATCGAGTGTCGTCGACAGCGGCAGGACACCCTCCCGCGTGATGGCGTCGGCGCTGGGCTTGAAGCCGGTCACGCCGCACAGCGCCGCCGGGATCCTGATCGAGCCGCCGGTATCGGTGCCGATCGCAACCGGCGCGATGCCGAGCGCCACCGACACGGCGGCGCCGGACGAAGAGCCGCCGGGGATGCGCTGCTCGTCCGGGAAGGCGGGATTGAGCGGAGTCCCGAAATGCGGGTTGAGGCCGAGGCCGGAGAAGGCGAACTCGGTCATGTTGGTGCGGCCGAGCACGACGAAGCCGGCGCGGCGCAGCCGCTCGACGACGGGGGCGTCCCTGCGCGCTTTCGGCGCATCCGCCAGCAGCGTCGACCCTGCCGTCGTCGCATGGCCCATCAGGTCGAAATTGTCCTTCACCGTCACCGGCACGCCGAGGAAGCGCGCGCGCGAGCGGGCGGCGCGCCGCGCGTCGGCCGCCTCGGCAAAGGCGCGGGCGTCCGAATCGAGCCTCAGCGTGAACACCGACGCGGCATCGGCCGCGTCGGCGCGCAGCAGCGCGGTGTCGATGCTCGATCGGCTCGCTGCGGTGATCATGCTTCGGCGATCGGCAGGACGGTGACCGAATAATGGTGGCGGAGCGCACGGCTGCGGACGGGATCGATCAGCTCGACGCCCATGCCATCGGCGAAGCGGATGCCGCCTTGAACCGGGAGGGTGCCGCAGAACATGACGGTGCCATCCGGTACCACGCCTTCGCGCGCTTCATATTCGGCAAGCAGGTCGTCCGGCCGACGAAGTCCCGAGACCGGGCCTTCCTGGTAGACCTCGCCGGTGCCCGGCAGGGTCGAGCGGAGCCGAAGGTCGTCCCAATGGGCGGAGACTTCCCGCCAGGGCCATATGACGGCCGAGACGGGTTTGCTGCAGACCTGCTTCGAGAGCGTGATGCCCACGGTTTCGAGCTTGCGGTCAGTGTGGTCGGAGCCGACCCCGACATAGAGTTCGCCGCCGTGCTTCCAGAGAACCGCCTCGACTTCGCCCGAACCGTCGCGGCCGACCATCTCGACCGATGGCTCGGTGGTCAGCTGACTGGCGCTGACCCTGTAGAAGATCGGCACGGCGCTCGGCCGCGCGACGCCGAGCGCCGCCAGTTCCTCGATATGCGCTTCGAGCACCGCCGTGTCACGGCCCGTCCATCCGGCGATCACCAGTTTGCGCGGTGTGAAGGCCAGCGGCTCGTTGCCGGCGTCCTGCTGAATGACAAGATTGATCATATCGCTGCTCCCGTTGCTGCAGCTTGGCTATAAGCAGAAAGCTTTTTAAACAAGCTATTTTTATTAGTAGACAAGCTAGGCAAAGTAGATAAGTTAGAAAGCAACTTTGGGAGCGACTCGATGGGATTTGCAGTAGAGCGCTGGGGCAACGGGCCTGAACGCATCGTGCTCGTGCATGGCAGCTTGAGCGTGGGAACGGGAGCCTTCTCCGAACAGCGGGCGCTGGCGGACCGTTTCACGGTCGATGTCGTCACTCGCCGCGGCTATGGCGAGACATCGCCGATCGCGCGGGTCGACATCGCTCAGGACGCGCTGGACGTGGTGGAGGTGCTGGGCGATGGCGCGCATCTCGTCGGCACGTCGATGGGCGGGGTCGTATCGATGAACGCCGCCGGGCTTCGTCCCGATCTCGTCCGTTCGCTGACGCTGATCGAGCCGCCGGCCTTCGCCCTGGCAGCCGATCATCCCGATGTGCGGCGCGTCTCGGACGCCATGAAGCGTCATTGGCGCGAGGCCGATGGCATCGGCGATCATGCCTTCGTGACGGGTTTCGTCGCCGCGCTGGAAATGGAAATGGTGCTGCCCGATCCGCTCCCGCCGGCGCTTGCCAACGCGGTGCGCAACCTGATCACCGAGCGTCCCTGGAAGGTCGATGTGCCCATCGGCATCGTTGCCGATGCAGCCTTCCCCAAGCTGGTCGTCACCGGTGGCTGGAGCGGCGCCTTCGATGCGATCTGCCGTCGACTGGCCGACCTGCTCGAGACCGATCTCCATGTGCTGACCGGCGCCGGACACGGCGTCCAGAAGCTCGGCCCCCCCTTTAATTCCCTGCTGGCGCGGCTCGTCGAGCACGCCGCCAGCCCCCTCGACGGAGTTGTGCCATGACCTTCCCCACGGATGACAAGATCGAAATCCAGGAGCTTTGCGCGCGCATCTATCTGGCCATCGATGGCAATGACGCAGCGGGCTTCGCCGCGGGCTTCGCAGCCGACGGCACCTTCGTCGCGCCCTATGGGGAGTTTACCGGGACCGACGCGGTCCGCACCTTCATGGAGCATCATATCGCGGCCGGCAAAGAGGATGGCGTCCGCCATTTCATCACCAATCAGGTCATCGACCCGCAGGCCGACGGCGCGCGCTACCGCTTCTACATCCTCAAGATGAACATCGCGACCGGTCCGGTCGCGATCGCATCCGCCGCCGGCGACGCCATCGTCGTCAAGACCGCCGAAGGTTGGCGCTTCCAGCGCTTCCAGCTGATCATCGATCCGGCGATGTTCGGGTCCGAGAAGCCCGCGCTCGCCAAGGCGGCCTGACGTCAGAGCTCCGCGGGGGGAGCCATAATCAAGCACGGGTGCCGGGCGAGACCAACAAGGTCCGCCGATGACGGCCCGTGTTCAAAAGACAATGGCCACCGGCCATCCAAAAAGGGGGCAAGATGATGTTCGATTTCAGGAAATTTCTCCGTGCGTCGACGATGTTGTCCGCGCTCTGCGCGACACCTGCCTTCGCACAGGCAGAATCGCAGAGCGCCGTAGCCGACAGTGGCGGGCTCGATGATATCGTCGTCACGGCCCGAAAGCGCAAGGAGTCCCTCAACGACGTCCCGCTGTCCGTCAGTGCTGTCACCTCGGTCACGATCGAGCGCGCCGGCATCACCTCGCTCGACCGGTTGAACGCCATCGTACCGAGCTTCAGCCAGGTGCCCGCGCAGGATCCCGGGACCAACATCATCACGATCCGAGGCATCACCCAGGTGCGCTTCGGTGAGCCTCCCGTGGCGCTGGTGGTCGACGGCGTCCAGTCCTCTTCGCCCGATCAGGGCACGCAGGAACTGACCGATATCGAGCGGATCGAAGTCCTCAAGGGGCCACAGGGTTCGACCTATGGCCGCAACGCGATCGGAGGCGCGATCAACATCGTCACCAAGCTGCCGACCAACACGGTGGAGAACGAGCTGTCGGCCGAGATCGGCCAGGGCCTGTTTTACCGGCTGTTCGGGTCGTCCTCCGGGCCGATCATCGACGATGTGCTGCTTTATCGCATCTCGGCGATGTACAAGAACAACGAAGGCCGCATCCGCAACCTCACCCTCGGCCGCAAGGTCGATGATTATGACGCGGTGAGCCTGCGCGGACGGCTGATCTTCAAGCCGAGCGATGTGCTGACCCTCGATCTACGCGGCAGCTACGAGAACCTCGATGGAGGCTCGGCCTATTATTACCCGATCTTTCCAGGGCAGGACCTCAATGCCGTCCACCCCGTAATCGCGAACCGCGACGGTAAGGGGGTGCGGCGCCTGCGCGATGTCTCGCTCAAGGTCGACTATGACTTCGGCGGGGTGACGCTCACTTCGATCAGCGCCTTCGCTTATGCCAAGGCGGCGACGCTGGGGCAGGATCTCGACTTTCTGCCATTCCCGTTGGCGCCCGGTTTTGGCGGCCTCATCCTCGATCAGACCAGGCGCGTGAAGAGCTGGAGCGAGGAGGTCCGCCTGACCTCGCCGTCGGATCAGCCGCTGCGCTGGCTGATCGGCGCCTATTATCTGAAGACCCATCGCGACGTCGCGTCGTCAGCCTTTCTCGATCTGGCGGGGGAGGGGCCGTACCAAGCGGTCCAGCTCAGCTATCTGCCAGAGCGTAGCCGCAACAATGCTTATGCCTTGTTCGGCACCCTGGATTACGACATCTCGCAGGCGTTCAAGCTGTCATTGGGGCTGCGCCAGGACTGGGACGATCGTAAGCAGACCAACCCGGCCAACGGCTCGCGCATCGCCAAGGTCTTCAAGTCGCTGCAGCCCAAGGCGTCGCTCAGCTACTTCTTCGAGCCCGACAAGATGGTCTATGTCTCGGCCGCACGCGGGTTTCGCAGCGGCGGGTTCAACGCTCAGTCGCTGATCTTCCCGCGTCAATATGGCTCGGAGGTCGCCGAGACCTATGAGCTGGGATCGAAGCTGTCGCTGCTTGATCGGCGTGTTCAGCTGAACCTCGCCGCCTTTTACACCGACCAGAAGAACGTCCAGTTCTACCGCTGGGATTCCCAGTCGGCCGCGCAGGGCATCCTGACGATCAACGACGCCTATCATTATGGGATCGAGGGCGATCTGACCGCGCGGATCGGCCGAAACCTTCGCCTGTTCGCCGGGGGCTCGCTGATCGAGTCCAAGATCCAGGACTTCAACGGCACGGCACTGTGGCGGGGCAACAAGCAGCCGCACATCAACGGCTGGAAATATAATCTCGGCGGACAATATGAGGCGCCGCTCGGCTCGGAGGCCCGTGCTATCCTTCGGGCTGACTATTCGGCCTTCGGCGATCTCTACTGGTTCGTCGACAATCTGGCGAAGCAGGATCCCGTGCATCTGGTGAATGCGCGCCTGATCGTCGAGCGTTCGCCGTGGACGCTGACGCTGTCTGCCGAGAACCTGTTTAACAAGCGCTACAACACCGACTATTTCTCGGCCTTCTTCGCAGGTACGCCGACGGATGTGGGGTTCCCAAACAGTCCTCGCCAACTCAATGCGAAGCTGTCGGTCCGCTTTTGAACGGGCAGCGCCCCGACGCCATGGCGGGGCGCTGCACAACTTCCTACAGGTAGCAGATGGAAGTCTGCTCTGTGGCCTCAAGTGTTCAAAGCGGATGAGGTGGATGGCTCCCGCTCACGGCATCTAAGTGCCAAGATGGGTTTGCTGTCATGCGACCCGAGAAGGAGCCACCCGCCATGGAGATTAGCACGATCGGCCTCGATTTGGCCAAAAACGTTTTTCAGGTTCACGGTATCAGCGCGACCGGAGAGGTCGTCATTCGCAAGGCGCTGCGGCGATCGCAGATGTTGCCGTTCTTCGAGAAGCTGCCGCCGTGCCTTGTCGGCGCCGAGGCCTGCGGGACGTCGCATCACTGGGCGCGCGAACTGACGAAGCTGGGCCATGAGGTGCGGCTGATGCCGGCGGCTTACGTGAAGCTGCTGCGCGACAATCAGGATGAGAACCGCGCGACAATCTAGATGAGAATGGCGGCGTGTGTCTGTCGGGACGAGGGGCGTAGCCCCGAGGAGCGACAGACACACGCCGCAGGCGTCTTTCTTCGTGGGAGGGGCGCGATGGTGATCGCGATCTGTTTGGTTACGCTTTTGCCCCGGAAGGGGAGCAGCAGTGCCCGGCAGACATATCAACGATCATCAGGTGAGATTGTATATGAAGATGAGACAGACAGTGTCGCCGCGGTCAGCGGCGGCATGTGCGGCATTCAGTACGGCTACCGCTTACAGGCTAGAGCGCGACAAGAAACTGCCGTCGCCCGAGAAGGCACCGCGCGGGCGTCGTCGCCCGGATCCGATAGCGGATATCTTTGATGCCGAGGTCGTACCACTGTTGGTGGCGGCGCCGGGTATCCGTGCTGTTGCTGTGTTTGAAGAAATGCAGCGTCGCCATCCTGATCTTCCCGATGGGGTGCGGCGGACGATGGAACGGCGCATCCGCAGCTGGCGCGCGTTGCAAGGGCCGGAGCGTGATGTGATCTTCCGTCAGGTACATGAGCCGGGTCGGATGGGTTTGTCGGACTTTACCGACATGGCCGAGCTTGGGGTGCGGATCGCTGGTGTGGGGCTCGACCATAGGCTGTATCACTTCCGGCTCGCTTGCTCCGGCTTCGAACATGCCCATGTGATCCTGGGCGGCGAGAGCTATGTGGCGTTGGCCGAAGGCCTTCAAAATGCCTTGTGGGCGTTGGGTGGAGCGCCGCGGGAGCATCGCAGCGACAGCCTCTCTGCGGCGTTCCGCAATCTGGATGCATCGGCCAGGGACGATCTGACGCAGCGATATGATGCTCTTTGCCGCCACTATCGCATGGAGCCGACCCGAAATAACCGGGGCATTGCACACGAGAATGGCGGAATCGAGAGCTCTCACGGGCATCTGAAGGCTGCCGTGCGTGATGCGCTGCTTTTGCGAGGGTCAGTCGACTTTGACGATCTTGCAGGATATCGCCGCTTCATTGACGAAATCGTGGCACGCAAGAATGCACGGTGCGCCAAGCGGATCGACGCCGAACGGGCCGCGCTGCAGTCGCTGCCGGGAATGCGGACGAGCGATTACGAAGAGGTACTTGTCCTGGTGACATCATCGGGCGGCTTCACGTTGCGCAAGGTGTTCTACACCGTGCCATCGCGGCTGGTCGGCCACCGGTTGCGTGTGCGCCTTTACGATGCCCGGCTTGACCTGTTCCTTGGAGGAACGCCGCTGTTTACCCTGCCACGTGGCCGCGCCGAGAGCAGCGGCAAGCATGGGCATGTCGTTGATTATCGCCATGTCATCCACGCGCTGCGGCGCAAGCCGATGGCACTGCTCAACCTGGTATATCGCGACCAGCTCTTCCCGCGCGAGGCATACCGCCGAATGTTCGAGAGGTTGCTTGAGCGTTGCAGCGAAAAGGTTGCCTGCCGGACGATGGTTGAGCTGCTAAGCCTGGCCCATGAACGCGCATGCGAGGCTGAGCTTGCAGGTGAACTAGAATCGCTGCTGACGGCGCCGAAGGGCATGCCTGACATTGCAGTGTTACGGGCGCGCTTTGCGCCGGATCCGGCAGATCTGCCTGATGTGGTCGTCGAGCTTGTGCCGCTCAGTGCATATGAAGCGCTGCTGAGCCCGTGCGCGGAGGAAGTGGCATGACCCAGGACATCGATGCCACCAAGCTCACGCTCATGCTGAATGAGCTGCGCCTGCCGACAATCAAGCAGCTATGGCCCGCGTTCGCCGAGCGTTCCGACAAGGAAGGCTGGCCAGCGGCCCGGTTCCTGAGCGCTATTACAGAGCATGAAATCGCTGAACGCGATCGACGCCGGATAGAACGCCATCTTGCTGAAGCCAAATTACTGCCCGGCAAAACCCTGGACACCTTCGACTTTGGTGCCGTGCCGATGGTGTCGAAAGCACAGGTCATGGCCCTGTGTGCCGGCGATGGCTGGCTGGAGAAAGGCGCAAACCTCATCCTGTTCGGGCCACCAGGGGGAGGTAAATCGCATCTGTCGTCAGCCATCGGGCTCGCGTTGGTCGAAAAGGGCTGGCGCGTGCTGTTCGCCCGAACATCTGATCTCGTCCAGAAACTCCAGGTGGCGCGCCGGGAGTTTGCGCTCGAAAATGCCATAAATCGGCTCGACCGGTTCGATCTGCTGATCCTCGATGACCTTGCCTATGTCGCCAAGGACCAGGCTGAAACATCGGTCCTCTTCGAGCTGATCAGCGCGCGATATGAGCGGCGCTCGCTGATGATCACGGCCAATCAGCCGTTCGGCGAATGGAACCGCGTCTTCCCGGACCCGGCAATGACGCTGGCCGCCGTAGATCGGCTTGTACACCATGCCACCATCTTCGAGATGAACGTCGAAAGCTACCGGCGCCGGACGGCCATCGCCCGAAAACAGCAGGGCGCCGGGCGCCCCGCCAAGGTTGCGACAATCAAGAATACCGACGTGTCGCTCCGCGACAATCAAGATGACACTTAGCCCTTGCCAGCGACAATCAAACGATCCAAACCCATCACGTCGCGATCAGCGCTTCTCATCCTGATCGTCGCTACCTTCTCATCCAGATCGTCGCGCTATATGAAGCCTTATGTGAAGCGCGGTAAGAACGATGCCGCCGACGCAGAGGCAATCTGCGAAGCGGTCACACGTCAGACGATGCGGTTCGTGCCCGTCAAGTCGCGCGAGCAGCAGGCAGCGTTGTCGCTGCATCGCGTGCGTAGCCTGCTGATCAAGCAGCGCACGCAGCTGGTCAACATGATGCGCAGCGTGCTCGCCGAGCTGGGCATCGCGATCCCGGTGGGGATCGTGAAGGCACTGCAGATGGCGCGGGAGATCGCCGAGGGTGAGTCCAAGCTCGACCTGCCGACCGAAGCGGTGAACGTCGTCGCCATGCTGGCAGGACAACTGCTCCAGCTTCACGCCCAGTTGCGAAAGCTCGACCTGCGTCTCGCCGCTCTGCAGCGGAGCGACGACAGGGCCCGGCGCCTGGCGACGATCCCTGGTATCGGGCCGATCGGCGCGACCGCGCTTGCCGCGTCAGTGACCGATCCAAGCCAGTTCTCGTCAGGGCGCCAGTTCGCCGCCTGGCTAGGGCTGACCCCGCGGCAGAGTTCGAGTGGCGGCAAGGACCGATTGGGGCGCATTACCAAGATGGGCGACAGATATCTGCGGCAGCTCCTGGTCATTGGCGCAACCGCGCTTGTCCGATACGCCAAGCAGAAACCCAGCACGGTCGATCCGCGCTTTGTCGCTCTGCTCGCCAGAAAGCCTGCGCGCGTTGTCTCGGTCGCCATCGCCAATAAGATGGCGCGGATCGCATGGGCGGTCATGGCGCGCGGCGGCGTCTTCGAACGCGGGCATGCGCCCATGCTGGCAGCAGCATAGATCAAGAGTTTAGCTGAGGAGATCAGCTTCACGAGGTTGTGAGAGCGAAGGATGTGATGGCAAAACCGGTCGGACCGGGAACAAGGACAACCCAAGGACTGTCTTAGGCGTCATAGCCTGCAAAGCCGATCGGACCTTGTTCGCGGACACCATCAGGGCCAGCAGTCTACACCGACTGCATCAACAGGCCGGACAGACGACTGCACCCGACGGAACGTCAGATCATCACTTTATGCTTGCAACGCGGGAGCCATCCACAGACGCCAGTCCGTTCTCGGCGCCATCTAGGCTGTAGATAGAGCATCTCGTTTACACCGAGAGGGCTGGCGTTCCGATCGTCCGCTTTGCCCGGGTCCACGCCTAGAGCCTGCCAGACCGCAATCGGCCCAACCTCTGTCGTTCTACGGCGCGGGTGAGGCAGATGCGGGATGTCGGCTGTTGGCAAGATTTGCCGTGCGGCACGGCGCTGGTGAACGGCAGCAATGTTGTCTAATTGATTTTGGCATTGCTCTTCCTTTTTCCCGTTCGCCAATGGTTGTCTTCGAGGTCATCGGACAGCTTTAGCAGCGCTTTGTCCGAGCCTTCATGATCGCGGCCGAGCGGAATAGGTGGACGTCTCTGAGTCCCAAACGAGGTTTGACCCTCTACAAAGCTGACGAGATCGTCCGGGGCATGGCTGAGCGGGATGAGGAACGCTGGGTCAGGCCCAGCGGAACTCGGTCTCGTTCAACCAAAGCGAATGGAGTACTGTGGCAAGCTTGCGTGCGACGGCCGTTCTGGCGCGCTTGGCGCCTTTGGCTTCGGCCATTTTCCTGCCCCACTGCTGAAGAGCGAACGGCCGCTTCACCTGAGACAGCGCAACGTTGGCTGCTTCGTAAAGCGCTTTGCGCAACATGGGATCGCCAGCCTTTGAGATGTGGCCGCTGATATCGCGTTCTCCCGATTGATTACGTCGAGGCACGAGCCCTGCATAGGCGCCGACATCGTCGCTTCGCGCAAAACGGTGCGGATCTTCGATGGCCGAGGTAAAAGTGAGCGCGGTGATCGGTCCAACGCCAGGAACGCTCATCAGCCGGGTGCAGACCTCATCTGCTTTTGCCCGTTCGTTGAGTAGACGATTGGATGCGCGCAACTGTTCTTCGATGGCTTCCATGGCCGCAATAAGCGGTGCAAACAGGGGCTTCAAATCTGGGCGTTGGGCATAGAATGCAGTCAGGCGTTCGGCACGCCGACCTGAAGTCCTGGCGGTACCCATACGCAGGCCAAACAGCTTTAACAGCCCACGCAGCTGGTTGGCCATCGCTGTACGCGATGTGATCAGCTGCGACCGGATGCGCAGAGCTGCCCTGTCGATATGTGTGGCTGATGCCTTCATGTGGACGCGTTTGTACCAGCCAGTCCGTGCCAGTTGCGCGAGCCCTTCTGCATCGTGGACATCACTCTTGTTTACCCGCGCAGAAAGGACACCCTTGGCATGCCGCGCACAGATGCATTCTATCGCGACACCACGCTCGACCAGCCCATGATACAGGAACGTCGATAGCGTTCCCGTCTCGAGGACCACGCGCATGAGATCCGGGCAGTGCTTGTTAAGCCATTTGGCCAGAACATCGGGATCACTGGCGACAACATCTCGCCGCAACACCTTACCGTCGCCATCGACCACGCAGATATGCGTCGTCTTGTCACTCACGTCTAATCCTGCATAAATCGACATCGGTCACCCTCCTGCATTGAAGCGCCAAAGCGACTTCGTACCATGCACGAGGGTGGCTAAATCAATTACGCGGTGTCCCACCTCAGGTCATAAGCAGAATGTCTGCTCATTGGTTTGCCATGATCTCGGTTGAGCGACTTGAATGGGCGCGTTGCTGCCTCGGCGGCGTGCTCCACGGACCGCAGCTATTGCGCGGCGACATTTACGATGGCCAGGCCACCGTAATTTGCCGCGCTACAAGCTATAGCCGCGCCTTGGACCAGAATGGGAACGGCAGCTTCCACCAGAATCCACCGTTCAAAGGGAACGGATGACGCGTCGCAAATTGCCGTTCGCTTATCCTTTTGGGCTTAGACCCCATGACTGCCCGAGCCTCGGAGGCTCGAATCTGAGATGCTGATGATGGATTTTTCAGCAGCGGAGGCGAGTCATGACGGAGGCAGTGAAATACGTTGGTCTGGACGTGCATAAGGAAA
>Ga0181595_10002351_pt1 | contig 19027 bp, 33 predicted proteins | sample 041ome_7_FD_145604 | JGI IMG/M metagenome (GOLD analysis project Ga0181595, IMG submission 145604) | Coastal salt marsh microbial communities from the Groves Creek Marsh, Skidaway Island, Georgia - 041401AS metaG (spades assembly) | ecosystem: Environmental > Aquatic > Marine > Intertidal zone...
ACTTTAGCACAATTTCCTACTACGCGTACGCACGAGGCACCTGGGTTGTTGTGCGTGAGGCACCTGACTTTTTATCTGACTGGGCATCTCGCTGGGCATCTGACTGGGCATCTGAGTAGGCACCTGAGTAGGCAAACGGCAGTCGCGCTGGGACTTAAATTTCCCACTGTTGCTGACTATATACAGCATGCTGGGCACCTTGTATGTAGTCTCTGTCCTCTTCACTGAGTACAGACCAAAACTTAGAGATGCTGAGTATAAGCAACATTGTTTGTTCCGGTTGTTTTAAATGCTCGTTGTTTTCCATGTGCTCTTGTAGTTTATCCATACGCTCATTTATCTTTGTTTGAAGTTCAGACATAATATGTTTTTACTCTCCCGGTATCTAATGTAACCATACCCTCATATAGTTTGATTAAATCTGTCTGTATGTGAATCGTATCGTGCTTTAGTTCTGCCTCTGGATTGTTTTTACGAATCTCTTTGTACAGCTCTTTGATGTTTGTATATCTCTTTTTCTTAAAGTCTTTCATTCTCGCACCTCTGTTTGAAGTCTTCAGGTTGGTAAATGTCTTTTTGGAAGTCTGTGGTTAAGTCAGGATTTTCTTTTTTGTTCACTGCTGCGGTCAATTTGTTTGCGAGAATGTTATGGTTTTTCTCTGTCAGATGTAGTGGCCGGAAGTCTCGTGTGACCATGATTTCGCCCGCTATTTCTTCATTGGATATGGTAAACAGCGCTTTGTTTCCTGTCAGGATGGGGGGCGTTGGTTGGGGGTGTGAGGGTAGGTCAAATGCGTTTAAAATCACTGCGTTAACCGAGTGCTGCGCCGCGAGAAAATGTAGATCGTGGTAGAGAAGCTGTAAGATGTCTAGTTTAAGATCTATTCGTTGTGTCGTGTATATTATATCGTAGAAATCTATTGGAAGTTTTTTCTTCCATTGCGTGGGATCTTCTTGTGTGTTGTAGGGTCTAGTTACCGACGGTTTGTCTTTGTGAAACCAAAATCTGTTTATCTCTGTTGTTACGAAAACAATGGTATCGCCCGGTTTAATTTCGTTTCTGGCCTGAAGATATTGGTGTATGCTGTATTGTATATCTGAACCAGTTTGGGAAAGGTTTTTAATCGAACATTTTAAAGACAGTGCAAGTTGTCCTATCCAGTTGGCCGAATCGGATGACGAAGCATTAGTGTCCGCAAAGGAATCACCAAATACCCACAAGTTCGTCACTTGCTAATCTCCTTTCTATTTCGTTTGCTGTTGCGTTATGCCAGGTGTAACCAGGATGAATACCGTCTCTTGCGTAATCGTCATTCAATGTAACCAGTCCATGGTAATTGAGTTCCTTTTGATCTACAATAACAAGCGTAGAATCATTTTCACGTGCAACTGTTTTAATAGCATTTAGATTGCGTCTCTCGTTGATAAACATCTCAGTATCGTTGAAGTTCTGTAGAAGAATCTCTTTCCTCTGTTCGTCGGTTTCGTTCTGTACATTCCAATTAGATAATTTATGTATGTGAGTTACACCGTTTCGATCTTGTTCTATTCTTTCCTTTCTCGGTCTCGGTGGTATAAGACAAACAGTTATTTTAGATTTGAGTTTTGGTAACCATTGAGAATATACTCTGTACATTGCATCTAAGGATCCACCAGGATTGCCCATGTTGATGTCGTTCAATCCTAGCTGCTTTGCGAGTAGATGTGTCCAAGTGTTTTCCTTTGGCATACCGAGACCAAACGTCATAGAACAACCAATGAAACAAATACTATCTCTGTCAGCAGTCATGCTATGCTGAGTTCTCATGCCAAACTCGTTTAGAAAATAAACAAACTCTACATCTTTCCACTTTGCTTGATGCTCGGCCGACAGTGACTTAAAGTGGGTTTCAGTGTCTGAAGGATACCACTTGTACTTGTTAGGCAGAAGAAAATCACCTGTTACAGATTCTAAACCAGGTTCGTCTAGTGTTTTACCTTTAACATTATCAAAGAATGTCCTTTGTACAGACTTTAATTCTTTATCATCCTCGTTGATTTGATATTTCATCTACAAACCTCTCAGCAACTTTTTCATGCCAGTAGAAACCAGGATGGCCATTATCTCTAGCTATTGTACCTTTATTGTATTCTTTTGGGGATAAGCTATGGCTGTCTACAATAATTAATTTGGAGTTAGTCTCATGTGCTATATTCTTTATAGCGTCTATGTTTCTTTTCTCATTCATATACATTTCCACATCATTAACCGTCTGTAATGCCACTGCTTGCATTTCAGGTGAGGTCATGTGATTAATAGCCGACATAAGTATCTTAGTTATCAGCAAATCACCGTCCATGGATTCCACTATTTTTTCTTTTCTATATGGAGGTGGTATCAGTAAACAAGTAATAGGAGCTTGAAGTTCATATTGCCAAGTATTGTATAATCTAAATAGTGCATCTAAGGATCCACCAGGATTGCCCATGTTGATTTCACCCATATTCATTTGTTTAGATACTAGATAAGGCCACGATGTCTCTTTAGGAACACCTATACCAAATGTCAGGCTACAACCTAAAAACAATATATTATTGCCAGGAGTAGGATTGCCTTCCATTCTCATGCCATATGAGTTTAGCTTGTACGTTAGCTCTACATCTTTCCACTTTGCTTTATGTTTTTTAGATAGTCTTTGGAATTCCGTATATGAGTCTGAAGGATACCAATTGAATGTACCGGGTAGGGAAAGATCGCCTGATTCTATATTCATCAGACTATTCCTTTCTATTGCTTTTTCTGAGTCACTTAGTCCATTAAATTCAGGAGAATCTATTTTAACCCAGCTTCTCTGTACGTGTCTTAATTCACTGTGCATTATCAATCAAGGCCTTTATTCGTAATTGTGTTCTTTCATTCCACTCAATACCAGGATGAATATCATCTCTACCTTGAAAATAAGGTAATATTCTAGATAAAGCCCTATTAACAATAATCAAAGTGCTTTCAGTATCCAATGCAATATGTTTAATAGCATCTAGGTTTTTCTTGGCTCTTTGTACTATCTCTGAGTTATTAAAAAACTTATCTAACATTAGTTCTCGTTTGTTTTCAGTCATGCCATCTAGTGCCCACATTCCGATTCTTTCTACAAGCTGGGGTGTTACAATCTCAAATCGACTTAATGAGGGTAGCATTAGAACCGTATATTTAGATTTATGTATAGGTTGCCATTCCTTATATAATCTATAGCAACAATCTAAACTACCACCTGGATTAGAATAATTAAATTCCTTTAATCCCATTTGCTTGGATAATAGTGTTGTAAATGAATATTCTTTAGGCACACCTATACCAAAAGGAACAGAACAACCCAAAAAGGCAATGGATTCTTTTTCTTCCTTTTCAGGAAATTCATCACACCTAAACCCGTATGAGTTTAGCTTATAATCTATATGATAGTTCTTCCAATACTCTTGGTGCGCTTTAGATGCTTTTTCAAAGTTCTCTTTGGTATCAGATGGGTACCATTCTAATGTAGCAGGAAGTTTAACACCGAGTACATGACCCGGTGGTAGACTTCTTAACAAGTTTTTTCTATTTTCTTTCTCTGCTTCTTCTTGTAGATAATTAAGTTCTTCTAATGATTCTTCAATCAGGTACATTGAGAAACTCCACATCATTTTTTGAGATGCGTAGTTTTACTTCATTCTTACGGTTTGTACGAGATTCTAAGAATGATATAAATGATTCCACACCATCGCGTCTTCCTTTATAAAACCCGGTATAACAACCGCCGGCTGTACAAAAGAATGTGATAAAATAATAGATGAGATCGAGTTCCATAGCTATACTCCTTCGTTAATCTCCCAATTGGGATTAGATGTTTCTACGGGTGCCATACCAAGTAGCTTTCTAGCCTCATCACGTACTTCTCCGGTTACTGCATGACCATACATTTCAGGGTCTAACAGGTTTCTCAAAAATCTTTCTACTTCGCTATTATTTATTCCAGTCATTTTACATTTCCCACAGTTGGTGCCAATCAGGTGATACCTATCAGTCTCACCTGTACGTACATTATTACAAATACATATAACCATTATATAATTATATTACATAGATCTTATGGTGTCAAGCATCCTGTCACACACTAATCTATTTCCTTTCGGTGAAAGATGATTCATAAGGCCAGGATTGTCTTGTATTATATCTAAAAGATCAACCACATTCTTTTCCGTTATGAGATCTTGATTTATATTCAAAACATTTAAAGCAATACTAGGAATACCAGCAAGCTTTTCGTTTATTTGTTTTCGTATCAATCTATAGATATCTTCTTGGTATTGCTCATCAAAATGGTATAAGAAATAATCATAAGCAGCTTTCAATGAGCGGTTAAAAATGTTTCTCCACTTTTTCCGGTGATGTTCAATATCAGTAAATATAAGATCAGCATGATTGTGGATACTGTCTCCTGCGTGTATAGGATGACTTTTTGTATGCGCTCTATATGTGCTAGTATGACTCACAATAACTAATTCAAAATATCCGAGATATCCTTTAGGTAGGTTTTCAACTTGTTTTAATATTTTATATTCACTCACACCTGCCTGTGCTAAGTTTACTACAGCGTGTCCTTCTTCGGCAAGCATATTAGGCCAGCCTTTACTATCTGGATATTTTATTGTCCAGTCAGCAGCAAAACTATCGCCTAATATAAGTATTCTCATAAAATTCCAAAGTCAAAGGGGTTACCATATACCTCACAATAGTTAGTCCACACGACTCTCAACCAACCAGCACCATAAACAAATACCAATAACATTACACCATATTGGTCATTAATATATGCTGTGGCAAACCAAAAGGGCTCGCCAAACAAACCTATACAACCAGCAAGCAGACGCTTGTGTGCATCTTTTGATGCCATAAAGTAAAGCGAGCCTATACCACAGCAAGTGAGTATTGCTTGGGATATGTAATCAAACATCTCAATTGATGACATAATTATATATCGCCTCCCAGTTCTTCATAATTTTAGCAGGGCCACTGTAATCCATATTGTGACCGTGTTCTACTAATATACTATCTAGTCCACACGCTGAACCTATATCAGCGTTTGCTGGCTTGTCTTCTATCCATACATGACCTTGATAGCGTGATCCGTAGTCTGCTAGTACCTCATCCTTGTCAGCACCGCAGTCTAAGAATACAACCTCTTGGAATGTATTAGGACCGAATATCTTTGCTAGATTACGTTCACGCAGCTTCTGTGCATGAGGATCTAATGAAAGACTTGTAATACAAATAAACTTGTATTGGTGTTGCTCATGTAGCTTCTTAATAAAATACTGAGCGTCTCGTAACGGAGGGAGGAACCCTATCGCTGCTGACTCGTTAAATGTCCTTACTAGAGTCTTTCCTATTGACCAGTCGATTCCATACATCTCTGAGACTTTGTAATGGCCTTCTTCCTTGACTGTGTGACCGTGGTGTTCCATCCAACTGTGAAACGCCCATTCCCAATCGAGTGCGCATCCGTCGCAATCCGTTAATATTACTTTTTCTGTTTTCATTTGATTTCCTCAAAAATTCCGAATATTGTTGTCTTTGTCTTGTTCTATTCACCTTTTACCTCACAGATTCTTGTCAAAACCTTGTGTTCCAAATCCCAATCCATTTGTTTCATGGTTCTAGGTGATAGATCTTTAGATTCTTTTATTGTAATGTTTAGCTCCTCCTTGATAAAGTCTTTAGCTAAATGATACTGTAACGACCATGCTTCCTTTTCCCACGGTTGTTTACTATATGCCAGACCAGTCATTTCTTCACCCATCCAAAATTCTCTCCTTTGACGGGTTACAAGATGTCTGCGGCAATATTGTTTCAGGTGCACAAGTTCATGGGCTAAATAAGAAACATAATCATATAGATTGCCTCTGTTATGAAGCTCAATCTCAAATTCATTTTTTTGCACGTGCAAACAATATCCTGCCGCATCCTCTATCAAAAGATTACGTATGTTTATATCTAAATCCAACGATCTTTTACGTGGGAGGAGCTGCTTAATAATATATCTAGAAGCTCGTTCCGTTAGATTACGCTGGGTTTTAGTTCCGCCTCGTAAGCTAATTTTAATCATCTATGTTACCATAGTAAGAGGTTCCTACTTGACGGAAACGCTTGCCGTCAGCAGTTTTGATTTCCTGTACTTTACCATTAGCTCCTGCGTGTACCTTAGCATTGAGTTCATAGCCCTCACCAACAACATTGCGAGCAAGCAAATCAAATTTAATAAACTTATCGCTTGACAATATAGCACCTAGGGTAGTAGGCTTATAGCTAGTAACTTCTCTAAGAGTAGCTGCTGATTGTAGTTTACCATCAGACTTGAGATCATGTCGATCCATACCATTGGCCATTTCCCAATTAGATAGACGTGAACCGACGACTGAGGTTGTTGCTTGAGCTGAAAATTGATTCCACATAATATTAAGTCCTTACAATTAATAACAAAAAAATGCCCCCGTTGCCGGGGGCTAAGGGTTTGCTTAGGGAGAGGAAGACCCTAAGCAGCTTCAACAAATACTGAATCAGTTTCAGTAGAGTCTACAGTCAAAATAGCCTCAGGCCGTTTGTAACTGTCATACTTGCGAATCTTGGACTCGCGGGACTTGTTCTGATATGGCTTGACCTTAGTGACAAGTCCTGCATTAGTGCGAGCATCAATAAAGAGCTGCATATCTGCATCTTCTTCCAGGAAGACATACTTGTCTGACTGATAAGAGTAAGTAGAAACCAGAGAATGAATTTCCGTGAACGGAGCAAACTCTGAATGTGGTACACGTAACCAGCCGTGTCCAGGGTCTTGAATGTAAGCGAATGTACGCATATTAAGTGTCCTCCTAGGACTTTATTGAAAACTTTTACTTTATACTGCTTATTATACACGAATTTTCCGAATTGTCAAGCATTTTCTTCCACTAAAAGCGCTTGACAATCAAGCACTTACACGATAGGTAATATTCTTTTTCAGATCCCATTTTTCGAGGATTGGGCCACATGGACCCTCGTCTACTATGATATAAGCGACTGTTTTTTTGACATTCGCATATCTATAGCCCCACATACCGCAAACGCCCTCGCCTCCTACCCAAACCTTATGTGGATAGAATGCTCGGTTGCCAGTGAATTCTGGACAGTCATTAACTGAATACTCAAAATAGTTTCCGGTGTCTTTCTCATAGAAGACACCAATTGGGTTTTTAGTGTAGGTGAAATATGGCATAATCTTTCCTCTTGTTTGATTTTATAGTGCTTATTATACAGTAATTTTCCGAAAAGTCAAGCATTATTTTCACTTTTTACCAACTTTCCACTGAGCTAGGTCATTGATTTCACACAACTTTTTTAACGAGAAATCAATGACTTACGAACCTAGCTCAAAATGTAGGAAATTATGTGTGTGTGGACTCGTAAATTTCTCCTAATTTCACTATAGGAAGTGAATAGTTTTGTAACTCATTGTTTCGTAAGAGGATTTCGTAATCCTCAGGGTGTACAGGTATATACTGTAACTTATTGTTTTCATTATAGTTTTCAAGATAACGTGTAATACGTTCATTGATTGATAATTTAAACATAATTTACTTTCCTCTTTTGGTTGTTTACAGTGCGCACTATACAGCCTTTTTCCAAAAAGTCAAGAACTAAAAGCGCTTATATAACAATGACTTATAAATAGTAACAAAATCAAGGAGTTACCAATGGCCGATGATACTTCATATGCTGAATCAGCTCAAGCACTATTTTGTGCTATGGCGGACTATTTAGGCAAAACAGAAACAACAAAGCTAATGGATATAAAAAAGTATCCAGATCTCGATTCCTTAATGGAAAACAATACACTTAAAAAAGCTATGGATAAATCATATCCTCGAATCTATGCCCACTATAAAGGTGGTGCTAAATTTTCATTAGATCAAATAACAGAATGGTTGGGCGACCCCAAAAATAAAAAATGGTATACTTCTACAGTTCTAATCGCCAAGAAGATGATGGAAGAGATATCCTCAATAGATTCAGACTTTAAAGACATTGAGTCTGCAGACTTTCAGAATTTATATTATTTTAGAGGTGATGATGAAGTAATGACCAACATAGAAGCACTTTTTAAAATAGCAAATGAGGCTGATGTGGTTGCAGTAGGAGGCACCATGAAGTTCGGTGACGTTAATAAATGGTCGCCTGCTGATATATACTTTGGTAGCAAAAAAGCTAAAAGTACAATAAAAGCAACAATAAAAGAATACAACACACCAAAAAGTAAAAAGGCTTTTAGTTTTACACTGTTAAATGGTATGATAGGTGATCTTATTGATTCCGGTGATTTACTACCGCTATCACTGAAACAGGCTGCTAGTTCAGTAACCATTAAAGAAGTCAACTTTGTGAGATCAGATGAAGAAAAATATATAAACAGCTTGAAAATAAAAGATATCGTCTGGACTCCTTATAAAGTATTGCCTTTTGAAAAATGGAAGGCCACACCAAAAAAACAGGCAAGGGACTTACAAGTAAAAATATCGGTGGGTCCGGTTACTGGCACATTAAAGTTTAGACATGATCCTTCAAGTAAGAAATACGCGGCAGAGTATATACCTGATAGAGGTAACGCTAGAGAAGGGCAGATAGGTTCAGCTGATCTTATATCTAAGGTTATGGAAACCTTAGATACAACTGCTGCCGCTAAGTTCAAACGTGAATATGATAAAGCATTCTTAAAATTTAAAGATGAGATGAAAACTTTGACTCCACAAAAACAAGCATTATCTAAAATTAACCCTGGAAAATATAACAAATTCAATTGGGCAAGAGGTAATGTGAGTGCAACAACAATAATGGCAGCGACTGGTCCTGTGCTAATGGAATTTTTTAAAAGCAAAAACGGATTGAAGTTTGCAAAATTAGTATTTGAATATAGCACATCCAGATCTATCGCTTCAGGAAAATTTGTAATAGCCAAGTAATGAAGTCTTATTTTATTTTCAACACCAGAGATGGCTACTATCTAGTAGAAGCAAAGGACGTAGAGAGTGTTCCTAAACCTAGGGAGCTTGTCCGTCGTGCCAATGCTGTTGAAGTGTTGCGTGAGTATGCTGAGAAGGAAGGTATAGAGTTTTCTACTGACAAAGCACGTAAGCGTAGTAAACACACACAGGAGACAAAGGATAAGATCAGTGCTGCTGTCAAAGCCAATCATGGACACAAGAATGGTTTGAAAGAATCACACCGCCTAAAGATCAAAAAAAGTAGAACAGGACAAAACAGAGGCACTGATAATAACTTTTGGAATAGGAAACATTCCTATACTACAAAACTAAAAATGTCTAAGTCTAGATTAGCAAGAGGCAAATACAAATATATTTGTAACCCTCAGGGTTACACTGCTATACCAGAGAATGATCCTGTGCCTGAGGGTTATCAATTAGGTAAGTTCTACGATCCGTATAAACCAAATTAGATCGTATACTCAAAGTTATACGATTCTTCATTTTCCTGTATTAGAATAGCACCGTTTTTTGTGTGAAATCTTCTAGCCATTACTGTTTTAGGTGACATTGTTACTACTCTAGGTTTCTTCTGCCCCGTTCTTCTAATTTCTTTTCTAATATTTTCTATCAAACCAACTATCAATGTTCTTCCAGCGCCAGGTGCATATGACCAAATAGTATAAGGTACCATAAAATACTCTTTGTTATTTTTTCCGTATGCTATTTGTTCAAGCTCATCCTCATTTTTAGGTATGAAATAACCATTAGCTACACAAATTATAGCTTTAATATCGTTACCATCTACAAGTGAATACGAACGTCTACCAAGACTAGAACAACATCTAAATTCTGCCGTTATATTAGGTCTAACTTTATCATCTTTTATGTAAGACTCTAATTGTTCTGCAAGCATCTCTTTTATTTGCATAATAACAACCTAGTATATTTTTATAATATGATACACTACTGGCTCTATGAATTTCAATTCGTGTACTCTATTTTCCAAATCAATCCAAACAAAATGTTTCGGTGAATGTTTTGTAATCTTTTTAGCAGGAAAGGATTTTTCAACGGAACCTTCTGTTACGGTACCATCCGGTGAAGTAATCTTTTGCCCTGGATAAAAAATGTTTAGTAGATACTCCTCTCTCCAGAGTTTTATCCACCAGTCATGCAGCTTTCTTAGCATTCTTTCTAGTCCTCTTCTTAACTACCTTATTGTATTCAGTTATACCTATTAAAGGTAATACCTTTTCCAATTCGGGGTATAGCTCTAAGAGTGTCCCATCTTTAACTGCTGTGAGTATTTTTGCTTCTTTATGATGAATAGCTTCCAAGGTATTGATCCACTGTTGCTCACGCTTGACAGGAGACAGTGCGTTCATATTACTACCAGGAGTAGTAAATCCTATTACCCTACGCCATTCTAACACCAGTGTAGTTTGTCCCATACCTTCAGGAATATCTTCCTGAAGTTTAGTTAAATCAGGCATACCCTCAGGTAAATTCCAATCTGGTTTTTCTGCACCCACACCCATCCTAACAATGGGAACTACCGGTTGACATTCTCTGGCCCATTCTTTCAATCTTTCAGCTTTATCTTTAGCTGATGCTGCTTTGAATACCCAAGTAAATCCTTCATCTATCTGTCTAAATTTTTGTGCCATTAGAAATCTCCAATACAATCCATCATGTTTTTCATTTTGTTCTTGATAAAAAAGTTTAGCAACCCACTTTTATCTCTACCTTTTTGTAATTCGTAACTATTTATAATGTTATCTTTAATCTCCTGAGGAGTTTGTGTGAGGTCAACAAGCATACGATTACGATTGTATCCGTGTGACATATCAGCCGTAACCCATTCCTCAGGCGGCTTAGACTTCCACTCTGCAAGTAAATGCTTACGTATAGGTTTCTGCCTAATGCCTTCTACAAAACAATCATCAGGTGATAACATATTAGGAATGCCGTCACCCTTATCTCCTGTAATAATATGTTCCATCAGGACTTCATCTGCAGGACCTTTAATTTTAATCCACTTCTTAAATGCAGGTGCAAACTGTTTCACGTTGTCCCATTTCTGTAACTGATTGAAGTCATGGTCACCACTGATAATAAGAAAAGGTACGGATGTTGGGTCACCAAACAACTGGTCAGGTTCTCCTAATTTCTGACTATGTTCAGCAAGGGTACCGATAACATCATCGGCTTCTGCACCGGCTACATCAATAACAGGATATGGGAATACTTCATCCAATTCTCCTTTTATGATATTTAGAGCTTCAAATATAGCATTCCAGTCAAAATCAGACTTTTCCCTGTCTTTCTTACGGTGTGCTTTATAGTATGGAAATATACCACGTCTCCAATAATGTCTATTATCGCAAGCAATAACAAGATCACCAAACTCGTTACCAAACCTAACTTTATAGGAACGCAAGGTATTGATTATCATATGGCGTAATAGGTCTACCTGTACATCTACTCCGCCACGATGACCAATCTCAGCCATAAAATTTGCTATAGCAACTTGATTAAAATCTACTACAATTAATCCCTTTCTCATTTGATTACCCTCAGCAAAATCATTGTTGCTTGTACACGGGATTTGGCTGGAAACTTCTTGCCTCGTATCTTATCCATGAATCCGTGTAAGCCATTCTTACGACATTCCATGAAAGACTTAACTAGCTCTTCCTTACGGACTGTCTTTTCGTATGATTTACCAAGGGAGTAATTGTCAATAACTGTACCTTTAACACCCAAAGTGTTGGCATACTCTGACGCATACACACCAATACGCTTACGCTTAATGTCATACACCCATACCTCACTAGCGCCTATGATCTCAACAGGATCAATTGACTTATATTCCTCGTGCTGTTTGGTGTACTTCAACCTACGTACAAGTTTATTCTTGTCAACAGGACGCTTACGTCTGATACGTGTAATCTTTTTAGCCTGCTTAGTTTCCATGAGGCCTGTAGTAATACCATCAAAGAAAGCTAGCAAGTGTTTAAGTGTAGCTCTTTTAACGTGTGAGTACCCTTCTGCTAACTGCTCGTCTGTTCCCTCAGCGAGTTCTCTAAACTCCATAGCAAACTCATCTACAATAGTAACAGCTTGACCTGTCTCAGCATTGTTGAGTTTGAATGATTCTACAAAATCCTTGTAGTTTGTCATCTGTGTGCCATGAATGATGCGTTCAATAGAATCGTCTACACCTATAGCAAACTGATTGAGATTCTCTCGTATGTTTACAACTTTGGGTTTTTCTTCCTTTTGTTCTATATAGGAAGATGCTTTTGACAGCCAAACATCTTTCTGCTGTAGCATGAAGTTTGAGGTAGATTCTGTCAACCAACCCAACTTGTTCCAGCAGTAGAAATATTTAGCAACCGGATGGAAAGCAGTATCAGGCAGGGTTAGGATTTTAGATACAGTATCTTTATCCCAATTTACCTTCGCCCACTTCTTAAAATGTACGACACCTGCCTTGTCTTGTATCTCATAGTGTGCGAAATACAGACAGTAGTGCAGTGCTTTTTCTCGTTCTGTTTCATCGGTGAGCAACTTAAATTCTGCCCACTTAGGTTCTGGTAACACATATGTGCTACGTGTTCGTTTTGCTTTTGCCATGGAAGGACTCCTTCATTATCTCATCTATAATTATAAGACAAAATAATGAAGAAGTCAAGTGTTTTTTTATAAAACTTTAAAATCTATGATTTTATCGTGCTTGATAGTTCTCCAGCCATTGTTTACAGTGTCAAAAACTGTAAAACAACCTTGTGGCGGAGTCTTTTGTCCTTTTACGGTGGGTACCACTGATTCTTCCAGGGTGCAGGTCAAGTTACGGATAGAACCGTCAACTTTTTGAAAGGTAAATTGACAACTTCCGGCAACTAAATAACTTTTTACTTCGGAGTGCCAAGACTCTTCATTTCTGCGGGGGTGAAATTGTGTTACATTAGGCATCATTTTTTCCTTTTTTATCTATTAACCAACTCAATTTGCTTCTTAAACTTCTGTCTAAACGATTAAACTGTTCCACTTCTGTATCAGTCAAATCAGACACGCCATCACCATCTATATCAGGATCAATACCAAAATCTTCTGGTTCAGGCTCTACATTATCAATTGTGACAAAGGATATTTGTTCACCTCTACGTTGTAATAATGACTGGTTGGCCGCTATCACAAGTAAAATTGCTAATGGGTCAAACACTAACACTATTAATATTACTACAATTCGTACCGTGTTGTCAAGCATTTCTTCAGGATTTTCATATATAAGTGCCGCAATGTATTTTACCGGGCCAACTTCTGCTTCTTGCTGTAATGCCGTCTGTCTAAGTGGCCGTAAATCATCCTCAAGTGATTCAATATTCTGAATTGCCTGCTCAATAGAAGCATTGAGTCCTTGTCTTTCTTCTGCCTGTGAAGCTCTAACGGCCAATGCACCATCAGGGCCTCGTATCCTATCGTAGTCTTGGAGAATTTGTACAGAGGCATCTAAACTAGTAATGACATTCTCAGCATCCGTGATGACACGCCTCTCGTTGCCTATTCTCCTTTCAATGCTCTCTATCTGTAGAGCATTGTCGCCACCCATTGTAATAGTTTGTTCAATATGTGCTTTAGATAGGAACCCATAGATTCCCATACTTGTAATAAATGATAACACAATTACAGATAAAGTCAAGTAGACCTTATGTAACAACTTTGCTGTTTGCCAGTTCCGGTATACCCAGGATGCTGTGACTAGTTTAGCTACCTCAAGTACCACACCCATAGTTAGAATAGGTACAGGCACTCCTGGAAAGATTGCCATGAGACCTACAATTGAAAACCACCCTGCTACTACAGATACAGAAAGTGCTGATAATATCAATAGTGATATGAAGAACATTTAGGTTTCCACTCTTTAGGAACAAAATCAGCCAATGGCTCTTTGTTCAGTCTTATGTTTAGCATGGAGTTTAGACATTTCGGATCGTGACGTTGTTGCCACTGTAATAGAAACTCCTGCATCTTAGCATGAGACTTCTTCTCAAACTCAGCAATAGTTTCCTTTGTAAGTTCACCCTCATATTCTGTAACATACTTAGAACTACCATAATATTTTTCATAAAGCCTCTGTGTTTTGCCAGAGTATCCTATATAATAATTACCATTAGGAAAATATGTGCAATAAACTCTATGGATCTGTTTCTCTTTCGGTTTCCGTGTTTTCTTCCTGGGCATCAAGTGTATCCTCATCATTAGATACACTATTTATATCCTTATTTTTACCGAAAATATTTTCCCAGTTTTCGTTGTATTTGGATTGATCTACTTTTCTAAACCAATCACCTTTCCCACCGTGCCATTTTCCTGACATGATCAATCATCCTCAAAATCCAGTTCATCTACAAAAAGTCTTTCTGCACAAAACACACAAAAGAGTGGTTCGTCAATATTATCGTCCTGGTCATAGGTAACCGTGAATTCGCCACCACAACGCTCACAATAATTTTCTATTCTTTTTTTATTTGACATACTTCTATTCCTGCCTCTTGTAAAAAATTATATCCGCTTCCCTTTGAAGCGTTGTATTCATTTATATAGTACACTTGAGAAATGCCTGCCTGATAAATGAGTTTAGCACATTCAATACAGGGATAGTGTGTTACAAATAATGTAGCACCTTCACTAGAATCTGTTGACTTGCACAACTTCATCAGGGCATTTGCCTCTGCGTGTAATACTTCTGGTTTAGTTCTCAAATACTTTTGATTAAACGTGAGTGTATAATCTAAATCTTCTGTTGATGTTTCGCACTCGTTGCTCCAACCAGAGGGCATACCATTGTAACCAATAGAAAGTATCCTGTTGTCTTTTACAATGACACACCCTACTTGTAGTTTCTTTGCTGTAGATAGTTTTGCTGTTTCTTCTGCTATCTTAGCGTAATACTGTAGCCATTTTAGGCCCATATTTCATCCCAGGTACCTGTTGTGGCACCACGTGCATAGTCTGTTGCTCTGTTCTCAAAAAAGTTTGTGTGAGTAGGAGCATTAATCATAGACTCAACCCACAGCAAAGGATTCTTTTTCGCTTTGAAAATACCTTTGAGTCCCAGAGTAATCAGTCGTCTGTCACAAATATATCGAATGTATTTTTTAACATCATCACTAGTCAGGCCTTCCATCGGACCCATAGCAAATGCTAGGTCAATAAACTTGTCCTCAAGCTCTACCATCTTTTCAGCAATAGTGTATATCTTTCCTTTGAGGTCGTCATTCCAAATGTCAATATTCTCGTTCACATACTCACGGAACAATTTAATCATATTCTCAGCGTGTAATGTTTCATCTACAATTGACCACGTAACAATCTGTCCCATGCCCTTCATCTTACCATGTCGTGGGAAGTTCAACAACATAATGAAAGAGGAGAACAACTGCATACCCTCAGTAAAAGCAGAGAAGGCTGCAATGTTAGTAGCAATAGTAGAAGTATCCTTTCCTGCTGTTGATAAGTCCATAAAGTATTCGTGCTTATCTTTCATAGCATCGTACTCAAGGAATTCGTTGTACGTAGACTCAGGCATACCTAATGTTTCAATGAGGTGACTGTATGCTGCTACGTGCAATGCCTCTCTTGCTGCGAATCCTGCAAGCATCATACGGACTTCAGGTTGCTTGAAGTATGGGAGATAGTTATTAACATAGCCACCTGCTACGTCAATGTCACCTTGTGTAAAGAAACGAAAGATGTTTGTAAGAAAGGCCTTTTCCTCATTTGATAACTTATTCTTCCAGTCTTTTACATCTTCTGCCATAGGTACTTCTGTGTGTAACCAATGGGACTGCTCGTGCTTCAACCAGGCATCATATGCCCAAGCATAGTTAAAAGGTTTAAAATATGATCTTTCTTCTGTTAGTTTTTTCATTAGACTCCTAAATCCTCTACGCCTGCTCTGTTAAAAGCCCAGGCTCTCTCCTTACACCAAAAACAAAAATTACATCTTCCAGGGTGTCCTAAGTTTTCGGGTGGTAATATACAACTCCTAGTTCTTCTTCCTAGTTCTCTTAAAACATCTGACTTACCCATTTCAACTAGTATATTCATTGTTTCGTCTTTTGTCAAGTCTCTAAAGGGTATAAAGCCTTCAGTAGTAGAACCTTCATGTGTTATTAATCTGTCATATATTTTATATGAACCCTCTTCACCTGTTCTTGGACGATACGGCCAAGAAGTTTCATCAGGTTCAAACTCTCTTTTAACTTCATCACTAGGCCACAAATTCTCACCGCCATATATAATATCAGCTAAATGATTATCAACAACTGCCTTCAGGCATCTCAGAGATACCCATATATCTTCTTCTCCTGGTATAGCAGGACCACCTAAAACTATAGGTTCTCTAACATCACCACCAATTTCATCAGCAACATATTCTAACACAGAGGTAGAATGAGGTACAGAACTATCTAATTTCGGTCCTGTAAAAGCTATACACTCCTGTCCTCTTTTAACACATTCACTGTAAACCAAGTACCAAAGAATTGCACTGTCAATTCCCCCTGATACCATTACGCCTATTTTTTTATTCTCAGGTATATCTATAATCATTATTCAATTCCTGTATCTACAAGTCCCAACTCATTAAATGCCCATTCTCTTTCTTTACACCACCAGCAAATACCACATCTACCTCTATCTTGTTCTGTACAAGTGTGCGTAATAGGCATAATTTCTTCAGCAATCCCCAAGTCAAATGCTAGTTTAACTGTTTCTGTTTTATACCAATCAGCAAAAGGCCAGGCTACCCAATCATAATCACTTTGTTTAGGAACATACCTATCATTAGGTAAATACTTATCATGCGGACACATCTCGTCCTGATTGGGTGGATACTTATTCATACCACAGAATATAAAATCAGAATACTTTTCATCAAGTATTTCCCGTACACCGCTTGCTACATAATCAGAAGTATTTTCTGAATTCAAATTACCGACGATACGTGTAGGTGTAAATTTTGTATTTGTTTTATTTGCATACCATTTCAATACAAGGTTTGCATAGTGTTCAGCTCCGTCTAACTTGGGTACAGTGTAGGCAACACATTCCTGTTCTCTTTGTACACAAGCTGTTTTAACCATGTACCAAAGAACAGCACTATCCCAACCACCAGACACAACTACACCTATTCTTTTATTGACAGGTATATATTTGTTTATATCAAGCTGGAGCATCAGTTACACAGGCTTAAGCGGAATTAAAGCAGCAGGTGTTCCTATATCTTGAACAACTGACTTTTCTTTATGGGTTAGATATAGTTTATTAATTGCTGTATCCCTAGAACCACAAGTATCAGCACAGTAGGCTAATTTACCGCTTCTAGTATCGCTACCATCCTGAGATTTTTTATGCCACATTTCAAACATATCTTCACCGAAAACAATATCATCTATTGATTTTCCCTGTAATACTTTAAATTTCTCTAACACCGGAGCCCAGGCTTTTTTCATTTGCTGTGTGGCATAGTTATAGTGTACTTCAACAATTTGTCCGTGTACATAACAACAAGGATATACTATGCCATCAGAACCTAAATAAACTGAATGATAGTCCGGATAAGAATCTCCGTACCAATCTTCAACACCAAAAGATCTACACCGTATACAAGATTCATTTGTATTTTTTTCAATGTGTTCTTCTAATTCATACTCCTGTACAATGGGACCTTTCGCAAAGTCTTCACTATAATCCCCCGGAGAATACATAGGATTCTCTGTATATTCAGGATCCATAATAGGACCAGGATCTCCGGTTGCCGCTGTATATTCTGAGCTTACAATACTACCTGTATAAATTGAGTTTTTATCCCATGTAGGTACACCGTGTCTTGTATCAATCAAACCACCAGAGCCGTCAAAACCCAATGCTCTTTTTACAAAGAAGTTCATACCTAAATCTTCAGCTATTTTTTTAGCCTCTTCTACTTGATGTCTATTATGACCCCACTCAATAAATTCCCAAGTACCCCTGCCGCCTGCTTTTAAAAAAGCATTTAAATTGGCCCAGACCTTATCCCAAATAACATTTCTTCTAAACAAATGGTTAGTGTCTTCTAATCCATCAATACTCCAAACAACCTCACCCCATCTATTTGGACTTGTCTGTTTATTAAACCCATTCATCAGTTCACCAATCTCGGACCAAAATTTTGTTCCTCGCATTCCGCCATTGGTATTAAGTCTTTGGGATCTGTAGTCTCTAGTAGGCACCTGTGGTTGTTCAAATACCCACTGTAGTATTTTGGGAAGATCTGTACACATACCAGGATCACCATAGTTACCACAATACATAACCATATCTGTATGGTACAGTATATCAGAATTTTCAAAAATTGCTCTAAAATCGTCAAAAGAATATTCTCTCAATTTGCCGGCAGCACCTGGATTGAATTTTCCGTAATGATTTCTTGGGCAAGTAGGACAAGCTGCATTACATTTATTTGTCAGCTCTACGTGAATTTGTCCTATAGATTCTTTTTTGTATCTAATCATAAATTATCCTTCACAAGCAAGACAGGTACTGTCTTCTACTAGTGTATTAATGTCTTCTTTTATTATTTCTCTTTCTATTCTACGTGATACTTTATCTGCCTTACCTATTTTTTCAGAGCGACAATAGTAAAGTGTTTTCAGTCCTGACTTCCATGCTAAGAAGTGTACAAGGTGTAGATACTTTTTGTTTACATCTGGACGGAAGAACAAGTTAAGTGACTGTGCTTGGTCGATAAACTCCTGGCGTTTTGAAGCATGGTCAATCAACCAACGCTGATCTATTTCCATAGCAGTTTTAAACACATTCTTTTCTTCTTCTGTCAGGAATCTGAGTTGCTGTACGGATCCGTCATTTGAGATGATTGAGGACCAGATCTCATCTTCTGTCTGTTTTGTTTCCCCAGCTTCAATCTTACTTTGAATAACTC
>Ga0181595_10002361_pt1 | contig 18985 bp, 16 predicted proteins | sample 041ome_7_FD_145604 | JGI IMG/M metagenome (GOLD analysis project Ga0181595, IMG submission 145604) | Coastal salt marsh microbial communities from the Groves Creek Marsh, Skidaway Island, Georgia - 041401AS metaG (spades assembly) | ecosystem: Environmental > Aquatic > Marine > Intertidal zone...
TCACCGCCCCTGTTGATTATGCCGCCACCGCCACCGCTGATCAGCCGGTTGCGCCAGCCGCTCTGAGTGGTGCGGCGAAAGGCATTGCCTATATATTATTTGAGCGCCTTGGTTCTGTGCCAACGGCGGATATTGCGCATCTGTCCCGCAATATGCGCGAAACGGACAAACCACTACTGGCGCGTTTGGGGCTGCGATTTGGTGTTGAGACGGTGTATATGCCGGAAATGCTAAAGCCAGCGCAGATCAGTTTGCGCAGCCTGTTATGGTCGCTGCATGATGGCGCGTTTTTTGACGGGGCGCCACCACCGGCTGGTCGGGTTGCCATCGATTCTATTGACGATGTGCCTGATCTCTACTGGCTGGCCATTGGCTATCGCCGTTTGGGTCAGCGCGTCATGCGCGTCGATATGGTTGAGCGGGTGGCGATGCTGGTGCGCACAGCGGCGCGGGCTGGCCCGTTCAAAATTACCGAAGAGATGTTGTCGCTGGCTGGTGCCACGCGTGAGGCGATGGGGATGATCTTGCTTGATCTTGGCTGCAAGCTCGTGGGTGAGGAAGCTGCCGAGGATCCCACCAAGCCGGTCATTCAGATTTTTGAAAAGCAGCGCAAAACGCGTGCTGCACACAATAAGCCACAGGCGAAAACAGCGCCAAGAGCAGATGCCGGTGCAGCGGCAAAGCCGCATGGCCAATCCCGTCGGTCAAAAGCGTCTGGGGCCGGAACACGGCGCCGGCCACATACAGCATCAAAACCGGCTGACAAGCCTAATCCTGATTCGCCATTTGCCGTGTTGGCCGGACTCAAGCTAAAAGGTTAAAATCGGCGATGGCTGATGCACATGACGAAGCGGGCCTGCGTCTTGATAAATGGCTTTGGTATGCCAGGTTTTTCAAGACTCGGGCGCTGGCTTCAAAAGCCATTTCAAACGGCCGCTTCCGGCTGGATGGCGATCTGATGTCAAAGCCGCACAGACAGGCAAAATCTGGTCAGGTTCTGACCTTTAGCCAAGGCACACGCATTCGTGTTGTCCGGATAAAGGCACTTGGCGTGCGGCGCGGCCCGGCAAGTGAGGCGGCGTTGCTGTATGACGATCTGGCTCCGGTTATGCCGGCAACAGAAAACAACAAACCGGCGGCGGCGCCGGCATTTGAAGAACGGCAGGTTGGGGGCGGCCGACCGACAAAACGACAACGACGTGAAACCGACAGGCTGAAAGCCGGAATATTTGATAGTGAGGATTAATATGCTGAATCAGATTTCAACATGGATGAAAGATTTTACGTCGCAAAATGCGGCCATTGCAGAAGATGAAACCAAACTTGTGCGCGCTGTTGCGTCGCTTTTGGTTGAGGCGGCGATGGCTGATGGTGAAATTGATGACGTTGAGTATGGCTGTATCCAGCATATGCTTGTGACCCAGCTTGATGTGGCGGAAGATGACGCCACCGCCATGCTCAATGATTCGGTGGCCGCGCATGAGGATCGTATCGAAATACACAGCCTGACGCGGCATATTCGAAATGATACAGACGCCGCCGACCGCGCGATTATTCTGGAGATGATCTGGCTGGTGGTGCTGGCCGATGGCAGCCTTGATGTGCACGAGTCACAATTGATGCGCCGGCTGGCTGGTCTGCTGTTTGTTGATGATGTTGAATCTGGCCTTGCCGCTGGCCGTGCGCGCCAACGGCTTGGTCTTGCCGGATAGCTGTTTCTGCGATACATAATGGGGCACGCAATGCCAGCGTTGCGTCAACATCACGAACATTGGTGGCGCCTGCCAGACGAAGGAGATCGGAACGCAAATGACCTATATCGTCAATGATAACTGCATCAATTGTAAATATACTGATTGTGTCGAAGTGTGCCCGGTGGATTGTTTTTACGAGGGTGAAAACATGCTGGTGATTCACCCCGATGAATGTATCGATTGCGGTGTATGTGAGCCCGAATGCCCACCCGAGGCCATTTTGCCTGACTCTGAGCCCGGGGCCGAAAAATGGCTTGAATTGAACCGTGAAATGTCAGAGATCTGGCCGAATATCGGGCAAAAGATCGATGCCATGCCGGATGCTGAAAAAATGCGTGATGAGAGTGGCAAATACGAAAAATATTTTTCCAAGGCACCGGGCGCCGGGGCCTAACGCGCTCGTGCCAGAATGGTATCACAGCGCTGTTTGCTAGCCGATTGTTTTTTGTCGCAAAATTTGCTATGGTATTCACCAGTACATGAAAATAAGCTGGCGCAGAATGTGAACCGATCTCAGTTTTGAGGTTGGTTGCAGGCGGTTTTGGCTTTGATTGTTTTGAAAATCGCTGGCAGTTCCAGTGGCGCGGCATTCGGTGAGAATACCCGGCTGAGTGGCAGCAGTAAGGGAAATACAATGGCACGAAAAAGTGAAAGCGCATTCGAAGATGGTGATTTTGTGGTGTATCCAACCCACGGGGTGGGGCGGATTCTCGGTACCGAAGAGCGCGAAGTTGCCGGCACAACATTAGAGATGCTGGTTGTGCGGTTTGAACAAGATCGCATGACCTTGCGGGTGCCTATGGAAAAGGCGAAAAGCCTTGGGCTGCGGACATTGAGTTCAAAGCGTCAGATGGAACAGGCAATCACCACTTTGCAGGGCAAGGCGAAAGTGCGTCGTACCATGTGGTCGCGTCGCGCCCAGGAATATGAGACCAAGATCAAATCAGGTGACCCGGTCTCGATTGCTGAAGTTGTGCGCGATCTGCATCGCCGGGAAAACCAGTCAGAGCAATCCTATTCGGAACGGCAGATGTATCAGGCGGCGCTAGAGCGGCTGGCACGTGAATTCGCGGCGATTGAAAAGATTGATCAGGATGTGGCGGCGCTTCGTCTCGAAGATCTGATGGATGTCGCCTAGGGACTGCACCCAATTCGGTTTGCGGATTGGAATTGTCAAACGGGCGGCGTGGCTGCCCGTTTTGCATTGTGACTTTGGGTGATACAGCAATTGTATGGCGAGAGGCGCGCCGGCGCTGCTATACACAATAGCGACAGAGCAGCTTGTGGGATCGTAATCGAATGATGAATGCATTTATTCAAGAGCGTGATTTGTTTCCTGCATCCCTGCCATTTCATAGCGGACGTTTGCAGCGTGACCTGCATGATCTGTATTTTGAGGAATGTGGCACGCAAACTGGCCGGCCTGTGTTGTTTTTGCATGGCGGGCCCGGGGCTGGCATTGCGCCGTCACACCGCCGCTTGTTTAACCCTGATCGGTTTCGCTGTGTGTTGTTTGACCAGCGCGGATGCGGGCAGTCGCGCCCGTTCGCCTCAATCGAGTCGAATACCACTGATTTGTTGATTGGCGATATCGAGGCGTTAAGACAGCATCTTGGCATCGACAAATTTATACTATTTGGCGGATCATGGGGCAGCACATTGGCGCTGGCCTATGCGATTGCCTATCCGGAACATGTCGATGGTCTGATTTTGCGCGGCATATTTTTGGGAACGGGTGATGAGGTGTCGTGGTTTCTGCATGAAATGGGCCGGTTTTTCCCAGAGGCCTATGCGCAATTTGTGGCGCATATCCCGGAAGATGAGCGGGCTGATCTGCTGAATGCCTATTACCAACGTCTCACCAGCAGTAACCCGGCGATTTATCAACCCGCCGCAGATCGCTGGGCATCCTATGAAACATCCTGTTCAACATTGCGCGCCGGCAGCCGTCATATGAGCGGCACCGCCGCACTCAGCATGGCGCGGATTGAAGCGCATTATTTTCGCCATAACTGCTTCATGCCAGATGCGCATATTCTGTCGAATATTGACCGCATAAAACATCTGTCTGCACATATTATTCAGGGCCGTCACGATGTGATTTGCCCGCCCTTTACCGCCGCAAAACTGGCATCGGCCTGGGGCAAGAATGCGCAGCTTCAGTTGATTGACGAGGCTGGTCATTCAACCTTTGAAAGCGGTATTGCGCATGCGTTATTGGCGGCACTCGACGCTATCTAACCATCTGTTTCATCCGCATTGTCTGGATTTTATTAAAGCGGTGTAAACTGCTCTCCAAAGCAGGAGCGACATCGCCCCTGCAGATAGCCTTGTTTTATGCAATTTGGTTAGGGGAACGATCCATATGGTCATTTCAACTGAAGACAGCATTGAGCGCAATTTCCGAATTACCAACAATAATGCAATTGATATGCATGTTGGTAAACGGGTACGTTTGCGCCGCACATTGCTTGGTATGAGCCAGGAACAGCTTGGAACAGAATTAAACATTACCTTTCAGCAGGTGCAGAAATATGAACGGGGGGCCAATCGAATCAGCGCTTCCCGTCTTTGGGACATCGGCCAGATTTTAGATGTGCCAATCAGTTATTTTTTTGATGATATGTCCCAGGATACCATGAAAAGCTCGCCGCGCCGTATCGGTCGCGGTGGCGAGGTGATAAATCAACATGGTGATCAAATGCGTGACCCAATGGCGCGCCGCGAAACATTAGAGCTGGTGCGCACTTATTACACCATTGAAAAACCGATTGTTCGAAAACGTATTTCAGAAATGGTGAAATCCATTGCAACCACGCTGTCAGATGAATAACCTATGGCCTGTCTTAACAGATAGGCTATGGGTGGTATGAACGACGCGACGGACGATAACACACAAGGCGAAGCACTCAGTTTTGAGGCTGCGTTGCGAGAATTAGAGGGGATTGTGGCCTCTCTGGAACGCGGCGAAGTGTCGCTGGATGCCGCTATCAGCGCTTTTGAACGTGGCACCGAACTCAAAACTTTATGCCAGTCCCGCCTCGAAGAGGCGCGCATGAAGGTTGAGAAAATCAAAATCCCTGACGCCGGCACCCCGCCACGCGACGCAACGGCGTTTGACGCTGACGAAACCTGACGCATAATGGAAAATTTTCTCGCGCAGTTGCGTGAAGACGCGGCTGCTTGTGAAACACATATCAAAGCGTTGCTGGCAGCGGTTCCGGAGCCGGCGGCACAGTTGCATGAGGCCATGGCCTATGCGGTGCTGAATGGCGGCAAGCGCATGCGCGCGGCTTTGGTATTTGGCGCGGCGCGGATGGCGGTTGGGCAGGACGCCGATGCCGCCCCGTCTGAAGCTATGCTGCGCACCGCGGCGGCGATTGAGTTTCTGCATGCCTATTCGCTGGTGCATGATGATTTGCCAGCGATGGATAACGCCGCAACCCGGCGTGGACAGCCAAGCTGTCACATAAAATTTGACGAATCGACAGCCATTCTGGCTGGCGATGCCTTGCAAACCATGGCCTTTGAAATTCTGGCAGACCCGCGCACCCATGCTGATGCGGCTGTGCGCATTCAGCTTGTGGCGACACTTGCGAAAGCGGCTGGCCTGCAGGGAATGGCCGGTGGTCAGATGCTGGATTTGCAGGCGGAAACCAGACAATTTGATTTGGCTGAAACCCAGCAGATGCAGATGATGAAGACCGGTGCATTATTGTCCTGTGCGGTTGTTTGTGGCGGCATTGTCGGTGCTGCGCCGCCAGATATGCGCGCCGCGCAGGCAGCGTTTGCGCAAGATTTGGGGCTGGCCTTCCAGATTGCTGACGATCTGCTGGATTATGCTGGCGACGCCAGTGTTATGGGTAAGCCATCAGGTCAGGATGCAGACCGGGGTAAAGCCGGATTTGTCGCGCTGATGGGGGTCGATGCCGCACGGCGCACGGCGCAGCGTATGATTGATGATGCCAATGCGGCACTTGCGCCATGGCAGAACACCGCCCACTATATGCAGAATCTCGCGACATTCGCTATTACACGCAATTCGTGATAAACTTAAAAAAACTGTCAGTAATAACGAGCTAATATGTGGCCAAAACAGCGGGGGGTGCAGGACGGCAATGCCGTATCTGCTGTTGTTGGCTTTGGTAAATACGGGACGATTATTTTATGCGGACACCCTTGCTTGATCGGATCACAGCGATAGATGCGTTACGTCGGCTACCCGAGGCGGATTTACAACGTCTGGCCGATGAATTGCGCGCCGAGACCATTTCTGCTGTCGCAAAGACAGGCGGCCATCTTGGCGCCGGACTTGGTGTTGTTGAATTGACCGTGGCGCTGCATTACGTTTTTGCAACGCCCTATGACAGATTGATATGGGATGTTGGTCATCAGGCCTATCCGCATAAAATCCTCACCGGCCGGCGGGATCGCATCACCAGCTTGCGTCAAAAGGGCGGCTTATCCGGATTTACCAAACGCGCCGAGTCTGAATTTGATCCATTTGGTGCGGGGCATTCATCAACCTCGATTTCAGCTGGTCTGGGGATGGCTGTAGGAAATGCCCTGAACGGTACCAATCGCAATGTCATCGCGGTGATCGGCGATGGATCGATGAGTGCTGGCATGGCCTATGAGGCGATGAATAATGCTGGCGCATCAGATAGCCGCCTGATCGTCATTCTGAATGACAATGATATGTCTATCTCGCAGCCTGTTGGCGCGATGAGCAGCTATTTGTCACGCCTTATCACCTCTGAACCCTATCATTCGATCAAGGATCTGGTGCGTGAAGTGGCGCGCCGCTTTCCCGCCGAGATAGAACGCACCGCCAGACGCGCGAAAGACGCGGCGCGTGATTTGATTGGCGCTAATTCGGTATTTAGTCAGCTTGGATTTACCCATATCGGGCCGATTGATGGGCATGATATGTCGCATCTTTTGCCAGTGTTAAAAAACCTGCGCGATACCCCGCAAAACGGCCCGGTGTTAGTCCATGTTGTCACCGAAAAGGGGCATGGTCATCCGTTTGCCGGCCCATCCGCCGAAAAATATCATGCGGTGCCAAAATTCGATGTGGTCACCGGAACGCAGCAAAAATCCACCGGCAATGTGCCAAGCTACACCGCGGTATTTGCCGATAGTTTGATTGCCGCCGCTGCCAGTGACGATAAAATTGTCGCGATCACCGCCGCCATGCCATCGGGCACCGGCTTGGACAAGGTGAAAGCGCAATTCCCAAATCGCGTATTTGACGTCGGTATCGCCGAACAACATGCTGTTACCTTTGCGGCCGGGCTGGCATGTGAGGGCATGAAGCCGTTTTGCGCGCTTTACTCAACATTTTTGCAGCGCGGTTATGACCAGCTTGTGCATGATGTGGCGGTGCAAAATCTGCCGGTACGTTTTGCCATTGACCGGGCCGGGGTTGTCGGTGCCGATGGTGCCACGCATGCCGGTGTCTATGACATTGCGTTTTTATCCTGCTTGCCGAATATGGTGGTGATGTGCCCGGCTGATGAAGCCGAGCTGGTGCATATGGTGGCAACGGCGGCGGCCTATGATGACGGGCCAAGTGCGGTGCGCTACCCACGCGGCAATGGCTGTGGTGTGAGCCTGCCGGAACAGCCCGAAATTCTGCCAATTGGCAAGGGCCGGGTGCTGCGAACAGGTGAGGATATTGCGCTTCTCTCGATCGGTACACGCTTGGCTGCCTGTCTGGATGCGGCCGAAAAACTGGCGGCTGACGGGGTTCAGATCACCGTAGCAGACGCCCGTTTTGCAAAGCCGCTGGATACCGGGCTTTTGGCTGAATTAGCGCAAAATCATAAATATCTGCTGATTGTTGAAGAGGGCAGCCCGGGTGGCTTTGCCGCGCATGCGATCAATTATCTTGCCAATCACGGGCATCTGGATGATGGCTGCCGCGTGCGCAGCGTGACATTGCCGGATATGTTTATCGACCATGATAGTCAGGAAGGCCAGCTGGCCGATGCCGGGCTTGATGCGGCTGGCATTCTGCACAGTCTGCACAGTCTGGACAGTCTGCGCACAGTAGCCGGGTTAGATAAAAAATCACCGGCGAAGGCAGGCAAGGCCGGCGCAAAGTAACAATAGCCCCACCATCAAGACGCGTCACAAGTTTCATGCTTACCTTCGCGCCAACTCTCCCGCCAACTCTTCCGCCAACTCTTCCGCAAGTGCTTATGCCGAAACCGACCCAGCAGATATCATCGACACCGAACCGCCAGCGGCTGGATGCGTTGCTGGTGGCGCGCGGGCTGGCGGTGTCGCGCGAGCGGGCGCGCGATCTGATTATCGCCGGTACTGTCAGCGTTGATGGTGCGCTGACCCGCAAGCCTGCCAAAAGCTGTGCCGAAAACAGCGTGATTGAGGTCAAATCGGAAGGCAATCCGTGGGTCAGCCGCGCCGGATTAAAACTGGCAGCTGCTGTCACCAGCTTTGCCGGGCTTGGGCTTTGCGGGTGCCGGGCGCTGGATATTGGCGCCAGCACCGGCGGCTTTACCGAGGTGTTGCTTGCGCATGGGGCAGGCCATGTTGTCGCCATTGATGTCGGGCAGGGGCAACTGCATGAACGGCTGGCGGCTGATGCGCGGGTGACCGTGCTGGATCACACCAATGCACGTTATCTTACCGCATCTATGTTGCCCTATGCGCCTGATGTTATTGTTTGTGATGCCTCATTCATCTCGCTGAAAAAGCTGTTGCCAGCGGTGCTTGATCTGGCTGTAGCCGGGGCCAGACTGATCGTGCTGATCAAGCCGCAATTTGAAGTTGGTAAAGGGCTTGTGGGAAAGCGGGGTGTGGTGCGTGACCCGGCCTTGCATCAGCAGGTTGTTGCCGATATTACCAACTGGCTACAAACCGACATGTCATGGATGGTGCATGAAACAATGCCATCGCCGATTACCGGGCCGGATGGCAATGTTGAATTTTTGCTATTGGCCGAAAAGCCCGGCTGATCAGGATTGTGGCTGCGAGAGAATGCCGGTTTGTGCATGATGCCGCATCAGCATATCAACCAGCACCAGCGACATCATCGCCTCGGCCACCGGCACCCCGCGAATACCAACACAGGGGTCATGCCGGCCTTTTGTCACCACATCAACATTTTTGCCGTCGCGGTCAATTGACTGACGCGGTGTCAAAATTGATGATGTTGGTTTGATCGCCACGCGGACAATGATCGGCTGGCCTGAAGAAATGCCACCCAGAATGCCGCCCGACTGATTGCCGATAAATTGCGGCTTTTCCGGGCTGTTGCCGGCCCGCATCTGGTCGCTGGCAAGATGCCCCTCAATCGCTGACAAAGCAAAGCCGCCGCCAATTTCAACGCCTTTTGCGGCGTTGATGCTCATCATCGCGCTGGCAAGTTCGCTGTCCAGCTTCCCATAAACCGGCTGGCCAAGGCCGGCCGGAATGCCATCGGCAACAATTTCTAAAACGGCACCGGCCGAAGACCCTGATTTACGCACCGCATCAAGATAGTCTGCCCATTTATCTGCCGCTGCCGCATCCGCACAAAAGAACGGGTTTTTGGTGCGTTCATCCCAGTCAATATTGTCACGGTTAATGGCGTGAGGGCCAATCTGCGTGACCATGCCGCGCACCCGATAATCAGCGCCGAGGGCCTGTTTCAGAACAAGGTCAGCAATCGCCCCGGCAGCAACGCGGACTGCTGTTTCGCGGGCTGACGAGCGACCGCCGCCGCGGTGATCACGGATGCCATATTTTGACTGATAGGTGTAATCGGCATGACCGGGCCGGAATTGCCTGGCAATATCACCATAGTCTTTTGACCGCTGGTCTTTGTTGCGGATCAACAGGCCAATGGGTGTGCCGGTGGTTTTGCCCTCAAAAACGCCAGACAGAATTTCCACCGCATCATCTTCTTGCCGCTGTGTCACAAACTTGCTTGTGCCCGGCCGCCGCCGGTCAAGATAGGGTTGGATCATCGCTTCGCTAAGCGGCAGATTGGGCGGCACACCATCGACAACACAGCCAATCGCAACGCCGTGGCTTTCGCCAAAGCTGGTAAAGCTGAACAGCTTGCCGAAACTATTATCAGTCATCTTTGACAACAGATATGTCGGGTGCGTCGACAGCCTTCATACCAACAACATGATAGCCACAGTCAACATGGTGTGTCTCGCCGGTGACGCCGGATGCCAGATCTGATAAAAGATACATGCCGGCACCGCCAACATCTTCCAGCGTTACATTCCGTTTCAGCGGCGAGTTATATTGGTTCCATTTCAGAATATACCGAAAATCGCCAATGCCCGACGCGGCCAGTGTCTTCATCGGGCCAGCCGACAGGCCATTCACCCGAATATTACGACCCCCAAGGTCAACCGCGAGGTAGCGGATCGAGGCCTCTAACGCGGCTTTTGCAACGCCCATGACATTATAATGCGGCATCACCCGTTCGGCGCCATAGTAAGTCAGGGTCAGCATGCTGCCGCCATCATTCATCATCGCCGCGGCACGGCGCGCAAGCGCGGTGAAGGAATAGACCGAAATATCCATGGTGCGCTGAAAGTTTAAACGGCTGGTATCGACATAGCCGCCTTTTAATTCGTCCTTATCTGAATAAGCGATGGCATGCAGGATAAAATCGAGCTTGCCCCATTTGTCCTGCAAAGTCGAAAACACCGCGTCCATGCTGGCTTCGTCGGTGACATCACACGGCATCACAAGATCACTGCCAACCGATGCGGCAAGTGGCGTCACACGTTTTTGCAGGGCCTCTCCTTGAAAGGTAAATGCCAGTTCGGCACCTTGTTCGGCAAGTTTGGCGGCAATGCCCCATGCGATCGAGCGGTCATTTGCGACCCCCATGATCAAGCCTTTTTTGCCATGCATAACGCCCTGTGATGTTCCGGTTTGCGTCATTGATCATATGTCCTTGCCACTAAAAACAGATATTTTGCAGTCGTCACGCCGCAAATATGCGGCGGCTTTTTGACCGTGCTCAACATACACCTGATCGTGCAAAATTCCAATAGCTAGAGCCGCGCTGTCGCCGGGCAGATGCAAAAGTTTGCGCTGCTGTGCCAAAAGCCGGACAGCTGTGCAAAAAATTCCTGCGTGGCATGTTGCAGAATATCCAACTACGTCCCATCTTAGCAGCAGGCAAAAAGCAGCAATGGCATGCGCAGCTACACTGAAATGCAGGGTTAGCTGATAGGCATAAAACGGGTATCGCCCGAGTTTTAAGGATAGACGCAGATGGAAATAAGCGCCGGCACCGACCCCTTTGAATTGTTCCAGACCTGGTTTGATGAGGCAGTCACAGCCGAAATCAATGATCCTGATGCCATCGCATTGGCCTCGGTGAATGCCGATGGTATGCCCTCGGTAAGGATGGTGCTGTTGCGGCAATGGTCAGAAGACGGATTTCTGTTTTTTACCAATTATCAAAGCCGTAAGTCGGGTGAATTGCTGGCAACTGGCAAAGCCGCTTTTTGCATGCACTGGAAAAGCCTGCGTAAACAAGTCCGGGTGACCGGGCAGGTGGGCAAAGCCACCGCGGCGCAATCAGACGCCTATTTTAATTCGCGCGGCCGGGGCAGCCAGATTGGCGCCTGGGCATCGGCGCAATCACAACCGCTTGGCAGCCGCGCCGAACTGATGGCACAGGTCGAGGCGCATGACAAAAAATTTCCCGATGCTGTGACACGGCCGCCGCATTGGGGCGGGTTTTGTCTGGTGCCGGAGGAAATTGAATTTTGGGCTGATGGAGAGCATCGGTTGCATGACCGGTTCCGCTTTACCCGCGCCGATAGTGGCTGGGATATTCAGCGTCTTAATCCATAGCTGGCTGTGCGCCCGGCAAATCCGTTTAAATTTAATCTAAGTCACTTCATTTGACCGGGTCGATCGCCCAAATTTGTCAAAATACGGTCGTTTGTTCGACGCTTTTTTACCAATTAGCGCGTAAGTTTAACCCTTATTGATGAAGTTGGCGGCTCGCCACATCTTGTCATATGAGGGTGTTTCGATGAAATCGCATGCGCGCGTTGTTGTTATTGGAGGGGGTGTTGTCGGTGTTAGCACGCTCTACCATCTGGCGAAAAAAGGCTGGAGTGATGTTGTTCTTGTCGAACGCAAGGAACTGACATCGGGGTCGACATGGCATGCGGCTGGTCTGTTGCCGCTGTTTAACATGTCCTATTCGGTGGGGCAGATCCACAAATATTCGGTTAAATTCTATCAGGAGCTACAGGAAGAAACCGGCATGAATGTCGGATTCCGGAATGTATCGAATATCCGGCTTGCCTCAACACAAGACCGCATGGACGAATATCGCCAATATGCGGGTGTCGCCAGCACCATCGGTGTGGATGTTCAGCTGTTGACGCCGGATGAGATCAAACATTACTGGCCGATGTGCAATACTGATGGCCTGATTGGTGGCATCCGGCATCCGGATGATGGTTATATCCAGCCTGCTGATCTGACGCAGGCGCTGGCACGCGGCGCCCGTGACCGCGGCGCAGAAATATACCGCAATACCACGGTAACAGCGATTGAGCGGAGCGATTCCGGCAGCTGGAAAGTGACGACTGACAAGGGTGAGATCACCTGTGAGCATATCGTCAGTGCGACTGGCAATTTTGCCCGTAAGACCGGCAAGATGGTCGGGCTGAATATTCCGGTGATCCCGGTGGAACACCAATATATCGTGACCGAAGCGCATCCAGACATCAAAGCCCGGCACGCCGACGGCGCCCCGGAAATGGGTGTGTTACGCGATTCAGATGGCCAATGGTATATGCGTGAAGAGGCCGGTGGGTTGATTCTGGGGCCGTACGAGAAAGGCGCACCGGCCTGTTATGTCGATGGCCCCAGCGATGAGTCGGAATATGAATTATTTCAGGAAGATCTTGAACGTCTGGAGCCGCATATTCTGTCGGCCATGGAACGTGTGCCAGCCTTTGGTGAGGTTGGTGTCAAGAAAGTCTATAACGGGGCGATTGCCTATACACCTGATGGCAGTCCGATTGTCGGGCCAGCCTGGGATCTGCCGAATTTCTGGCTGAATGAAGGCCATAGTTTCGGTATCACCGCAGCCGGTGGCGCGGGCTGGCAGCTGGCTGAATGGATTGTCGATGGTGCGCCAACGATTGATATGCTCGGTGTCGACCCGCGGCGCTATGGCAGCTACACCTCTGAATCCTATCTGATCGTGAAGAATGAAGAAGCCTATGCCAATGTGTTTACCACGCATTATCCGGATGAAGAACGGCCGGCGGCGCGGCCACTGCGTACCGCGCCATGCTATGACCGGCTGAAAAATCTGGGCGCTGTGTTTGGTCAGAAATTTGGCTGGGAGCGTGCCAACTGGTTTGCCCCGGACGGTGTGGCACAGGAAGACCATTGGTCATTCCGGCGCTCTGGCTGGTTTGAACATGTTGGCAATGAAGTGCGCAATGTTGCCGAGAATGCGGGATTGCTTGATATGTCTGCCTTTGCCAAGGCGCGTATTTCAGGGCCCGGGGCGGCGGCATTTCTGGATTATCTTGTGGCCAATAAGCTGCCACAAAAAATTGGCCGGGTGGCGCTGTGCCATGCGCTGACCGACCGCGGTGGTGTGCATTCCGAATTTACCATCCAGCGTGAGAGCGATGACAGTTTTTACCTGGTCTCTGCTGGTGCTGGCCAGCGGCTGGATCATGACTGGATCAAAAAACATCTGCCGGATGATGGGTCGGTGCGTTTTGACAATCTGACGAATGCTGTTGGCGTGTTGGTTCTGGCCGGGCCAAAATCGCGCGATATTCTGCAAAAAATTACCCGCAGCGATGTCAGCAATACCGCATTTCCATGGTTGTCGGGCAAATTGATTGAAGTCGGGCTTGCCCCGGCGATGGCGTTTCGGATGAATTTTGTTGGCGAATTGGGCTGGGAGTTGCACCACCCGATTGAATATCAAAATCATATTTTCGACGCGATTATGACAGCCGGAGCCGAGTTTGGTATCAAGCCATTTGGCATCCGGGCGATGGACGCCATGCGGCTGGAAAAATCATACCGGCTTGTTGGTACCGAACTGTCGATTGAATATGCCGCGCTGGAAAGTGGGCTTCACCGTTTCGTGCATCTGAATAAGGGTGATTTTAAAGGGCGGCAAAAATTAAGTGAATGGCAAGAGGCCGGATTTGCGAATGCGATGGTCACGCTTGAAGTGCATGACACCACCGATGCTGACGCCATTGGTGGCAACCCGATCATGTTGCCGGATGGTACGGTGATTGGCCGGGCGACCAGTGGTGGCTATGGATTCCGGCTTGGTAAATCGCTGGCGCTGGCAATGGTGCGGCCGGATCTGGCGACTGTCGGCACTGAATTGATGATTGATGTGCTTGATCAGCGCTTGCGGGCAACAATCCTGGAAGAATCGCCCTATGACCCGGATAATCAGCGTTTGCGCGCCTAATTGGTGGCTTTGAGATAGGAATCTGTGATGAGTGAAACTGCAACTGATCGTCGTGGTCGTCGGGGTGGGGGGCGTGATGCCCGTCGGCAAGCGCGCGCAACCAGCGCCGCAACATCTTTGCCTTATATCACCCGAAATTTAGAGCCATTCGATATTCTGAGTGACGAAACTGCCGAAATTATCGAAAATAATGCCGAAACTATTTTGGAAGAAATAGGTATTGATTTTCGGGATGATCCGGAAGCGCTGACGATTTTGCGCGATGTCGGGTGCGATGTGCAGGGCGAGCGTGTGCATTTTCCACGTGGACTGGCGCGAAAATTATGCAGCACCGCACCGAGCCAGTATACACAACATGCCCGCAACCCAGCCAGAACGGTCGAGATTGGTGGCAAAAACACGGTTTTTGCGCCGGTTTACGGGCCGCCTTTTGTGCGTGATCTGAATAATGAGCGGCGCTATGCGACGATGGAAGATTTTCGCAATTTTGTGAAGATCGTCTATATGCTGCCGGCGCTGCACCATTCGGGGGGCACCATCTGCGAACCGGTGGATCTGCCGGTAACAAAACGCCATCTGGAGATGGTCTATGCGCACCAACGCTGGTCGGACAAACCCTATATGGGGTCGGTGACCGCACCAAGCCGTGCGCAAGACACTGTGGATATGTCAAAAATCCTGTTTGGCGAGGAATTTGTCGCCAGCAATACGGTGATCAGCAGCCTGATCAACGCCAATTCGCCAATGACATGGGATGATACCATGCTTGGCGCCCTCAAGGTTTATGCCCGCAACAATCAAGCTGTTATCATATCGCCATTCATTCTGGCCGGTGCGATGTCGCCGGTGTCGGTCGCTGGTACGCTGGCACAAACACTGGCCGAGGCCATGAGTGGCATTGCCTTTACGCAGGCGGTTAACCCGGGCGCACCGGTGATTTTTGGCAGTTTTGCCAGCTCGATGTCGATGCAGACTGGCGCCCCGACATTTGGCACGCCGGAACCGGCAAAAGTGCTGTATGGCTGTGCCAAGCTGGCACGCCGGCTTGGCGTTCCGTTCCGCTCTGGTGGCTCTTTGACCGGTTCGAAAACGGCCGACGCGCAGGCCGCCTATGAATCCGCCCATACATTAACCCCAACGGTGCTTGGCGGGGTGAATTTTGCCCTGCATTCTGCTGGCTGGATGGAAGGCGGGCTGGTCGCTGATTACGCAAAGCTGATCCTTGATGCAGATCAGTTAACGATGATCCCGAAGCTGGTCGATGGGATTGATGTGTCCGAACAGGCTCAGGCCATGGACGCTTTGCGTGAAACTGGCCCGGGGCAGCATTTTCTGGGGTCAGCCCATACGCAGGCTAATTTTGAGGACGCTTTTTGGCGGTCTGAAATGGCTGATAACACGACTTATGAGCAATGGTCGTCAGAAGGCAGCATTGACAGTGCCGGGCGCGCCCGTAAGAAATTTGCCGATATGCTGGAAAGCTATGTCGCACCGGAAATTGACCCGGCTGTTGACGAGGCGTTGCGGGGCTTTATCGCCAAGCGTATGGAAGAACTGCCCGACGCTGACTATTAAATGATAACAGCGGCCAAACGACAGCAAGCGAGCATTCGCACAAAAATCTGCTAAGCCTTACAATGCGTGCTTATTTGGTGAATTTGACGCCATATTCCAATGCCGCGTCTAACAGCCAGTCATGCAGATAAGGCGCAAAGCTGGTGCGGCAGATAACGATCAGCTCATTCTCTGCAACCGCCAGCATGGTCACCGCGGCATGCGATAACAGGGTTTGTGCCGCATCGCCGGAGGTAAAGCTGCCGGGATGCAGATCAATCGCACAGCCTTTTGCCAGAACCTGTCGCACCGCAGTGCCTTTTAGATGGAATGCGGCAAGCGCATCGGTGATATTGGTCACGGCGCAATGCTGGGTCTTCAGTGCACTTTCAAGCGTGCTGGCAAGTTCCGCGTCCTTGTCCGCCTCGCAGATTATCAAAAACTCGTCCGGGCCAAGCCATACAACATGGCGTTCGCCAGCCGACGAAAATCTGTTCGCAGCCGTTGGAAACGCACAGCCGACGACGGATTTGACCTGTGTGCTTGCCGATTTGCTGGCGCGCAGGTTTAATTTGCCAAGATGCACCATTTCGGAAAATACCAAGCCGGGCTTACTGTCACCGGGCTTGCCGTCACCGGGCTTACTGGCATCGGGATTGGCGTGGCGTGTGGCTGGCTTGCCGGCTAGGGCGCTGCGGCCCGGCAACATACTGGCTTTTTTAGATGTGCTAGCCATTGATACGCTCTCCTTTTGGATCAAAAAACACTGTATCAACCACTTTCGCCTCGATCACGCTGCCATCAAGCAGTGGAAAAAACACCGTTTGGCCGTGCAGATTATGTCCACCCTTTAACAGCGCCATTGCAATCGAATGTCCAAGATTTGGCGAATAATAGGATGATGTCACCTGACCCAGCATTTGCATCGGCAGTGGCTGGTTTGGGTCGATTACAGCATGCGCGCCTTCGGGTATGACCTGCTGCGGGTCGGATGTTTTCAGGCCAACAAGCTGTTTGCGGTCGTCATGGGCCATGGTGCTGCGGGCCAGTGCCCGCTTGCCGATAAAGTCGGGCTTGGTTTTCGAAATGATCCAGTCCATGCCCAGATCATGCGGCGTGACTGACCCATCCGTTTCCTGCCCGACAATGATAAAGCCTTTTTCAGCGCGCAACACATGCATGGCCTCGGTGCCATAAGGGGTAATGCCATGCGCCGCGCCGGCTTTCATTAAATGTGTCCACAAGGCCAGACCATGCCGCGCCGCCACATTGATTTCGTACGACAATTCACCGGTGAATGAAATGCGGAACACACGCGCAGGCAAACCGCCAATATGACAGTTTTGCATCGACATGAACGGGAAATTCGCCGATGACAGGTCAATATCAATGCCGGCATCCTGCAGAATCTTATGCGCATTTGGCCCGGACAATGTGGCGACGGCCCATTGTTCAGTTACCGAGGTGAGATAGACCTTCAAATCTGGCCATTCTGTCTGCAGCCATTCTTCCAGCCAGTCCAGTACGCCAGCCGCACCGCCAGTGGTTGTCGTCATATGGAAATGGTTTTTGCCTATTCTTGTGGTGACACCATCATCCATGACCATGCCATCATCTTTCAGCATCAGCCCATAGCGGCACCGGCCAATGGCAAGCTTGCTCCAGCCATTGGTATAAATGCGGTTTAGAAATTCGGCAGCATCCGGGCCACGAATATCAATTTTGCCAAGCGTTGAGGCATCCAGCAGACCCGCCGTTGTCCGCGCTGCCAAAACCTCACGGTTAACGGCTTCGGCCATGGTTTCGCCGGCTTGCGGGTAATACCAGGCGCGCATCCACTGACCAACATGCTCGAATGTGGCACCATTATCGCGGTGCCAGTCATCCATGCGGGTGAGTCTGACCGGATCAAATAAAGCGCCGATATCACGCCCGGCGATGGCGCCAATGTTGGATGGGGTATAGGGCATGCGAAAAGTTGTGGTGCCAACCTCGGGAATTTCATTGCCAAGAGCATCAGCCAGAATCGCCAGCGCATTTATATTCGATGTTTTGCCCTGATCGGTTCCCATGCCCATTGTGGTGTAACGCTTTAAATGCTCGACCGACTGATAGCCTTCGCGGGCGGCAAGGCTCACATCGCTGGCGGTGACATCATTCTGAAAATCAACAAAGGCTTTGGGGCCGGCTCCGGCGGCATGGCCATTTGGAATTTTCCATGCGGCCAATGGGGCCCAGCTCTGTTTTGGCAGGTTTATGTCTGGCAGGGAAATGTCTGGCAGGGAATTGTCTGGGGTCGCCGCCATGCTGTTTTTACATCCGGCAGCTTTGGCGGCACGCGCGCCGCATCTGATGCCTTCTTTGATCGCTGCTGCCAGATCAAAGGTGCCATTACCAGCCCCGGCATTAAAGCTGGCTTCATGTGTTGTCGATGGTTTGAAACACAGCTTTTTGTCATCCCATTGCAGTTTGCCACGCGCCTGCGAATGCAGATGAACAGCTGGTGACAGCCCGCCTGACATGGCAATCAGATCACAGTCACGATGCATGATATCGCCATCAATAACGCTGGCTGTGCTGTCAAGCGGGGCAATCTCAACCCGCGCGACCCGGCGGTTGCCATGCGCCGCAATCACCGCATGTCCAGCCAGTATTTCGATACCTGCGGCGGTGGCTTCACGGATGAAGGCTCCAGTTGGTTTGGCGCGTAAATCGACAATGGTGACGCGGGCGCCGGCGTCATGCAAAGCCATCGCGGTGCGGTAGGCATCATCATTATTTGTCATGACGATCGCGCGTTGGCCCGGCAGCGTTGCGTAACGATTGATGTAGCTGCGCACCGCACCTGCCAGCATGACCCCCGGCAGATCATTGCCGGCAAAAACAAGTGGCCGTTCATGCGCGCCTTGTGCCAGAACGGTTTGTCTGGCGCGGATTTTCCACAGCCGCTGGCGTGGCAGATGCGTTGGCCGATCTGGCAGATGGTCGGTGACGCGCTCGTTCAACGTCAGATAGTTTGCGTCCATATAGCCAAATACGGTGGTACGTGGCAGCATCGTTACCTCGGGCATGCTGGCCAGCTCATCTACAATCTGTCCGATCCAGTCAATCGCCGGTTTGCCGTCAATTTCAATGCCGGCCTCGGCAAGCAGCCAACCGCCAAATTCATTTTGCTCATCGGCAATGATAACGCGGGCACCATTGCGGGCTGCCT
>Ga0181595_10002362_pt1 | contig 18977 bp, 25 predicted proteins | sample 041ome_7_FD_145604 | JGI IMG/M metagenome (GOLD analysis project Ga0181595, IMG submission 145604) | Coastal salt marsh microbial communities from the Groves Creek Marsh, Skidaway Island, Georgia - 041401AS metaG (spades assembly) | ecosystem: Environmental > Aquatic > Marine > Intertidal zone...
TTGTGACATCAATAATTAAAGCTTTAAAAAATTTAGGGTTAAAAAAAATTTTTTTATCAAATAGAACAAAAAAAAATTCTGATTATATTTTAAAATTATTCCCAGAAATAATTATAATAGAGTGGGGACAAATACCTGACTTTGATATTGTAATTAATGCAACAAGTCTTGGATTAAAAAAAAATGACTATATCAATTTAGATTTTAAAAAAATAAATGAGTCTAAAATTTTTTATGATTTAATTTACAATCCTTCGCTTACTAATTTTTTAGATCAAGCTAAAAAATCTGGACATAAAACTATGAACGGTAAAATGATGTTATTGTTTCAAGCACAAAGAGCCTTTGAAATTTGGCATGGTTTTTTGCCAATAATAGATGATAATTTGATTAAATATTTAGATAATGATTAGAATAGTTGTAGTTGGAGATATTGGAAGTGGTAAATCATTCATCTCCAATCTATTTAAACAACCAGTATTTAATGCAGATCTTGAAGTTGCTGATATATATAAAAAAGATAAAAATTGTTTTAAAAAAATAAACAAAGCAATTCCAAATTATTTTTCAAAATTCCCATTAAAAAAAAATGAACTGATTGAGTCTATTATAGAAGATAAAAATAACCTAAAAAAAATTTCTAATATTGTTCACCCCATTGTACGCAGAAGATTGGATAATTTTTTAAAAAAAAATAAAAATAAAAAAATAGTAATATTAGATATACCGCTTTATTTTGAAAATAAGCTAAATAAGAAAAAAGATATTGTGATTTATATAGAAGCAAAAAAAAAACAAATATTACATCATCTCAAAAAAAGAAATAATTTTAATTTATTTTTTATTAATCAATTAAGATCTTTGCAACTTCCATTAAAATTTAAAAAAAAAAAATCTGATTTTATTATTAAAAATGACTATAAAGTTAGAACCGTTAAAAATAATGTTAAGTTAATTTTAAAGAAACTTAGGTAATGAAAGAAGTAGTGTTAGATACAGAAACAACTGGTATTTCAGTAAGAGACGGGCATAGAATCGTTGAAATTGGTTGTATAGAATTAGACAACCTAGTTTCTACCAAAAAAATATTTCACTCTTATTTAAATCCAGAGACAAAGGTTTCAGAAAAAGCGCTCGAAGTTCATGGTTACACAGATGAATTTTTATCTAAACAACCGAAGTTTGTTGATGTAGTTGATGAATTTTTAGATTTTATAGATGATAAAAGGTTAGTTATCCATAATGCCGAATTTGATTTGAGTCATTTAAATAATGAATTGAATTTATTGGGAAAAAGTAAACTTAAAAATGAAGTTGTCGATACTTTGGCTTTGGCAAGGGATAAATTTCCAGGATCGCCATCAAATTTAGATGCTCTTTGTAAAAGATATAATATTGATAATACCAAAAGGACGAAGCATACTGCTTTAATAGACTGTGATTTATTAGCAAAAGTTTATATTAATTTATTAGATCAGAAAGAACCAACGCTAGATTTTAAAAGTAATGAAAATTCTACCAAGGATAAAAGTGCAAAAAATATTTTATATTTCAAAAAAGTTGTCAAGCCTAGTGATGATGAATTAAAAAAACATAAAGAATATCTTAATAGTTATTTAAAAAAAAATTTCTTTTAATTAAATCTTTGATTATACAGATTTTCAAAATCTATTTTCTTCTCAAACTTAATATTTGGATACCCAGAGTTATGCAAAAGATTTAAAAATGATTTCTCTAAATTAGGATAAATTTTATTTTGTACATCACACAATATTATTTTTTCTAACTCTTTCTTTTCTGTAATTTCTTCATTGATCTTAATTATTGTTACAAATATTATTTCAAAATAAGATTTTTTTTTACTTTCGGTTTTGTCATCGAATTTTAAAGTAGTACTTACCTCGATCATTTTATTTTTTAATGGTTTTGATGTAATATCAATATTAAGCTGATATTTAGATATGTAATCTTTTACGTATAAATAAGTTTCAATATCAGGAGTTTCACTGGACAAATCCCGGATATAATTGCCTAAAATTTTAAATTTTTCTGTCATTATCATCTTCTATATCTTCAAATTCTCCATCAATAAAATTATTTTTTTTTACATGTTTTTTCGAAATTTTTTTAGAAAATTGATTTAATAAAACTTTTCTAGTAAATGGAATAATTAATAGAAACCCAATAAAATCCGTAGCAAAACCAGGAATGATTAATAATAGCGCAGCTAAAGCAATTGCTGCACCTGAAATTAATTCATAAGCTGGAATTTCATTTTTTAACAATTGAGCAAAACCACTTTTAAATGTGTTTAATCCCTCATATTTTGCATAATAAATCCCTATTATTGCAGTAATAAATATAAGTGAAATAGTATTAAATGCTCCTATTTGTGAGCCAATTTTTATAAAAAGATAAATTTCAATAACTGGGATTAAAATTATTGATAATAAAATTGGACTCATTTTTTTAGTCTAATTTGCCCATTGAAATTAATCAACTTAGTAATTACAATCAAAGGATGACCTATAGTTTTGAGTACATTGATATCATTTTGCTAGCAATGATTGCTGGGTTTATTTTTTTGAGATTAAGAGGAATTTTAGGAAAAAGAACCGGTTTTGAAGGAAAACCCACAACTCAATTTGAGGAAATTCTCAAAAAAGTAGATACTCAAAAAAAATCAGTATCTTATGAAACTTTTAATGAGCTAGCGCAAAAAGAATTTTTAAAAGGTGCAAAAATTGCCTACGAAACAATCATAACAGATTTTAGTGACAATGATAATAAATTGACCACTAGTAAGACTTTGTTAAGTAAAAAAATATTTGATCAATTTAATACTGCTTTATTAGAAAGAAGCAAAAAACAACATTCTGCAGAAATCACATTTATAGGTGTTGAGACTGCCAAAATTAAAGAGCACAAACAAATAGAAAAAGCTTTAGAGGTTACGGTTGATTTTGTTGCTGAAATTATAACTTGTATCAGAGATAAAGATAAAAAAATTATTTCTGGTCACCCTGAAAAAGTTAAAAAAATTTATGATACGTGGGTTTTTTCAAGAAATATAAATTCTAAAAACCCTAATTGGCAACTAGTAGACATACTAACTTAATTGAACGACAAAATTTCAAAAAAAGATAAAGAAGATTGGGAAAGTTTTCTTTTAAGTAAAGAAAAACTTCAGAATAAAGACGTAAAATTAAAAAAAAATTATAAGCAAAAAGTAAAATCCATAGATCTTCATGGGTATTCACTGAATAATGCTAATCAAAAAATAGAAGATTTTATCAATCAAAGTTACATAGCTGGAATAAATAAGTTAATAATAGTAACCGGCAAAGGTTTACATTCAGAAAACGAAAAAAACCCTTATGTTTCAAAAGATCTAAGTATTCTAAAATACTCTGTTCCAGAACATATAAAAAATAATAAAAATTTAATGAATAAAATCCATGGGTTTGGGGAGGCAAAAATAGAAGACGGTGGTTCTGGAGCTTTTTATATTTATTTAAAAAAAAATCATAATATTCTATAATAACCAATGATAATTTGGTTAAGTTCATATCCCAAAAGCGGAAATACACTTTTAAGATCTTTGCTTTCATCATATTTTTTTTCACAAGATGGTAATTTTAATTTTACTTTTTTAAAAAAAATCCCCCAATTTCCAAGTGCAAAACTTTTTAAAAAACTTGGAATTGATACAGATAATGATGATTTAGTTATAAAAAATTATATCAAAGGCCAGGAAGAAATAATAAAAAATAGCAAAAATTCAATAGTATTTTTAAAAACTCACAGCACACTTCACAACATCAGAGGTAATCCATTTACAAATTTAAAAAATACTTTGGGTGTAATTTATATTGTAAGAGATCCAAGAAATATAGTGCTATCCTATGCTAATCACAATCAAATAACATTGGAGGATGCTGTTGAGATGCTTACATCGTTTACAATTTTAGGAGGCCAAAAATATCCCAAAGATATTTCTGAAACAATACAGACACATCTCGGCAGCTGGTCATCTCATTATTCTATTTGGAAAGAGCTAGAAAAATTAAATAGATATATTTTGATTAAATATGAGGATTTGATTTCAAACACAGAAGAAACTTTTATTAAAATTTTAAAATTTATTTACCAATTAAATAATTCAAATTTAATTATTGATACTAAAAAACTAAAAAATACGATCAGTTCCACAACTTTTGAAAAACTACAAGAGCTAGAAAAAAAAAATAAATTTCCAGAAGCGAAAAAAAATTTAGATAATCAATACGTAACTTTTTTTAAGTATGGTCCTAAAAATGATTGGAAAAAGACACTTCCCAATCTATTGATTAAAAAAATTGAAGCAACATTTTCTAAGGAAATGAATGAACTCGGTTATTTATAGATTATAGAATAAATTTTGATAGATCTGAATTTTTTGCTAAGTCTTTTAGATTTTGATTTATATATTCTTTGTTGATAACAATTTTTTCTCCTGCACGATCTGTTGCTGTGAAACTGATGTCATCTAAAATTTTTTCTATTATAGTATGAAGTCTTCTTGCACCTATATTTTCTACAGTTGAATTAACTTCAGATGCTATATTTGCTATTTCATGAATACCGTCTTCGGAAAACTCTAAATCAACATTCTCTGTTTTTAATAAGGAAACATATTGTTTAATTAAACTGAAATCTGGTTCTTTCAAAATTCTTTTAAAATCATCACTTGTTAAAGCTTCTAGTTCGACTCTTATAGGTAATCTTCCCTGTAGTTCTGGTAACAGATCTGATGGTTTTGCAAGTTGGAATGCTCCTGAAGCAATGAACAGGATGTGATCAGTTTTAATTGGCCCATATTTAGTGCTTACTGTAGTTCCTTCTATCAAAGGTAACAAATCTCTTTGAACACCTTCTCTAGAAACATCACCACCAATTCGATCTGTTCTTGCGGAAATTTTATCTATCTCGTCAAGAAAAACTATACCATTGTTTTCAGTTGATGATTTTGCTGCTTTTATTATTTTATCTTGTTCTATTAATTTATCTGACTCTTCATTAATCAAAATTTCATGAGACTCTTTTACACTCATTTTTTTCTTTTTTTCTTTATTGCCCATTGATTTACTCAGCATATCTCCAATATTAATCATACCAATATTGGCTCCAGGCATTCCAGGAATTTCAAAAGAAGCCCCACTATTACCACTTTCAATTACAGAGATTTCAATTTCATTATCATCCAAATCTCCGTTTCGTAGTCTTTTTCTAAAACTTTCTCTTGTAGCTAAACTTGCCTTTGCACCAACTAGGGCGTCTAATACTTTTTCCTCTGCAAGTTTTTGAGCTTTTGCATAGACTTCCTTTCTTTTTTTAACTTTCTCCATTGAGATAGCGATCTCAACTAAATCTCTTATGATTTGTTCAACATCTCTTCCAACGTACCCAACTTCTGTAAATCTTGTTGCTTCAACTTTTACAAAAGGTGCCTCTGCTAATTTTGATAGTCTTCGTGATATTTCTGTTTTTCCAACTCCTGTTGGCCCAATCATAAGAATATTTTTAGGCAAAACTTCATTTTTCATTTCACCTTTTAATGCTTGTCTTCTCCATCGATTTCTAAGTGCTATTGCTACAGCTCTTTTAGCTTGATTTTGCCCAACCACAAATCGATCTAATTCTGAAACTATTTCTCTTGGTGATAAAGAACTAACTAAAGAATTTTCTTCAGTTTTTTTATCTTTAGGGATTAAAGAAGTAACATTTGAATTTTCCATTATATTTTTTCTATTTTCACATTATTATTAGTAAATACACAAATTTCTGAAGCAATCTTAATTGATTTTCTAGCAATTTCCTCTGCACTTAAATTTGTTTCCATTAAGACTTTTCCAGCAGCTAAAGCATAATTTCCACCAGAGCCAATTCCAATTACATCTCCTTCAGGCTCTAAAACATCACCTGTTCCAGAAATAATATAGCTATTATTTTTATCACCTACAGCCATCAATGCCTCAAGTCTTCTTAAATATTTATCTGTTCTCCAATCCTTAGCAAGCTCTACAGCTGCTCTAGACAAATTGCCTGCATGTTTTTCAATTTTAGCTTCTAGTCTTTCAAACAAAGTTAAAGCATCAGCAGTTGACCCTGCAAACCCTGCAACCACATCTCTTTTTTCAATTTTTCTAACTTTTGATGCGGTACTTTTAACCACAGTATTACCCATACTTACTTGTCCATCTCCAGCAACTACTACATCATTATTTTTTCTAACTAAAACTATTGTTGTCATAGAATATAAATGGCTATTAATTTTTATACTTCAAGTAGTAATTACTAATATTGATATCATTGAATAATATATATATACCTTTCTAATATATGGCCAGAATTGGAAAAGTCTCAAGAAAAACAAAAGAGACAAGCATTAGTGTAGAAGTTAATATTGATGGAAAAGGTCAATATAAAATTGATACAGGAATAGGCTTCTTAGATCACATGTTGGAACAATTGTCCAAACATTCATTAATTGATTTAAAAGTCAAAGCAAAAGGTGATACCCACATAGATTTACATCACACCACAGAGGACACTGGAATAGCAATTGGCGAAGCTTTAAAAAAAGCAGCAAAAAAATTTATTGGTATCCGAAGATATGCGCATTCCATAATCCCGATGGATGAAACTCTAACTAGGGTTGCTATAGATGTTTCAAATAGACCTTACTTAATCTGGAGAGTAAAACTAAAAGTAGAAAAATTAGGAGAGATGGATACCGAGCTTTTTAAAGAATGGTTTCAAGCGTTTTCACAATCAGCAGGCATAACATTGCATGTCGAAAATATTTATGGTGATAATAGTCATCATATCATTGAGTCTTGTTACAAGGCTTTAGCAAAATCATTAAGATCAGCATTAGAAATGGATCCTAGAAATAAAAAAAGTATACCATCTACTAAAGGCACATTATAAACTTAATGAATGTTGCAATTATTGATTATAATTCAGGAAACATAAGTTCCGTTGTAAACTCATTTAAAACAGTTGCGAAAAACAATGTAAATATAGAAGTAACTTCAGATCTTAAAAAGATTATAGCGAGCGATAAATTAGTATTACCGGGTCAAGGATCATTTAAAAGTTGTGCAGATTCTATTAAAAATATTAATGGATTAATTGATTGTTTAAATGATTTTGTAATTAATAAAAAAAAACTACTTCTAGGCATATGTGTTGGATTACAATTATTTGCTGATGTGGGCTATGAAGAATTTGAAACTAAAGGTTTGGGATGGATACCTGGCAAAGTAACTAAAATAAATAATCAAAATGGTAAATTCAAACTTCCTCATATTGGATGGAATGAAATTGAAATAAGGAATGAGTCTGGGATATTTAAAAACATAAAAGATAAGAGTCATATGTATTTTGTGCATAGTTATGAATTTACCCCAGATAACAAAAGTGTAGTTTTGGCTACAACAGATTATTCTTCAAACATTGTTTGTGCTGTTCAAAAAGATAATATAATTGGTACCCAGTTCCACCCTGAAAAAAGTCATCATGCAGGTTTAAAAATAATAGAAAATTTTATAAGCATTTAGTGATTAGATATATTTCAAAGCTACCTTTTTTTAAAAGAGTAATTCCTTCTCTAGGAATTAGGGTATTAAAAATTTTAGGAAAAAATAGAGGTTTTTTCAAAATCAATGGAATTAATTTTTTTTTAGATTTTCTAGATCCTGTAGATAGGCAAATAATTATTCATAAAAAATATGAGGAAGATTCTGTAAAATATTTTTGTCATGAAATAGATAAAAATAGTTTTTCTTTTTTTTTTGATATCGGTTCAAATTCTGGTTATTATTCTTTTTATCTTGGAAACAAATACCCTTTCTTAAAAGTTAGTGCATTTGAACCAAATGTTGACGCATATTCTAAATTCACAAAAACATTATTAAAAAATGAATTTGATAATATAAAAGTTTATAATTTTGGATTATCAGATGAAAATAAAAAGCAAAAAATGATAACCTGGATAAAACATGGCTATGCAAAAACTAATTCAACTATTCTCAATAAAAGCCATGATTTACAAAACTCAAAAGTTTTTCAAGCATCTTTTAAAGTAGGAGATGAAATGTTTGATTATAAAAAAGAAAAAATATGTATTAAAATTGACGTTGAAGGTCATGAGCTTCAAGTTTTAAAGGGATTAGAAAAAAATTTAATTAATAATCAATGTTTAATTTTAATAGAAATTGCGGACTCCAATTTTAAAGTAGTTAATGATTTTTTAGAAAAAAAAAAATTTAGAATAATTTATCGATCAAATTATAGATTAGATTATTTTTATACTAACATTAACTAGATATTTATTTGAAAAATTAAAAAATGAAAATATTTCCTGCAATAGACATTAAAGATAAAAAATGTGTTAGGTTAATTAAAGGAGACTTTGATAATAAAATTGAATATAAAATTTCCCCAGTTGAACAGGCTAAAAAATACAAGGAACATGGATTTAAAAATTTGCATATAGTCGACCTAGATGGAGCATTGACTGGAGAAACAGTTAATTTAGATATTATTGAAGAAATAGTTAGAAAATTTGATTTTAAGATTGAGATTGGTGGTGGAATAAGAAATTTTGAGAGTATTCAGAAATATATCGATGCTGGCGTTGAAAAGGTAATTTTAGGAAGTGCGGCTATTAAAAATAAAACTTTTTTAAAAGAAGCGTGTAAAAAATTTCCTGATAAAATTGCTTTAGGATTAGATGCAAAAGATGGATATTTATCTGTATCTGGTTGGAAAGAAAATTCCAATCAATTAACTTTAGATTATTTAAGAGAAGTTAATAGATTTGGTTTAAGTAGATTAATTTTTACCGATATTAATAGGGATGGAATGAAACAAAGCCCAAATTTTGAGGAAACCGAAAAAGTTGCTAATATTTCAGATTGTCCTGTGATTGTTTCAGGTGGAGTTTCCTCAATAGACGATATTAGGAAAGCAAAGCAATTAAATAATAAAAATATTGAAGGCATTATTGTTGGAAAAGCAATATATGATGGCGATATAGATCTAGTTGAACTTGTAAATGAAATAGATGCTTAAAAACCGAATAATACCTTGTTTAGATGTAAAAAATGGTCGAGTTGTTAAGGGAATTAATTTTTTGGATTTGAAAGATGCAGGTGATCCCGTTGAACAAGCTCAACTTTACAGTGATGGAGGAGCAGATGAAATTTGTTTTTTAGATATTACTGCCTCAAATGAAAATAGGGAAACAATCTATGAAGTTGTCAAAAAAACTTCTGAGAAATGTTTTGTACCATTAACAGTTGGAGGTGGTGTAAGAAGCATTGATGATATAAGTAAATTATTAAATTCTGGTGCTGACAAAGTGTCAATTAATACTACTGCTGTAAAAAACTCTGAGCTGATAGTTAAAAGTGCAAAAAAGTTTGGATCTCAGTGCATTGTAGTGGCAATAGATGCAAAAAAAAATAACAATAGATGGCAAATTTATACTCATGGTGGGAGAAATCCAACTGGTATTGATGCAATAGAATTTGCTAAAAAAATGGAAGATAGTGGAGCAGGAGAGTTGTTAGTAACTTCAATGGATAGAGATGGAACCCAAATAGGTTATGATATTGAGCTAATGTCTAATATTTCGTCAAAAGTTAATATACCAATAATTGCATCTGGGGGGGTTGGCATCCTGGATCATTTAGTTGATGGAATAAAATTAGGCAATGCTAGCGCAGTGCTTGCAGCCTCAATATTTCATTATGGGAAATATTCTATAAAACAAGCGAAGGAATATTTGGATTTAAAAGGAATTCCTGTTAGAATTTAATATGCTAAATACTTTAGAAAATTTGATAAAACTTGCCAGAGAAAGAAAAAAAACACCTATCGATGGTTCTTACACTAATCAGCTTTTATCTGATAAATCATTAAGCAAGGCTAAGGTATTAGAAGAAATAGATGAATTAATTGAAGCTGTTGAAGAAAATTCAAATAAAATTCATGAAGCTGCTGATGTTATTTATCATTTGTTAATTTACTTAGAGGCAAATGAAATTAAGATTGAAGAAGTTATGTCTGAACTTGAAAAACGAAAGAAATGAGTTACGACGACAATAATATTTTTGCTAAGATTTTACAAGGAGAGATTCCTTGTAAAAAAATTTACGAAGATGATTTTGTCTTATCATTTTATGATATTAATCCTCAAAAAAAAATTCATGCTTTGGTAATTCCAAAAGGAAAATACATTGATTTAGATGATTTTAGTTTAAAAGCATCACCCGAAGAGATGGTGGGATTGCTTAAAGGTATTAATGTAGTTGCAAATAAGCTAGGTATTTCAACACAAGTAGGCAATGGTTATAGGGCACTAACAAATATAAGCAATCATGGTGGCCAAGAGGTTCCCCACCTCCATTTTCATCTATTTGGAGGTGAAAGAGTTGGTAAAATGGTTGAGTGAAAAAAGAAATAAAAAGAAATTATTTACAGATAAATTCTCTGAAAGAGTTAGTTGAAACATCAATTCCATCTAATCAATACAGTGTGAATTTTTTAAATCCTCCAAATTTTCAATTAAATAAATTTTTTTATAAAAATATAGGCAAAGACCATCAGTGGGGTGACAGGTTGGTTTGGAGTGAAAAAGAATGGATTAATTATGTATCCAATGAAAAAGTTAAAACTTATATTTTAAAAAAAAATGAGGATATATGTGGATACTTTGAACTCATTTATCATACAGATAAAAATGAATTTGAGATAGCTTATTTTGGATTATTAAAAGAATATCATAATAAAAAGCTAGGTTCTTTTTTATTATCTTTTGCAATTAAAAAATGTTTTGAAGAAAAAATAAATAGAGTTTGGGTGCATACTTGCTCACTAGATCACGAGAATGCATTAAATAACTATTTATCGAGAGGAATGAAAATTTTTAAAAAAGAAACTATTTTTATTTAAAATCTTATGGATTAGGTAAGTTAAATAATTTTTGATCTATATTCTGATTTTTTTTTAAATTTGAAATAAATGTCATATTTAAGTTTTGGTAGGCATCATAAGTTTGCCAACCAACCAAATTAAAATTTTGTTTATTAAAAAAAATATTTATTTCATAATTATTTTCTAAAATTTTATAATTTATATAATTTTTATCTATAATTCTTTCATCCAAGTAAATAATTTTATTAATCAAAAATTCTTTATCTAAAATTAGATTTAAAGGAGTTTGGTCTAATGGATATCGATAGTAACTTCCTTTATTATCTGTTTTAATAACTAATGACTTGCCATTTGATATAAGTTTTTTGTTGTTAGACTTATAATATTCACAAAATATTTTTTTTGGGTACTCAATTATACAATTTCCTTTTTCTTCTTTTTCATTTATTTTCTGTTCAAACTCAAAGCTTAAATTGTTTAACTTTTTTAAGTCATTAATTATTTGTTCTTTATAAGATGCATTAGTTTTAGAAAAAAAAAATAATAAAAAAATAATAAAAGTTTTTTTTACCATCAGAGAACATCTCTCTTACCAACATGATTTGCTTTACTAACAATTCCGTCTGCTTCCATCATATCAATAATTCTTGCTGCTCTATTGTATCCAATTTGAAGTTTTCTTTGTAAAAAAGAAGTAGAGGCTTTTCCTTCAGATCTAATTATTTCAAGAGCAGATTGATAAAGTTCATCCTTATCACCTTGATTTTCAGAATTTGATCCTAATTCCTTTTCATCAACAAAGTTAAGTATTTCATCAATATAATCTGGTTCAGCTTGAGATCTAAGAAAATTATTAATTTTTTCTATTTCATTCTCAGAGACAAAGGGTGCGTGAATCCTAACTATTTTATTGGCAGATGACATATAAAGCATGTCTCCTTTGCCCAACAATTGTTCAGCACCTTGTTCACCTAAAATAGTTCTACTATCAATTTTAGATGTCACTTGAAAAGAAATTCTTGTAGGAAAATTAGCTTTAATTGTACCTGTTATTACATCAACGCTAGGTCGTTGTGTTGCCATAATAATATGGATTCCTGCTGCCCTAGCCATTTGAGATAATTTTTGAATATAATTTTCAATTTCTTTTCCAGCAACCAACATCAAATCAGACATCTCATCTACAATGACGACTATGTATGGCATCGGAAGTGAATGTTTGGCATTATAACCATCTATATTTCTAACACCTTCTTTAGTCATTAGTCGATACCGACTTTCCATTTCTTTGACAACCCATCCTAAAACTGAAGCTGCTTTTTTGGCTTCTGTAATCACGGGACAAAGCAAATGGGGTATACCCTCGTATGTAGATAATTCTAACATTTTAGGATCAATTAAAATAAATTTACATTTTTCAGGGGTATGTCGATATAAAAGAGACAAAATAATTGTATTAATGCATACTGATTTACCCGAACCTGTCGTTCCAGCTATTAATAAATGAGGCATTGAAGCCAAATCCCCGACAATCGGTGCACCAGAAATACTTTTTCCAAGGGCAATAGGAAGTTTAATATCTTTTTTTTTAAAATCAGAGCTATTTAATATTTCACTCAAGTAAACATTTTCTCTGGATAAATTTGGTAGTTCAATACCCACCGTATTACTACCGGGTATAGTTGCAATTCTTGCTGATTCAGAGCTGGTATTTCTCGCAATATCGTCTGATAGGTTTATTATTTTTGAAACCTTAACTCCTGCAGCCGGTTCAAATTCATTAAGAGTTACAACTGGACCATGACTGACTTTTTTAATATTTCCACTAACACCAAAATCTAAAAGTATTTTTTCTAAAAACTCAGGATCACTTGAGGAGTCATCAATATTTTTTTCGCGCTCTTGTTTGCTAGGAGATTTTAATAGATCAATAGTTGGTATTTTAAACTTAAGTTTAGATGAAGAAGATATTTTTTCTGCTTTTATAAATGGTAAGTCCTCCTGTATTAAATTTTTTATCTCTTCTTCGGGTATATATTCACTAATTAGTTCACTTTTGTCTGTATAATTTTTTTCATTTTTTTTTAAAATTAATTTAAAAATTTTTTTAATAATTAAATAAAAAGCTTTAGGATTAAAGTTGATACTTGCTAAAAAGAAAAAAATTATAGAAATTAACAAAATATAGTAAAAAATATTTTCATTAATATTAATTAAACTGTTTAAAAAAGTTTGATCTAAATAAATCCCAACAAAACCACCATTTCCATTAATGTACAAAGTATAAGCCTCCTTGTAAAAATGATTAAGAAATAGAGTTGCCAATAAAAGATACAAAATTGAATAAAAAAAATTTTCTATTACAAGAAAAATCTCTTTTCTTAATATTATGTTTATACCTGTAAAAAAAAGGGTAAACGGTAAAAAAAAAGCTGCTAAACCAAAAGATTGAAGTAATAGGTCTGAGGTAAAGCTACCTTTAAATCCTAATAAATTTTTTATTTCAGTGTTATCTGGAAATATGAAGTTTGGATCTTCAGCAGAATATGTAAGCAGGGCTAAAAAAGTTAATATTCCTGCAATTAAAACTATAAAACCTACAATTTCCTTTAATCTATTGATTGCAAAATCAAATGAATTTTTTGTTAATTTTTTTATATCCATAAATGATGAATCGGTTTAATCACTTTGTATCATCTATATTTTAAGGTTAAAATTAAAAATTATTATGAAAGTATGTGTATTAGGAGATGGTCTGGCCAGTTTATCTCTTGCAAGAATGTTAGTGAATAAATCTATTTCTGTTGATCTTTTATTAGACGATAAATCAATAGATTATTCTAATTCAAGAACTTTTGGGATAACAAAAAAAAATTATGAATTTTTTAACAAAAAAATCCTAAATATTGAAAAAATTTCTTGGAAATTAAATAATATTGAAATCTATACTGAAAATTTGTCTAATGAAAAAGTTTTAGAATTTAAAAAATCAAATTCTGAAATTTTTTCTATAATAAGAAATTATAAACTTTATAAAAATTTATATAAAAATTTAAAAAATAATAAATTTTTTAAAAAAAAAATAGTACAAAATAATGATATTTCATTTGTAGATAAATATGATTTAATAATAAATTGTAATAAAAACCATTTATTAACAAAAAAATTTTTTTCAAAAAAAATAGAAAAAAAATATAATTGCACAGCTCACATAGCGATCATTAAGCATAAAAAAATTATTAACAATTCTGCTGTACAAATTTTTACAAAAATAGGACCTATTGCTTTTTTACCCATCTCTAACTCTGAAACTTCTATAGTATATTCAATCACTACTAAAAATGTGGTTAATCTAGAAAATTTAATTAATCAATATAATACCAAGTATTCAGTATTAAAAATTTTAGATAAAAAATTATTTGAAATCGAGACATCAAATTTAAAGAATTATTATTATAAAAATATATTATGTTTTGGAGATTTAATTCATAAAGTCCACCCTTTTGCTGGTCAAGGATTTAATATGACCATCAGAGATATTTTTGATTTATCAAAAATAATAGATGATAAAATTGAATTAGGTTTAGATATAAACTATTCAATATTTGTAGAATTTGAAAAAAAAACTAAACATAGAAATTTTATATTTGCACAGGGTATAGATTTAATTCATCAATTTTTTGATAAAGAAAGAAAGTATAATGGAAAGTTTTTAAGTCAGTCTTTAAAAATTATTGGAAAAAATTCTTATTTTAATAAACTTTTTTCTAAAATTGCCGATGAAGGTTTATCTTTATAAATTATTGTAAAGTTGTGTTATAGAAGTCATCATAAGTATAAGTGCTTAAAATTTCTGATATTTTTGCTTTTCTTGTATTAAGGTTTTTGGTTTCAAGCAGTATTTGTTTTTCTTCAAGTGAAAATGGAGATGCCATTGCTAATGCATTTATAGTTTCATCCAAACTTTGATTTTCTAGAGATTTCCAATTTACAATATATCCTTTCTTTTCAAATAAGTTTTTAAAATCTTTAAAAATTAATTCTAAATCTGTAAATTTTAAATCTACTTTTTCATCAATAATGTCGTGATTAAAATTATTGTAACTGACTTCGCACTCTCTATATTTTTTTTTATTTATAACTTCTTTGATAATTTGAAATCTAATTATTCCTTTTAATTCTATTAAATAGCGACCATCTTTAGTTTCTTGAAAAGTTGTAATTTTACCCAAACAACCAATTTGGTATAGTTCTGGAATTTCAATTTTTGTTTTTTTTGGTTGTATCATTCCAATAAACTTATTATTTTTTATACTGTCATTTACCATATCTATATATCTTGGTTCAAAAATATTTAATGGCACAGTTGTCTTGGGAAAAATTATAAAGTTACTTAATGGAAAAACAGGAATTATTTTTGGAAATTCAGTCATAATTATTATTTAACAAATAAAACAAATTTAATCTATATTATCTTAAATTAAATATGATTTTTTGGATTGCATCATACCCTAAAAGTGGAAATACTTGGTTAAGATCATTATTAACTGCTTACTATTTTTCAAAAGATGGTAACTTTGATCAAAATTTATTAAGTAAAATTAAACAATTTCCGAGAAAAGAATTTTTTAAAAATTTTGATTATAATTCTAAAGTAGTGACAGATACATCAAGATTTTGGATACCGGCACAAGATAAAATAAATTTAGATAATAATTTAAAATTTTTTAAAACACATAATATTTTAGGCTCTATAAATGGAAATAATTTTACAAATAAAAAAAATACGGTTGGTGCAATTTATATTGTAAGAGATCCAAGAAACGTAATTACTTCATTTAAAAATCATTATGATTTTACTTTGAAACAGGCTTATGAAGCAATGACTAATCAAAATTATTATATACATGAGAGTAAAGAATTAAATGATTTTGGTGATTTTCAATTAATTAGTTCTTGGGAAAAAAATTATCAATCATGGAAAAAACAAAATATTTTTGAAACCAAGTTAATACGATATGAGGATTTATTAGAAGAAACTTATTATACTTTTAAGCAAATTATCAATTTTATTGATAGAGTTTGTAACTTAAATAATAAATTTGACAAAGATAAAGCTATAAATTCTATTAGAACAACTAATTTTTCTAAGTTAAAAAATATGGAACAAAAAGAAGGTTTTATTGAGTCAGTTTCTTCAAAGATTGATAAAAAAAAAATACCATTTTTTCATTTAGGAGCAGACAATGATTGGAAAAAAATTTTAAGTGTTGACTATCAAAATAAAATTAATTCTGAGTTTATTGAAAGTATGAAGGAATTAAATTATGTTAAATAAAAATTTATAAATAATTTTTTATTAAATGTTTATTTGGTTAAGCTCTTATCCTAAAAGTGGAAATACTTTCGTAAGATCATTGTTGTCATCATATTTTTTCTCAGAAGATGGTAATTTTGATTTTTCGATGTTGAAAAATATTCTACAATTTCCAAATAAAAGAATTTTTGAAAATTTGGGCATAAACTTAAAAGATGAAAAAGAAGTAGTTAGAAATTATTTAGTTGCACAAAAAACAATTAATAAAAAAGATACAGTACAATTTTTAAAAACTCACAGCTACTTATTTAATATTGAAAATAATCCTTTTACTAGTTTAGATTATTCCTTGGGTGTAATTTATATTGTAAGAGATCCAAGAAATGTAGTGACTTCAATGGCTAATAATCTTCAAATCACAAACGAAAATGCCTTAAAAAGAATCGCGAATACACATATACTTGAAAAAGTTGATAATGGTATAACCATTTACAGCGGCACTTGGGCATCACATTTTAATAGCTGGAAACCTTTTAAGGAAAAAAATAGATATTTGTTAATCAAATATGAAGATTTGATCAAAGATACAGAAAAAGCTTTATATGGTATTTTAGAGTTTATATATAAACTAGATAAGAAAAATTTTATTATTGATAAAAAAAAATTTTCCAATGTAATTAAAACTACGACTTTTAAAAATTTACAAAAACTTGAAAATGAAAATGGCTTTGATGAAATTTTAATTAAAGGAGATAATGGAGAAAAGCCAAAATTTTTCCATAAAGGACCAGAAAATGACTGGAGAAAAAGATTAGAACCTGATTTGCAAAAAAAAATAGAATTGATCTTTCAAAAAGAAATGATTGAACTTAAATATTTATAAAATAAATTATTAAAATAGAATATAAATGTTTATTTGGTTAAGCTCTTATCCTAAAAGTGGAAATACTTTTGTAAGATCATTATTATCATCATATTTTTTTTCAGAAGATGGTAATTTTGATTTTTCGATGTTGAAAAATATTCCACAATTTCCAAGTGCAAAATTGTTTAAAAAACTTGATATTAATATAAAAGATGAAAAAGAAGTAGTTAGAAATTATTTAGTTGCACAAAAAACAATTAATAAAAAAGGTGTAGTACAATTTTTAAAAACCCATAGCTATTTATTTGATATTGAAAATAATCCTTTTACTAGTTTAGATTATTCGTTGGGTGTAATTTATATTGTAAGAGACCCAAGAAATGTTGTGACTTCATTTTCAAATCATAATCAAATCTCAAACCAAAAGGCATTAGATATAATTACAAATAGTCATATTTATGCAACATTGAAGAAAGATGATATTATTGTTTATAGCGGTACTTGGGCATCACATTTTAATAGTTGGAAACCTTTTAGAGAAAAAAATATATATTTATTAATTAAATACGAAGATTTGATTAAAGATACAGAAAAAGCTTTATATAGTATTTTGGATTTTATTTTTAAACTAGGTAAGAAAAATTTAATCATTGATAAAAAAAAATTTATAAACACTATTAATAGCACTAGCTTTGAAAAGCTTCAAAATCTTGAGGAAAAAAATGGTTTTAAAGAGAGCATAACTAATGAAGAAACAGGAAAAAAATCTAAATTTTTTTACAAAGGACCAGAAAATGATTGGAAAAAAAGATTAGAACCTGATTTGCAAAAAAAAATAGAATTGATCTTTCAAAAAGAAATGATTGAACTTAAATATTTATAATTTTAAATAAAACATTAATGAAAATTAAATTATAAGTTTATTAAAATAGTATCTTGCTAAATTCTTAAAAACCACTATTTTCAATATTAATTTAAGATGCGGGCATAGCTCAGTGGTAGAGCGTCTCGTTGCCAACGAGAAGGTCGAGGGTTCGACCCCCTTTGCCCGCTCCAAAAATACTTTAAATGAGTGATCTAATAAATAAAAAATGTGCCCCTTGTGAAGGGGGTGTTATTCCTTTTGATATTTCTGAGATTCATAAATATCAAAAAAAAGTTGATGGTTGGGATATTGTTCAAAATGAAGATAAAATTTATTTTTTAGAAAAAAAATTTAATTTTAGAAACTTTTTAGAAAGTCAAAAATTTGTTAACAATGTTGGCGAAATTTCAGAACAGGAAGGGCACCATCCAGATATTAACTTTGGCTGGGGTTATGCCAATATTAAAATTACTACGCATGCTATAGATGGTTTATCTGAAAATGATTTTATTTTAGCAGCTAAAATAGACCAAATCACTAGTGTCTAAAATGCCTTGTTTTAGAAAAAACTAAGATAGTATTTGTTTTATTGGCAAATTTTATTATTTCTTTATCTCTAATAGAGCCGGCTGGCTGGATAACAGCTGTTACTCCAGATTGAACTAATTTTTCAATTCCATCTACAAATGGAAAAAAGGCATCTGATGCTGCAACAATATTATCTTTGGGATTAATAAACTTTTTCATTTTATCAATTGCAATTTGACAACTATCCAATCTACTTGGTTGACCAGAACCAATGCCAACCGTTGTTTCGTCTGAAGCTAGCACAATCGCGTTAGATTTCACATATCGACATATATTCATAGCAAAAATTAAATTATTCAATTGATTTTTATTTGGTTTCTTTTTTGAAACAATTTTAAAATTATTCATATTAAATT
>Ga0181595_10002372_pt1 | contig 18919 bp, 16 predicted proteins | sample 041ome_7_FD_145604 | JGI IMG/M metagenome (GOLD analysis project Ga0181595, IMG submission 145604) | Coastal salt marsh microbial communities from the Groves Creek Marsh, Skidaway Island, Georgia - 041401AS metaG (spades assembly) | ecosystem: Environmental > Aquatic > Marine > Intertidal zone...
TTTATGTTGAATATGATTGCAGGGCTTATCGCCTATCAATTGAAGGACTCCAAGCCACAACTGAACATCACAAACGCGGAGTTTAATGCGATTACAGTCATGGCTCGTTAAACCGATCTCAGGTTGATTATTATCAATATTGCACTAAGCTATGGCGTGATAGAGCAAGGCTTGTTTTCGATGTTAGTGGTTATGGCGATTGTCACAACGCTGATGGCGGCGCCGCTATTTCAGTTGGTCTATGGACGCTTTCAGCAAAAAGTAACGGCGACCTGAGTCGCCGTTAGCAGCTGTATCGAACACGGATGAGGCCTAAAGTGCCAGTGTCTTTTCGCCGCGGGAGATGCCAGAGACGCCGCTGCGCACTACTTCCAGGATCTGAGTACCGCTTAAGGCCTGAATAAAGGCATCCAGTTTGTCGCTGGTGCCGACCAGTTGCACAGTGTAGGTGGTGGCAGAGACATCGACGATCTGGCCGCGGAAGATATCGGCACTGCGTTTTACTTCATCCCGCTGCTCGCCGACCGCTTTCACCTTAACCAGCATCAGCTCGCGCTCGATATGGGCAGCCTCGCTCAGATCCGTCAGTTTTACCACTTCAATCAGTTTATGCAGTTGCTTGGTAATTTGCTCAATCACCTGATCATTGCCATGGGTCACCAGCGTTAAACGCGACAGCGTCGGATCTTCAGTGGGGGCCACGGTCAGTGAGTCGATATTATAGCCACGCTGGGCAAACAGGCCGACCAAACGTGCCAGGGCGCCGGATTCGTTTTCCAGTAACACAGAAATAATATGCCGCATGCTTAAGTCCTCTCTGTCTTACTTAAAAACATCTCATTGACCGCACCGCCCGGAATTTGCATCGGATAAACGTGCTCTTTCGGATCGATATGGATATCCAGAAACACCAGCTGATCTTTAAGCTCGACAAAGGCGCGCTGCAGTGCCGGTTGCAGTTCTTCCGGTTTGGTAACCCGGATGCCAACATGGCCATAGGCCTCAGCCAGTTTGATAAAGTCAGGTAACGAGTCCATATAGGAGCTGGCGTAGCGCGACTCATAGTTCATATCCTGCCACTGCTTAACCATGCCCAGATAGCCATTATTCAGGTTGATAATCTTCACACCCAAACCATATTGCTTGCAGGTCGACAGCTCCTGAATATTCATCTGAATTGAGCCCTCGCCGGTGACACAGACCACATCCGCCTGCGGGAAATTCAGCTTGACGCCCATCGCTGCCGGCAAACCAAAACCCATGGTGCCAAGGCCGCCGGAGTTGATCCAGCGGTTTGGTTTATTAAATTTGTAGTACTGCGCGGCAAACATCTGATGCTGGCCGACATCACTGCAGACAAAGGCTTCGCCTTTAGTGATCTTGCTGACCTGCTCTATCACATACTGGGGCTTTAACAGCGTAGAGGTCGTGTCATAGCGGCCACCATGTACAGCGCGCCAGTCATTAATCTGCTGCCACCATTGCTCCAGCGCACTGCTATCCAGCTTTTTCTTTTTCTGCTTCACAGTCGCCAGCATTTCTTCCAGCACTGGCTGTACCAGGCCAACAATCGGGATATGGGCATTGATAGTTTTTGAGATGCTGGCCGGGTCAATATCGATATGGATAATGGTGGCATCCGGGCAGAATTTTTTGGTGTTGTTAGTGACCCTGTCGTCAAAGCGGGCGCCGACCGCCAGGATCAGATCAGCATGATGCATGGCCTGATTCGCCTCATAGCTGCCATGCATCCCCAGCATACCGATAAACTGCTTGTCCTCACCCGGATAGGCACCCAGCCCCATTAGGGTATTGGTCACCGGCAGGTTCAGGTATTGCGCCAGTTCAGTCAGCTCGGCGGCAGCGCCACCCATAATCACACCGCCGCCCGAGTACAGCACCGGCTTCTTTGCTGCCAACAGCGCGCTAACCGCTTTTTTAATCTGGCCGCTATGGCCTTTTAGTTTTGGCTGATAAGAGCGCAGCTTAATTTCGTCCGGATAATGATATGGAAACTTATTGCTCGGAATCGTCATATCTTTCGGGATATCCAGCACCACCGGGCCCGGCCGGCCACTTTGCGCAATGTAAAACGCCTTCTTAATCAGGTACGGAATATCCTCGGGGCGGCGCACCGACATATTGTGTTTCACAATAGGGCGGGAAATGCCCAGCATATCGGTTTCCTGGAACGCATCTTCACCAATCAGATGGCTCATCACCTGGCCGGTCAGCACTACCATCGGGATTGAATCCATATAAGCAGTGGCGATACCGGTTACCGCATTAGTGGCACCCGGGCCGGAGGTAACCAGTACCACGCCGGCCTTACCGGTGGCACGGGCATAGGCATCGGCCATATGGGTCGCGGCCTGTTCGTGGCGCACCAGCACGTGTTTTACTTTATTTTGCTGAAATAACGCATCGTAAATATGCAATACAGCGCCACCGGGATAGCCATAGACGTATTCTACCCCTTCATCGGCCAGCGCACGGATCACCATTGCTGCGCCCGATAACATCTCGGCATGTTTGGATTGGCTTGTCATAGTCAGGTCTCATCATTTTACTGAGGTCAAAGCGCCTGTTTTTCGGGTACAGAACGCTGTTGGCAGCCTAAATGCTACCTTGTGCTACGTGGTTGGCTGAACGGTATTGGCGAACCTTACCGGCGCTTTAGTGGTTAGCTCTGAGGCTTTTATAGTGCGCCTGTTTAATTTACGGTAATGGCCGCGGAAAGTCGATGCCTTTTTCATGCTTTTAGACTTCTTTACTGCTTTGAAAAGCGGCACGTCGCCACCATAGTACAGGAAGTTAAAGCTAAGGAAGTGAAGTATGCAAAACCCTATTGTTGATGTCAGCCTGATGAATGCCCGCGAAGTGCTGGACCGTTCGTTACAGCAGCTGGTGATCTTCCAGTTCTGGTCGGCGCGCAGTGCGCTTTGTCAGCAGTTAAGTCCGGTATTGGAAAAAATTGTCCGCCAGTATCCACAGCAATTGTGTCTGGCCAAAGTAAATTGCGATCAGGAGCAGGACTTGGCGATGCAGTTTGGTGTGCAATCACTGCCTACCGTCATGCTGATTAAAGATGGCCGGCCGGTCGATGGTTTTGCCGGTGCCGAGACCGAGCAGCAAATTCTGACCCGGCTGGCGGCTTATCTGCCAAAACCGGAGGATGAGCTGATTTCCAAAGCGCAGAAATATTTGGCACAGCAGCAACTCGCAGAAGCTTATCCGCTGCTGGCCGAAGCGCTGACGCTGGCGCCAGAGCGGGTGGAAGTTAAACTCTGGTTAGCCGATACCGCTATTGGCCTTGGCCAGTTAACCCAGGCGGAAAAGCTGTTGGCTGAAGTGCGGCTGGCCGATCAGGACGCCTTATATAAAACCGTACTGGCCAAGCTGGAGCTGGCGCAGCAGGCCAGCAATACGCCAGAGATCCAGGCGCTGGAAGCCCGGCTGGCGGCAGCACCGGCAGATAACAGTTTAAAAGAGCAATTAGCTGTGCAGTACCAGGCCGTATTGCGCTCAGAAGAGGCATTAGCGTTGCTGCTGCAGATTCTGCAGCAGGATCTGAACTTTGGACAAAGCAAAAAGCTGTTTTTAGATATTCTGGCGGCCTTGCCCAAGGGCGATCCGCTGGCCAGCCAGTACCGGCGTAAACTCTATGCACTGCTGTACTAAGGCTGATTTTTGAGTGTCTTTGCCTGCAGTGGCGCTGAGCTGGGGAAGTTGTTTAGCCAGGTTGCCGCTGTGCTTAACCGCTATCAACGCTATTGGCAGTTACAGCCGATGGCGCGCTCGGCCTTACCCTTTGACGCTGCGCTGAATAGCCTGCTGCAGAGCTTATCGCTTACTGAGCTGGCGGCACTGGAGGATAATCCTGAGCGGCAACAACAGCTGTTTGGCGGCTTTTTCCCCGAACTCTTTGCGCTACCGGCGACCAGTCAGGCTGAGCCGGCAGAGGCCTTACCCGAGTGGCCATTTTGGCTCACCAATGGTATTGGCGGGCGTAAACTCTCGCAAATTCAGCATTTTTGTCAGCAGCTCGCCCCATCGGAACTGCCGCTGTTGGAATGGTGTGCCGGCAAAGGCCATCTGGGGCGGCTACTGGCGGCGCAGGGCCGGCAGGTGACAAGTGTTGAATGGCAGGCCGAACTGTGCCGACAGGGCGAGGCACTGGCAGCACAATTTCAGTTGCCACAGCGCTTTGTCTGTGCCGATGTGCTGACGCCGGCGGGACGGGCAGTGCTGTCGCCACAGCAACAGCTGGTCGCTTTACATGCCTGTGGTGATTTACATTTGCAGTTAATCAAACATGCGGTTGCCGTCGGCACGCACGCCTTACAGCTGGCGCCTTGTTGTTACCATCTGATTGCCGCTGAACATTATCAGCCTTTATCGACGCTGGCGCAGCAGTATAATCTGCAGCTAAGCCGGCAAGATCTGAAACTGGCGGTACAGGCTCAGGTTACCGGCGGTGAACGGGTCGCACGGCTGCGGCAAACCGAAGTCAGCTGGCGGCTGGCGTATCAGTTATTGCGCACTGAACTGACGGCTGATGCCAGCTATCAACCGTTACCTTCCTTGCCTAAGCACTGGTTTAGCGGAGACTTTAGCGCCTTTTTGGCCTATGCGGCGCAGCTGCAACAACTGCCGTTACCGGCGGTTATCGATAATAACGCTTTGCTGGCGAGGGCTGACGAGGCGTATCTGCAGCTACAGCGTATTGATGCGGTGCGGCATCTGTTTCGCCGACCATTAGAGTTGTATCTGGTGCTGGATCGGGCGCTATACCTGCAACAACAGGGTTATCAGGTACAGCTGTCGGTATTTTGTGCTTATCAGATCACGCCGCGAAATTTTTTAATCCGGGCCTGGCGTGATACGTCAGCTTTGGCTGACCGGTGTAGCCTGTAAGCTGCGTTGGTTCTGCTTCAGATAGCACTCAATTTGCTGATCTTTACGCTGCCAGCGCTGATTCAGCCACTGCTGGAAGTTATCGCGAAATGCCGGGTCATTAAAATAATCACCAATGACGGCGGCATCGACCGGCAGGATCTCGGCCTGGATCACCACCCGTTTTAACCGTCCCATTAGCATATCCAGCGCAATATGCTGGGTGTTATCCGGGTAAATCAGCGTGACGTCCAGGATGGCATTAAACTGCTCGCCCATACTGGCCAGCGTAAAGGCAATACCGCCGGCTTTAGGTGGCAGCAAATGGGTAAAAGGGCTGTTCTTCGCACGCTGTTTTTCCGGTGTACAACGGCTGCCTTCCACAAAGTTGATGATGGTGGTTGGCGTATGCACAAATTTAGCACAGCTGTTACGGGTGGTTTCGATATCCTTGCCTTTAAGTTCAGGATGTTTGGCCAAGGTCGCGGCGCTATAGCGTTTCATATAGGGCATATCCAGCGCCCAGCAGCCGGTGCCAAGGAAAGGTACCCACTTTAATTCATCTTTTAAAAAGAATTTTGGCTCCGGGATCAGGTGATAAGCAAAGGTACTGACCACCGGAATATCAACCCAGCTCTTATGGTTGGCGATCAGCAAATACCAGCTGTCTTTATCCAACTGCTGCTGACCACTGATTTGCCAGTCGACATTATTAAATAGGTTAATTAAAAAGGTGTTCACCGCCGTCCAGCCCCGGTAGCAGCGCCGGCCAAGAGCGGCTATCAGCCGGTGCGCAGCTTTAAAAGGTAACAGCAGTTTTAGGATGCCAAGCGGGGTGACCACTATGCCCCAGAATGCCAGATTTAACGCAAACAAACTAAAGCTGATGGGTAACAGTAAAAATCCGGGTAAAAAGCTTAGCATCGTTGACACACTCCGTTATTTGCCTGCGCTTGTCTCTAGCCTGGCCAGTTGCTGGTCTTTCTCTAACCACAACTGATTTAACCACTGCTGAAAGCGCTCACGATAAGCCTGATCGTGGTAGTCACCTATTAACTCTTTGGCAATAGGCAGTACCTTAATATTGACAGTTATAGCATGAACCTTGCCGGAAATATAATCCCAAAAGGTGGGAATGCCGCCGGGATAGTGAATGGTCACATCCAGCAATCTATGTAATTGTTCGCCCATGGCCCCCAGCACAAAGGCAGTACCGCCGGCCTTGGGTTTTAACAGATGCTGAAACGGCGACTGCTGGCGACCGTGCTTATCTTGGGTAAAGCGGGTGCCCTCGACAAAATTCATTATTGATACCGGCTTAAAGCGGAATTTAGCACAAGCTTTACGGGTGGTCTCGATATCTTTGCCTTTCAGCTCAGGGCGCTTTTGCAGCAATTTTTTGCTGTAGCGCTTCATAAAGGGGAAATCCAGCGCCCACCAGCAAAGCCCCATAAAGGGCACATACAGCAGTTCTTTTTTCAGAAAGAATTTAATAAAGGGGATCTTGCGGTTAAAAATATTCTGCAGAATTAAAATATCGGCCCAGGATTGATGATTAGCGATAATCAGATACCAGTCTTTACGCGACAGTTTTTCCAGCCCTTCAACCCGCCACTTAATCGAGGTGAAAATACGGGTCGTCAGGTTATTAACGCTAATCCAGGCCACTGCTATCGCATCCAGCAGATAGGTCATCCAGGCTTGCCAGCGCTTAACTGGCAGTAACTTCAGAATTGCCAATAACATGAGGGGGACAAACCAAAACAAGGTATTGACGACATACAGCAGAAAGGAAAGCGACCCCTTTATCGGGTGCGGTAACCAATTTAACATAAGGCACTTATCTCATTTTCAGGTGGCGAAACCACCGGCTAAATGGGGAGGTGTAAGTGGTTACACCTCCGATCAGTGCCTATTCTAGCTTAATCTTCGAAGTAGGTGTAACCATAAACGCCGGCTTTCAGCTCATCCAGCAGTTCATCTTTACGCTCATCCTGCATGTCCAGTTTAGCCAGTTGTTTGGTGTAAGAGGCAATCAGCTTCTTGGCATCAAACTGCACATAACGCAGCACATCTGCTACCGTATCACCCTTGATAATATTGGTCAGCTTGTAACTGCCATCTTCAGTCAGTTCGACATGCACTGAATCGGTATCACCAAACAGGTTGTGCAGATCACCCAGAATCTCCTGATAGGCGCCAACCATAAACATACCAAGCAGATATTGCTGATCGTCTTTGTATTCCGGCAGCGGCAGGCTGGATTCGATACCATTGCCATCAGCATAGCTTTTCAGCATACCGTCTGAGTCACAGGTAATGTCCTGAATAATGGCGCGGTGATTCAGTGGCTCCGTCATCCGCTCCAGCGGCATTACCGGGAACAGCTGATCAATACCCCAGGCATCTGGCATGGACTGGAACAGCGAGAAGTTAACGAACAGCTTATCGGCCAGTTTTTCATTTAACTCATCGTGAATCGCGCGGTGTGAGCGGGCATTCAGATCCAGATTCGCCCGTACTTTATTAATGGTGGCAAAGTACAGCTGCTCTAACAGTGACCAGTCCTGTAGGGTCAGCAGGCCATGCACATACTGGGCATGGGCATCGGTAAAGTAGTGGACAGCATCATGGTAAGACTCGACGGCACTACGTGGCGTAACATTGTTGTAGGCATCCCACATCCCTAAAATGACCGTCGGCGCGTCTTCGCTTGGCTCCGGCAGATTCACTAAACCAGGCGCCCGTTCGATATCAATAGCATCGGTTACCAGCACCGCATGGTGTGCGGTCATCGCCCGGCCTGACTCGGTAATAATATTTGGATGTGGTAAGTCGTACTCGTCACAAACTTCTTTTAAACCATTAACCACGTTACGGGCATATTCGTACATGGTGTAGTTCATCGAACAGGCAGAGCGCGATTTCGAACCTTCGTAATCGACACCTAAACCGCCGCCGACGTCTACTGTGGTAATAGGCACGCCGAGGGTACGCAGTTCAGCATAGTGACGGGCACATTCGCGGATCGCATTGTGAATATCGCGGATATTGGCAATTTGCGAGCCGATATGGAAGTGCACCAGCTGCAGCAGGTCTAACTTGCCGGCATCGCGCAGAATATCAATGGCTTGCAATACCTGAGTGGCGGTGAGGCCAAATTTGCCTTTTTCCCCACCGGTATTTTGCCATTTGCCTTTGCCGACCGAGTTTAAGCGAATACGAATACCAATACGCGGTGCCGCACCCAGATTATCGATTTCGCGTAGCAGGGTTTTTAGCTCTGACAGCTTTTCAACAACCACATAGACCGTATGGCCCATCATTTGGCCAATGGTCGCCAGACGCAAGAATTCGCTATCTTTATAACCGTTACAGACGATTTGCAGTGGCTGCTCGGTTACACCGAGGATCGCCATCAGCTCCGGCTTACTACCTGCTTCCAGACCCACTTTACCGCTGTCGTGGCTAATCAGGCGTTTAACCACTGAGAATTGCTGGTTTACCTTGATTGGATAGACCGCGGTATAGTTACCCTGATACTCTTTTTCGGCTTTGGCGCGTTGGAAAGACTTAATTAAGGTATCTACCCGATGCTGCAGAATATCGGTAAACCGCACCAATACCGGCAGCGTCAGGCCCTCTTCCTTAAAGCGTTGCGTCAGCTCCGGAAAGCTAATACCTGGCTTACTGTGATCCTGATCCGGGTAGGCAATCAGGTCGCCGTCCTTATTCACATCAAAATAGCCTTCGCTCCATACGGCTACGTTGTAAATAGAACGCGCCTTCTCAAAACCCCAGTCTGCCATTGTCTTTCCTCAAAAAAATTAACTGCTATAGTTTAAAGCCATTAGCCGCAAGGTGCAGCAAAAAAGCCGAAAAATTTGTATGTCAGCGCTGTCGCAGGCAAAATACGCGCCTTATACGTTGCAGGGGGTAAAAATGTCAGTATTTGATGACAAAAAGTGGCTAACCGAGGTGTTTGCCGACAGCGGTAGTGTGTTTGGTCTAGCCATTACCAGGAAACTGGACGAAGTTCAGTCACCCTTTCAGAAAATTGCCATGTATGAAACCACTCATTTCGGCAATTTAATGGTGATTGATGATGTGATTATGCTTAGCAGCCGGGATAACTTCCTGTATCACGAAATGCTCAGTCATCCTGTGCTGTTTACCCATCCGAACCCGAAGAATGTGGTGATTATCGGCGGCGGTGATTGCGGTACCCTGCGCGAGGTGTTAAAGCATCCTGGCGTAGAGCGCGTAACGCAAATCGATATCGACGAGCAAGTGACCCGGATGGCAGAAAAGTACTTTCCGGAGCTGTGCGCATCAAACAATGACCCGCGCGCAACGCTGAAGTTTGAAGACGGTATTAAATTTATGCGCGAAGCTGCGCTGGGTTCTATCGATGTGATTATTGTCGATTCAACGGATCCGATAGGCCCGGGCGAAGGCCTGTTTAACCGCGCCTTTTATGCCAGCTGTGTGGCGGCCTTAGCCAACGACGGCATTCTGGTGCAGCAGAGTGAATCACCGCTGATCCATATGCCGCTGTTAAAAGCGATGCGTCAGGCAATGAGCGATGCCGGCTTTGCCAGCCTGCAAACGCTGAATTTCCCGCAAATGGTGTATCCATCAGGTTGGTGGACCTGTACGCTGGCGAAGAAAAGCGGTGAATTTAACGGTTTCCGCGAAGCCGATGCGGCGGCTGCACCCTTCAGTACCGAGTACTACAATATCGAGGTGCATAAGGCGGCCGGCGCTCTGCCAAATTTTGTGAAAAAGGCCTTTGCTGAATAGTCAGCGGTATAATAGACAGCTGTAAAACACAACGCCCGGCTTAGCCGGGCGTTTTGCCTTTAGCGCAACAAATTACTCGACGACCGGTTCAATATGGATTTCTACCCGGCGGTTCTGCGCACGGTTAGCTTCAGAGGTATTGGGTACCGCCGGATAATCCGGGCCATAGCCAACCGTTTCAATCCGGATCGATTGTACTCCTTGGGCTACCAAATACGTTTGTACTGATTCGGCACGGGCTTGCGATAAATTCATATTGTACTGGTAAGGGCCGGTATCATCAGTATGGCCAGCGACCACCAGCATGGTTTTCGGATAATCACGCAGTACCTTAGCGATATCGTTTAACACCGGATACAAGCTGGCGCGGATATCGGAACGGTTAATGTCAAAGGTTAACTGAGCGGGGATATCCAGCATCAGTTTATCGCCGTTACGAATCACTTTCACGCCAGAGCCGGTCAGCTCCTCGCGCAGTGCTTTTTCCTGCTTGTCCATATAGCTACCGACAGCAGCTCCGGCTAACGCACCCACTGCCGCGCCAATGACCAGGCGTTTATCTTTGTGGTTACCGGTAGCCTTACCGGCAATAGCGCCCACCACTGCGCCGATAGCCGCACCGCGGGTGGTATTTTGGTTATCGGTAGTAGCACAACCGGCCAGTACCAGACTGCCTGACATCAGGGCGACTATCGCAACTTTTGTTTTCATCTCAATTCTCCATTTCGCCGATGGCGCTTAGTATAGAGTAGTTTAGCTGTGACGTATGAATCATTGCTGAATTACCGGAGTCTGACCAGACAAATAGCATTAGACATATAGACTGCCAAAGCTTAAGCTTTGCGCAAAATCTAATTCAGCATGGCGGTTGGAGCGGCGGGTAACTAAGATGGCAGTATGTGGCTGGAAACGAATCGTATTAAAGGTGGGCAGCGCACTGATTGCACCGAATGCAGCCGGTTGCTCAACGCGGTATTTATTGTCGATTGCCCGTTTTATCGCTGAATGCCGGGCTGCGGGTACCGAAGTGGTGCTGGTATCGTCAGGCAGTGTTGCGGCGGGCCGTAATGCCATTAGCTATAAACAGCTACCTTTACCTATTAATATTAAGCAGGCGATGGCGGCGGTGGGTCAGAGCCGGATGATGGCAAGCTGGGCACAACTATTTGATTTTGACTGTGCGCAAATCCTGCTCACTCACGATGATTTAAAGGATCGCCGCCGTTATCTGAATATCGATAATACCCTGCGCACCCTGCTGGCGAATCAGGTGTTACCTATTGTTAATGAGAACGATACCGTTGCCACAGCTGAATTAAAGGTCGGTGATAACGATAATCTGGCGGCGATGGTGGCGATTCTGGCTGATGCTGATGCCTTGTTAATCTGCTCGGATATCGATGGCCTCTTTACCGCCAACCCGCGTACTGCACCTGACGCTGTGCTGGTGCCACAGGTTAGCCAAATTACACCGCAGATTTATGCGATGGCCGGTGGCAGCCATCACGCAATTGGTACCGGCGGCATGCAGACGAAAATTCAGGCTGCCGATAAAGCAACCCGTGCCGGTATTGATACGCTGATTATCAATGGCCAGAAAGCGGCGACCTTTGATGAACTATTGGCCAACCGGCCCTGTGGCACGCTGTTCCACAAGCAACAAGAACGTCTCAGTGCTAAGAAACACTGGTTACGCCACAGTCTGAAGCCGCGCGGTCAACTGGTCATTGATGAAGGGGCCGGGCAGGCGTTACTGAGCCGCGGCGCTTCGTTATTGCCTTCCGGTATCAGTGCGGTCAGTGGTGACTTTGACAAAGGCGATGCCGTACTGGTACTTAATATGGCCGGTCAGACGCTGGCGCAAGGCATTAGCCAGTATAGTGCGTTGGAGCTTAGTAAGATCCGCGGCGTAAAAAGCCAGCAAATTGACACCATCCTTGGCTATTGCCCCAGTGAAGTTGCCATTCACCGCGACGATCTGGTGCTGCTTAACTAGACTACACTAAGGACGTAGTCAGCAATCGTTGGGGAATATAATGCAGATTGCGGTAGTCGGTGGTGGCATTAATGGCCTGTGCAGTGCATGGCAGCTGGCCCTGGCTGGTCATCAGGTTACTTTGTTTGAACGCGACCAGTTAATGCAAGCCACCAGTGCGGCCTCATCTAAATTGTTACACGGTGGCTTACGCTATCTGGAGCAAGGTGAGTTCCGACTGGTGCGCGAAGCCTTGCAGGAGCGACGCTGGTGGCTAAAGAAAGCGCCGCAGTTGACCCGCCGCTTACCCATCCTTTATCCCCTCTATCAGCATTCTCAGCGTGCCCGCTGGCAGCTGAAAATCGGACTCTGGCTTTACGATAGCTTTGCCGGTAAAAAACGTATAGGCCGGCATCGCTGGTTAACGGCGGCGCAGACGCTACGCTGCTCACCGCAGCTAAAAGCCGACGGTTTATTGGGTGCTTATTTGTTTTTTGATGGCCAGATGGATGATCAAAAGCTTGGCCTCTGGATGGCAGAGCAGTGCCGCAAGGCCGGCGTCAATATTGTAGAGCACAGCCCGGTATTAAAAATTCAGCCAGATGGTGAACTACAGCTCGCCACTGGCAAATTGAAATTCGCCAGCATTATTAATGTCGCTGGCCCCTGGAGCAGTGCTCTGTTACAGCAATCCGGCCTGCCTGCGGCACCCCTGGATCTGGTGCGTGGCAGCCATTTGTTACTGCCTGCGATTAGCCGTTATGGTCATATGCTGGAAGTACCGGGCGAGCGGCGTATCGTCTTTGCTTTACCTTATCAACAACAGTGTTTGCTGGGCACGACTGAGGTGCGGCAGCAACTAGATGAACCTGTACAGTGCTCACCAGCTGAACGCGACTATTTACTCGATGTTTACGCACATTACTTTACGCCAGCCGTTGCGCCAGCGCAGCTGTTAGGCAGCTTTGCCGGCGTCAGGCCGTTATTGGCGGGAAGTGCGGATGCCAGTCGCGCCAGCCGCGAATATCAGTTTCACTGGCAGGGCAACATTCTGACGGTAAGTGGTGGCAAATGGACCACAGCGCGAGCTTTGGGGCAACAGCTGGTGGCTGAGGTCAACCGCCGCTGATAGCCTGGGCTCCGGACTTACAGATCCAAAGCCAGGATTTTTGAGCGGCGCTGATAGTTATACAGCTGCTTTTTCTGGGCCGGCAGATCATCGACGGTCACCAGTTCAAAACCCTGCTCTAAAAACCAGTGAATGCTGCGGGTCGTTAATGCAAACAGCCGGTCGTACTTACGCTGCCGGGCTTGCTGGATGACGCTTTTGAGCAGGGTAGTACCACGATCGGCATCGCGGTAATCCGGGTGTACCGCTAAACAGGCAAATTCGCCAACATTTTCTTCCGGAAACGGATAGAGCGCGGCACAGCCGATCACCAGACCATCACGCTCAATCAGCGTAAAGTAGTCGATTTCCATTTCCAGTTGTTCGCGCGAGCGGCGTACCAGTAAACCTTGCTGCTCCAGCGGCCGGATCAGATCCAGAATACCACCGATATCGCTGATTACCGCGCGGCGTAGTTTTTCTGCTGACTCGGTGACGATCTGGGTGCCGATACCATCGCGTGAGAACAGCTCCTGCAGTAATGAGCCATCTTCGGCATAGCTGACTAAGTGACAGCGTGGCACGCCGGCGCGACAGGCGGTAACAGCTGCGCGTAAAAACGCCGCTGTGCCGACGCAGTGGTCCTCCTGCTGCTCCAGTTCATACAGAATATGTTCTGCCATATTCGGCATCAACTCTGCAGTGATTTCGCCATTTTCGCCGACAATACCGCCAACATCGTTAAAGCCAATCATCTTGTCGGCTTTCAGCCGAATCGCGACCTGGGTGGCAATTTCTTCCGCCGTTAAATTAAAGCTCTCCCCAGTGACCGACGCGGCTATCGGCCCCATTAGCACGATACCGTTATTATCAAGCTGCCGGCGGATACCAGCAGTATCGATACGGCGCACCTTACCGCTATGGAAATAATCCACGCCTTCATCGACGCCGAGTGGCTGAGCAATGACAAAGTTACCGCTGACCACGTTAATCTGTGCGCCCTGCATCGGCGTATTGCTTAAGCTCATCGATAAGCGGGCGGTAATATCCAGCTGTAAAGCACCGGCAACCTGTTTGATCAGCCGGAACGAATCATCATCAGTGACCCGGATCCGGTTATGGTACTGCGGCTCCAGCCCGGCATTGCGCAGCGCCTGATTGATTTGTGGCCTGGCGCCATACACCAGTACGACTTTAATCCCCAGACTGTTCAGCAGCGCAACATCATTAATAATGCTGCGAATGCCGGGTTGCATAATGGCTTCGCCCCCCAGCATCACCACAAAGGTTTTGCCACGGTGGGCGTTAACATAGGGGGCAGATTGGCGGAAACCGCTGACGAGTTCAGTTGTACGCACGGGCGAATGTTTTCCTTGCACGGTATACAGATAAGATAAGTCTGGCAGTTTTCCGGGAAAACTGCCAGACCAGCGCAAAAAGTTGCGGGATTTTAGCAATAAAGTGGTTTTATATCCAATATTTCTGCATAAATATTCCTGTTTAATCCAGAATAATATGCGGTAAGAAACGCGAACTGTCCTTAGTGATCAGACTGTTATCTTCACGAATGCCGATCCCTGCTGCTAAATCACCGACCACCCAGCTGCCAATCAACGTATAGCTGTCACCAAAGCGTGGCAACGGCGCAAAGGCTTGCCGGATATAACCGCTATCGGTATAGGGTCCACCTTGTTGCAGCTTTTCACCTTGTGGTGTAATCAGTTCTACATTGGCCCCTTCACGCGAGAACAGGGGTTTACGCACCCAGCCAGGGTTCAACGCTGTTTTGCCGTCATCAAAAAACGCCGGCAACAGATTAGGATGGCCCTGATACTTTTGCCACAATAACGGCAGAATCCCTTTATTGGAGAGCAGTAACTTCCATAACGGCTCTAAAAAGCGAGTGTCGGAGCTTAAAATGGTGCTGGCGAATTCTTCCTGCAGCATAAACTCCCAGGGATAGAGTTTAAACAGGCCCTGGATCGGATAACCTTCCAGATCGACCAATTGACCGTCGATATCACCAATCTGCTCCAGTTGGATATAGCGGCTGTCCAGGCCACTTTGCAGCGCAATATCCATCAGATAATCAACAGTGCCCTTGTCCTCCTGGCTTTCTGTCACGCTACTGAAATAGAAAGGACGCGGTAAGGGCAGCTCGGCAAAGGCCTGCTCCAGTTTATCTTGCAGCGAGTTAAACTGATCGGCGCCTTCAGGCAACAGGCCGCGCATTTGCTGATCTTCCAGCCATACCCACTGAAAAAAGCCGGTTTCGTATAAGGAGGTTGGCGTATCGTAGTTCAGCTCCAGCAATTTTGCCGGGCCCTTGCCATCATAAGCAAAATCCATTCGGCCATAAAGATGTGGCTCGGCGCGCTGCCAGCTGTCTTTCACCGCATCCCAGAACGGCTCCGGGATCCCCAGCTGACTGAGTTGCTGTTCGCTGCGGATGATATCCGGGATCAGATCCAAGGCCATTTGATGCAGCTGCTCGGTCGGCGCTTCCAGATCTTCTTCAATCTGTGCCAGACTAAATTGGTAATAGGCAGACTCGTCCCAGTATGGCTCGTTATCAATGGTATGGAACTGAAAACCAACGCTTTCAGCAAACGCCTGCCAACCCGGGCGTGGGGCAATCGGAACCTTCTTCATCGCTTAGCCGCCATAAGTCGCCTGCCGTGGTGCTGCAGCCGCACGTTGTTGCGCCTGGGCACCAAAGCCGCCACGGCGGGCCAGGGTTGCTGGTTTTGGCTGTACGGCGGAAGGGCGAACCTGGGTTGGTCCAGGCTGACTGGCCACCGGGGTATTGGTTGCGGTGCGGAATGTACTCTGATCATCGCGCGCTTTGTACAACGGCTGGTTTGGCACCGTATTGCGGCCAGCAGCTGCGGCTGCAGTTTGCTGCTGTTGTTGTGGTGCCATGCCACCGCGATTGAGCATTTGACCGGCTAAAAAGCCCATCATCATCGGCATAAAAAAGCTACCCTGTGCATGTTGTTGCGGGGCCGCTTCACATTGGCCGGTACCAAAGTCCGCTTCGCATTCCTGCTTATTGGCGTATTTGGGGGCGACCTGTGGATGTAGCGCCTGTGCCTCGGCAAAAGCCGCCTGACATTGCGCCGGTGGATTGTAGAAAGCAGCACATTCATCCGGGGTATTAAATACCTGGGCTTCAACCGCTTTTTCTGCACCACAGCCTTGCAAGACTAGTGTCGCGGCAGGCACCATAAAGATCAGTGCCGCTTTACGGCTACGCTTAAAAGATTTTTTTTGCATCTTAAGCTCCTTGGGACCTGGTTTAGTAAGTCATACAGGCAGCATTGAGCATACCCACGCTAACTGAGCAACCGGCGGAGAAAATACCGGCAGCGATATCACCCTGCGTAATACGTTGTGACAGGTTTTTCAGGGCAAGTTGGCTAATATAAAAGGTCAGCATTTGCACCAGCAGCGCCACCAAACCCCAGATCGCGCAATCGAGTAATGACATAGAATGGGTTATTGCGCTGGATAGCGGTAGCGCAAAACCAATCAGTGCCCCAGCAAAAGCGATGGCTGCCGCCGGGTTATTATCGCGGATCAACCCAAATTCATCGTGCGGGGTAACCCAGCTATATAAGCGGACAAAGATCAGTACTGACAGCACTGCCACAGCGAAGTAAGCCAGAAAGGACGGTAAGCCGGCCAGTGAGGTTAAAGCAGTATCTAGCATAGTGAACTCCCGAAAACAAAATTACGCAGATCCTGCGGAAATTTATGGCTAATTACAAGTAAAACCGTTTGTTGCTGCTCAGAGTAAAACCAGAGCTGGGTATTTATCGCATTTAGCAGGGTTAATATCCTGTTTGCAAAGCAGCAAGCAGGCAGATTTTCTACACTCGAGCCGATTATAAAAACAACTGAGGTACCACGATATGACTAAGATCTCTGCTCTGGCGCTGGGTGTTGCGCTGGCGCTTGGTGTGGCCGGCTGTAGCAGCCAGTCTGGCACTGAGCAAGCGGTAGTCAGCCAAACTGCCAACAGCCAACAAGCGGGTTTTGAATTAAGTAACTTTGATAAAAGTGTCGCTCCGCAACAGGACTTCTTCCGTTTCGTAAACGGTAACTGGTTGGGTAAAACCGATATTCCGGCCGATAAAGCGCGCTGGGGCAGTTTTGACGAACTGCGTGAAAACGCTGAGAAGCAAGTACTGGACATTATTCAGGAGCTGGCGGCCACTGAGCATCCGAAAAACTCCGATGCGCAGAAGATGGCTGATTTATACAAATCATTTTTAAATGAGCCGCTGATTAATACGCTGGGCCTGAATCCGCTGCGTGGCGATATTGCCCGTATTGAGCAGGTGCGCAACCATCAACAGCTGGCAGTACTATGGGGTGATTTACAACGCTACCGTTTCGGTACCCCGGTAGCGGTGTTTGTCGGTCAGGATCAACGGCAGTCTGACCAATATATTACCGGTGCCAGTCAGGGTGGCTTAGGTTTACCAGATCGCGACTACTACCTTAAAGATGACGAACGTTCGCTGCAGTTAATCGGTCAATACCGCGATTTTATCGCCAAATTGTGGCAACTGGCAGGTTGGGAGCAACCAGAACAAGCGGCTGAACAGGTGATTGCGCTGGAAACTCAGCTGGCTAAGGCGCAGTGGAGTCGGATCCAAAACCGCGATCGTAATGCGACCTATAACAAGCTGAACCGTGCCGAGCTGGCTAAACTGGCCCCGGGCTTTGACTGGCCGGCGTTTTTACAAGCCGCTGAGCTGGGACAGGTACAGGAACTGGTGATCCGTCAACCGTCATACTTTACCGAGTTTGCCAAGCTGCAGGCCCAGGTGCCGGTTAGCCAGTGGCAGACGTATCTGAAGTTTCACCTGCTGCGCGCTAATGCCGCTAACCTGAGCGAGCCTTTTGCGCAGGCCAGTTTTGATTTCTACGGTAAAACCTTAAGCGGCCTGCAAGAGCAGCGCAGCCGGGAAAAACGCGCGGTAAATCTGGTTGATAGCAATCTGGGCTTTATGGTGGGTAAGGAGTATGTTGCCCGCCATTTCAAACCCGAAGCCAAGGCGCGGATGGATGAGATGATCGAAAATCTGCGTGTCGCCTTTAAAGAAGCGATTAATGAGCTGGAGTGGATGAGCGAGGCGACCAAGGTCGAGGCTCAGGCCAAGCTGGCGAAGTTTAATACCAAAATCGGCTACCCGGATGTTTGGCGCGACTACGACTGTTTAACCATCGATGCTAACGACTTAATCGGCAACCTGCGTCGCAGCAGTGAGTGTGAATATCAGCGGATGGTTAACCGCTTAGGTCAGCCGGTAAACCGCGACGAATGGGGCATGACGCCACAGACGGTTAACGCTTACTACAGCTCCACTATGAATGAAATCGTGTTCCCGGCTGCGATTCTGCAACCACCATTCTTTAACGTCGATGCTGATGATGCGGTAAACTACGGTGCCATTGGTGGCGTCATCGGTCACGAATTTACCCATGGTTTTGATGACCAGGGCCGACGTTCTGATGGTAACGGTAACCTGCGCGACTGGTGGACGCCCGAAGATGAGCGGCAGTTCCGTGAGCGTGCGCAGCGCATGATCGATCAATACAATGCCTTTAATCCAATCGACAATCTGCATCTGCAGGGGGCTTTGGGTCTGGGTGAAAATATTGCCGATCTGGGTGGATTAACGGTGGCGTTCCGCGCTTACCAGAACGCCACTAAGGGCCAGCCACAGCAAACCCTTGCTGGTTTTACCCCAGAACAGCGTTTCTTTATCGGCTGGGCTCAGGTCTGGCGCATTAAGTTCCGCGATGAAGCCCTGCGTCAGCAGGTCATTACCGGGCCACACTCACCGGGCATGTACCGGGTGTTAGGTGTGCTGTCGAATATGCCAGAGTTCTATGAAGCCTTTGACGTCAAGGAAGGCGATGGTATGTACCGCAGTGAAGATGTGCGGGTTAAGATCTGGTAAGGTCGCATAAAAAACGCAAACCCCGGCAGTTGACCCTGTCTCTTATACACAAATCCCCCGGTTTTTACTGGGGGATTTTTTGAACTCTCCGCACGCTTTCCGATCAGATCTTTCACTTAATCTAAAGGTGAATACTGATGAACAATGCACAATGGGCAAAAA
>Ga0181595_10002375_pt1 | contig 18911 bp, 10 predicted proteins | sample 041ome_7_FD_145604 | JGI IMG/M metagenome (GOLD analysis project Ga0181595, IMG submission 145604) | Coastal salt marsh microbial communities from the Groves Creek Marsh, Skidaway Island, Georgia - 041401AS metaG (spades assembly) | ecosystem: Environmental > Aquatic > Marine > Intertidal zone...
CGCGGCGGCGATCGGGCGTCGAAAAGGGGACCGACGCGCGATCGCGCGGGCCGCGCGCGGCGCGGCGCGGACGCGCGCGAGACGCGGCGTCGATCGAGGGCGGACGCGCGCGATCGGTGGATCGCCACCGCGGGGCGTCGAGCGGGACGACGGAGGCGGCGCGGGCGCGGGCGCGAGGCGGATTCGGGCGGCGCGCGCGACGCGAGAGGGCGCGGACGCGGTGGCGCGCGAGGTCGGGAGGGCGGGGCGCGCGGGCGAAAGGGCGCGCGCGACGACGAAGGCGAGCGCGGGGACGAGGGCGAGGCGCGAAGACTGACCTAGAACGGATTCGACGCGTCGACGCAGGTTCAACTCTCCAGCAAGGTGACCGTTTCTGGTCTCAAGCAAACCGCGCGCGTGAACGCGCGCACGGTGAAGACCGCCGCGCACTGCTCCGCCGCCGATGTGACGCGCAAGGCGGCGTCCTTGGCCGTCGCCGCCGCCGTCGCGGCGACGCCGTTGGTCGTCGTCGAAGAAGCCTTCGCGCGCGACGTGCAACCGTACGCCGGTTTGACCCCGTGCAAGACGTCCAAGGCGTTCGAAAAGCGTCAAAAGACCGAAATTAAGGCGCTCCAAAAGCGTCTCAAGAAGTACGACCCGGAATCCGCCCCGGCGCTCGCCCTCAACGCGACGATCGAAAAGACGAAGACGCGATTCGCCAACTACGGCGAAGCCGGTCTCCTCTGCGGTAAGGATGGTCTCCCGCACTTGATTGTTGATGGTAACCTCGAGCACCTTGGCGAGTTCGCCGTGCCGGGCTTGGGTTTCCTCTACGTGGCGGGCTGGATTGGCTACGCGGGCCGCTCCTACGTTCAAATGAACAAGGAAACCGCAAAAAAGCCGACGGAAGGTGAAATCATCATCGATGTCCCGAAGGCGCTCGGCTTGATGTTCCAAGCGGGTGCGTGGCCGCTCCTCGCCGGTCTTGAGCTCAAGAACGGTACGCTCACGGCGCCGGAGAGCGAGATCACCGTCTCCCCGAGATAAGCGACATAGTAGAAACTCTCGAGCGCTTGCTGTACGATCACGAGGACCTTCCTTTATTAGTCAGAAGAAACGCGATTTGTGATTGCCAAACATAATGCTTCTTTAATCGTACACTTGTGCTTTACATCGACGGAACACTCGTTCCTCTGCGCCGCTATTTGTTCTTCTACGTTGCTACCGCTACTCGCTTGCGGAGGACTTCCGAGCGCCGACGCTAAGATTGTTCGCGTTTCCTACGCGCCGTTCGGACTCGCAGGCATGGCGAGTCGCGTCACCACGAGATCATCGCTGGTCGTCGATTCTTCCACCAAATACTCGATGAGCATGATTGCGAAGAACGTCAGGCAAATTGCGATTCCGACGCCGACGCGCAGAAACTTTGACTGCGGTTGAACGCCGACGTTCGCACCCACCTCGGCGGCTTCCTCCGCCATGGATGCGAGCGCGGAATCAATCTGTAACAGAACCTCCTCGCGACGTTTCTTTCCAACCTCGCGTCGCTCGTCGTCACCGTTCCCCGCCGCCGCCCCTCCTCTTTTGGGCTGCGGAAACCGACGCTCCAACTCCGCGAGCGCGAGACGATTCCTCGTCTCGGCCTCGGCCTCGACCTCGGCCATCGCCCCGACGCGTCGCGAAGACACTTCGACGACCCCCATCCCCGGTTGTTTCCCCAGTCTCCCCATCGTTCGCCGCTCGCGCCGATTTTCCTCCGCGGCCTCCGCCCACGCGTCGAGTTCTCGCAGCGCCTCCCTCGCCTTCGTCTCCTTCGCGTCGCTCGCGCTCCCGAGCTGCAGATCCCACACCGCGCGTTCGCCCAATTCCATCGCCCCCTGCACGGCGTCCCGCACCGCGTCCAGCGCCTCGCGCGAGATTTTCGCCGCGCTCGCCCCCGCGAGCGCTCGGCTCGAGCGTTCGACCGCGTCGAGCGCGCTCGTGAGCTCATCCACGCTCGACGCCCTCGCGCGCACCGCCTCGCGAAGCGCCGCGCATCGTTCGTACACCTCGCTCACCGCGTCGCCGAACGGCGACGGCGGCGCGCGCGCGGGCGTCATCGTGTGGCGCGCCCGCGGTCGCACTCGAAGACGCGACGCCGAGATGTCGACGAAAAAGGTGCGCGAGCGCGCGCGACGCGCACCGCGGTCGACGCGTCGCGACGCGCGCGCGCGCGCGGCGACGCGGCGACGCGCGCGCGATCGATGACGCGCGATTGATTACGCCGGCCCGTTTGCGATTCGATTTGGTGTTGACGGATTGAATTCGAATTTGAACGACGACCGGCGCGTGACTGACGATCGTCGACGCGTGTCGATGCGCGCGCAGCGTACTCTGCTCAAGGTGATCATCCTTGGGGACTCGGGGTGAGTAACGCGCGCACGGCGAGGCGAAGGCGCTCGAACGAATGAACGCTCGCTCGGGACGCGACTGACGCGACGACGATCGTCCGCGATGTAGGGTTGGGAAGACGTCGTTGATGGCGCAATACGTAAATAATAAGTTCTCCAAGCAGTACAAGGCGACGATCGGGGCGGATTTCATGACGAAGGAAATCGTCATCGACGACACGGTGGTGACGTTGCAAATTTGGGATACGGCTGGACAGGAGCGATTTCAGTCGCTCGGCGTGTCGTTTTATCGCGGTGCGGATTGCGTGATGTGCGTGTACGACGTCAACTCGGCGAAATCGTTCGAGTCGCTCGAGAACTGGCGAAACGAGTTTCTCGTGCAGGCGTCGCCGAGCGACCCAGAGAAATTTCCCGTCGTCGTCGTGGGGAATAAAATCGACGTAGAGGACGGCAAGGACAGCAAGAGGGTGATCAGCGAGAAGAAGGCAAAATCGTGGTGCACGTCAAAGGGTGGTTTGATGCACTTCGAGTGCAGCGCGAAGGAAGATATCAACGTCGACGCCGCTTTTGAAGCCGTCGCGAGGTTCGCCGTGCAAAACGAAGACGCCGAGGAGGACGTGTACTTGCCGGACACCGTTAGCATCGACACGCGCGGCGCCGCACCCTCCAGCGGGTGCTGCTGACGACTTTTACGACTTGTCACGCGCGCACGCAACCATTCAACACCTTTCGTCGTTCCCATTCGCCAACTCGCTCGTCTCGCGTTCCGCGTCCCGCTCCGTGGATAAAGCGCGCGGCTGAGATTACTCATCATCCTCCATCGTCTGTCTCCACGCCACACCTCGCCGCGCGCGCGTCCGATGGCCATGCTCGCCACGTCCCGCGCGTACGCTCTCGCGCACGCTCGCCCTCGCCTCGCCTCGCCGTACCGTCATCGCGCGTCGTCGTCGCACCGCGCGGTCGCGGTCGAATCGACGTCGACGACGGCGAGCGATCTCGGCGCGCTCGGTGACGGACGATTCTCCAAGCTCCTCGGCGCGCTGGACGTCGCGGAATTGACGTCCGTGATCGCAGGAAGCGACGAAGCGCTGACGGTGTTCGCGCCGACGGACGAGGCGTTCGAGCGGTGCGCGCGGGACAGGGCGCTGGCGTTCGAGGAACTCGCCGAACGCGAAAACTTGGACGAGATATTGAAGTATCACGTCGTGAGCGGCGCGGTGAAGTCGAGCGATTTGAAGAGTGGACAAGTGAAGACGCTGAATGGACGCTCTGTGAAGGTTGACGTCGCTGGGGGTGAGGTGAAGGTCGACGGCGTCAAGGTGACGGAGGCGGATAAGGCGGCGTTCGGGGGCAACGTCGTCGTGCACGTCGTGGACGAGGTTGTTTTTCCGGCGTTTTCGATCAACGCCAAAGTGCAAACGCCGCAAGAAATTCTTGCGTTCGAGGGATGGGCGCCGGAGGTGATTAACGGACGCGTCGCCATGCTTGGGTTCGTGCTGGCGCTGGCGGGCGAAATCGCCACGGGGGAGTCGTTCACGACGCAGGCGGCGCACAACTTTGGCGAGCTCACGCGCACGATGTTCGTGTGGAGCTTGGCGTCTCTTTTCCCGGCGTTCAGTTCGAACGAGGGGTACGAGGCGAACCCGTTCAAGATGGCTGACAGTAAGGAATGGGAATTTGTTTTCCGCGGTTGCCCGCCGTGGCTCGCGGTGAAGGATGTCTTTTCGCCCGAGGTTGAACAGCTGAACGGCCGCGCCGCCATGATTGGCTGCGCTTCGATGATCGTTCTTGAAACGCTCCTGGGACACGCGCTCTTCTAGTGCGTCTTCGCGGACTCGCGCGACTTTTGTCTTTTCTTTTGTTTGGAGAGAGGCAGTGTTCGTTGGAATGTGGCGATGTTTTTTCGTAATTTTTTAGACAAATGAAGATTGTTTTAATCAAAGTCGAAATCGTCGATTCTCCGCCGTCGTCTTCGAAGGCATGACTTCATCAGAGTCGGAGAAGATCGATTCGTACTCATCGTCCGAATCGCTTTCTACAATGGTCGCTTTTCTCGCTCGTGACGACCTTGGGAGCTCTAAATCAGGCGCGGCGTTGACCAACCTGTCCGAAGCGCGCGTCGCCTTGTTCCATTTGAAAGCTCGGCGAAGCGCTATGAGATGGAGACGAAGGCAACGTGCATCACTCTTTTCGTTCGATCTGTGCGAGCAGCGAAGTAGAGGAGCCATCCAGCTCCACGGCAACCAGCCAGGCTGGAGCCAATCGCTTTCGATCGCACGCTGAAAGACGATGATCGCCGCCGCGAGCGCAGAAAGCGTTTGAGCCGACCCGGCAAGGTTTCGCCACATCGCTCGGCGCGTCTCGCTCCCGAGCACAGAGTTAAAGGCAACGTCGGGAATTTCGCTTTCCAAGGTCAAGAATGCGGATCGAACGCGAGAAATGCCTTCGACATCATCGCTCACTCCGCTCGTCGCCCATTCGCCATCGTCAGGCCGAGAAGGCAATGCATCGACATCCTTCAAGGCTGCTTGATCCGCGCCGTATCGACGTTGCAACGAGCGCCAAAGATCACCTTCTTTTCTTCCTTTCGGATTTATGTTGTCGATCAAAACCTTAGTTTCGCTCAACGTCATAATTCCATACTCCGGCTCGACGTCATGATGCTCGTTATCCTTCGCCGCTTGCACGATGACTTCGCCCCAATTGCCCAATGCCCAGTATTTTTGTCTATGACGATCCGAGCCCAAAGGCTCCCGTCGCGGTGCGGTTTGCAGCTGGGGCACTTCGACTTCGTGCCACTTGCTTTGCCATCGCACGCGAGCTTGCGCGAGTTCTTCTTCCGTCGGCACTTTTTGTTGCTTTGTTTGCTGGGGTGCCTTTGCCTTCTTTTCCTTCTTCTCCTCGGGCTTCACCTCTTCGGCGGGCGACGCTTGCGCTTCATCAACATCCATCGGTTGGGTTTCATCCTTAGCCTTGGCTTCCTCGGCCGCTTTCGCCTCCTCGGCTGCTTTCGCTTCCTCAGCGTCACGCGCCTCACCCTTGCCATCTTCACGATCTAACCGATATTCGCTCCAAGCTTTGATGTGCTGTCTGATATCCTTCTTGGTTTCGTTGGCCAAGTTCACTCCGTTGTCAATCGAGGTTCGCAACGCGACAGAATCTAACGCTACCGTCATCAACGTCCGCAACAAAGTGACGCGAGCCTGAGGAGACAAACCATCAAAGCCGACAGCGTCGATATCGCGCGCCAGCGATCTCAATCGTCGCGCAAAGGCTCCACGGCAACCGCCTGTGTATACGGCGTCTTCGGCGGCGTTGTCGACTTTCTCCATCATGGCGTCTCGTGCGATAATCATCTCGCCCGTGGATGCTTTGTGCAACGTAGTGCCTTCGAAGGATTTGCAACAACTCACATTGGGCGCATCGTTGTTTTCCTTCTCGCGCACGCAAGTTGGGCAGAACCATTCACCTTCTGGTTCGGCGAGCAATGGAGGGTCGAGGCACTTTGCGTGGTACTCCCCATCGCACGAATCGCACAAAAGCACAGTTCCGGCCATGACATCTAATCCGCACACGGAGCAGCCTTCATCCCAAGGGGTCTTCGGAAGTTCGTCGGATCCCGCCTTGGTTTGCTTGAGCGCACCTTCGACAGCCGCGATTAACTCCTTCTTTGCCTTGGCACCGTTGCCATTAGTGAGACTGGCCATGTTTGTGGCCGCTTCGAGTACGTCTGCTTTGATGAGTTCGTCCATCTCGTCTGCGTTGCTCGTCGAATGCGCCGCTGCAGCGTACACGCCCGCGCCGAGGCGAGCGTCGAGGAGACGAATGTCCAAGCCTCTTGGATGTTGTCCCTTCACAGCAGCGCCGTCACCGCGAAGGCACACTTGGCTCATCGAATGCTGGCACGCCATGTTCCTCAGTGCACATCGAACAGCGTGAATGTGTTGCGACGATTTCGCTTCGGCAACTGCACTCTTAGCTTTTTGTCGACGAGACTCAACGACGCGCGAAGAGGAGTCATCAGAGACGCCAGAGCCCAGTGCGTACATCTCAATCTCGGCTGCCGCCAAAGCTTCGGCGTCACTCAACGCGCAAAGAGCAGGGGAGACTCGAGCGCTGTACTTTTCGACTGCATGACCATGCCAAACTGCACCTTCCGCGTATGAAAGCGGATCGATGCCAGCATCACCTGAACACATGTAACGAGTGAAGACATCCGCGGCTTCAGGGAGAATCGGCGGGGCATCTTTCAAGTACGGCTCGTACGCGGGCATATCGTGGATCACAGAAGCAGCGTACAAAAATCGACGCACAAGTTCTTGCCACACACCTTTCGTATCCGAGATATGCGAATGCGCATCTGGAAGGAGCTGCAATGCGCTTGCGCTGGACTTATCCACAGACGCGGCAGCGTCAGCCACGCACGGAGCGATGAGAGCCAAGTGCAAAGAAGCCATGAACTCTTCTGATTCCTTGGGATTCGACAGCACGCGCGCCAAGGCTTGAACCGTAGGGGGTGATTTCACATCGGCGGCGGATCCAAAGAGTTCACGCTTGAAGCGATCGAGAAACATCCAAATTTCCATGATGTCGCCCAACTCTGACTTTTCTTTGAAATCTGGTTCGATCTTCAAGTTTGGCGACATCACAGGCGGCGAGTAAGTCGTATCGGCGCTATCCGATTCGCGTTCACTCATACCAACGAGCCACTCCTTCTGTTTGTTCTCGAGTTCGTTCATCATTTTGGCGCGTTCTGCATCACGCTTCTTCTTCTCCTCGGCCTCTTTCGCACGTTTTGCCTTGTTTATCTCCTTTTGCGCTTCGCGTTCGATCGCTGCCTTGGCCTTCGCCGCTTCTCGAACAACCTTCTCCGCTTCCCTTTGAGCTTCTTTCTGCATTTTAGCTGCTTCCTTCGCCGCTTCCTTCTCTGCTTTGGCAGCCTCCCGCAAAGAGTCGCGATGCTGCTTCATGATTTCCGCGAGCGTTCTTTTCGCGTCCAAACGCTCCTCTCTTTGCTTCGCACGCGTCGCAGCGCTGTCAACGCGCGATATGAGACGCTCAATCAGCTTGCTAATGGACTTCTCGACCCTGCTCTGTGCCGACTTTTCGGTCTTTTCCTTCTTCGTCATCTCGCGAATCTTGGCGAGAATTTCCTTGGAATCGCAGAGACGCGATTTGGAGCGGCGAACTCGTTCTTCAAACCACCCCTCACGCTCTTCGACAAATTGGTACTTGGCAGCCGCGTCAGATCCTGGCAAACTTTCGATTGCACGAACGACGCGAACATCATCAAACGAAAAGTGGTCGTGGATCCCAATGGAAACCATGGGGCCGATGGTTTCGCACATCTCAAGCCAAGCACCGAGCGGAGAAGCCGAGCACACACTCACAGTAGAACCGTCTTTTTCCGTCGACACGACGAATTCAGGCGCATTATCGGAAGCTTTCGTGACTTCACTCGTAAACGTCACGCCAGAGTCGTTCTTCCAAATCGTCTTGTAACCAAGTGGCCAAATGTGCACGTCATCGTGAAACTCATCGTTATCGCCAAGAACTTGGCCGAAACTCTCCACAACCAAATTTTCTCCTAAATCCATCGGCACCGTCGGTTGCTCGGCTTCTCGAGCCTTCTTCACCGCCTCCTCGCGAGACAGCGGCTTGAAGTGTTCGGGTTTCTTCGCCGCGGCGGACGATTTGAGAATTTTTTGCGGCGCGAGCCCGAGCGCGCGCACCACCTCCAATCTCGATCGATACCTCTCCTTATCGGGCGACCAGTACAGCGCATCGTACGTTCCCGCGCTCGCGCCTTGTGTCCGCATCGTCGCCGTGCACGTCCAATCATCCGAAAGCTGTCCTCCGCACTTGGCCACGTACTCTCGCAACGCCTCCAGCAACGCCGGCGTCGGATCATCCGCGCTCCGATCCGCCCGAATCGCCCCTCCTGCCGTCACCTTCACCCGTTTCGCCGCCTGTTCATCCCCACCGCTCGCCTCCGCGTTCGCCCCAACCACTTTCCCATCGACGATTTTCGCCCCGGCGCCGACGCTCGCGCTTCGTCCTCGCGTCGACGCGTGAAAGTCATCGTCATCGTCCTCCTCCTCGTCTTCGTCCTCCTCGTCGATCGAGCTCGCGTCGTAATCCGCATCCTCATCATCCTCGACCCCGTCGTCGCTCGGTCTCACCGCGCGTCCGTTCGTCGTCGTCGCGTCTCTCGTCGTCTCGGTCTCGACAGGTGTCTTTTGATCATCATCGCCCGTTCGCGCCGTCGCGTTTTCCCTCGTCTCTTCGCCCTCGCGCGCGTCTTCCCGCGACGCGATCGTCCTTTTGTGCATCTTGAACACTCCCGCGGCGTCCATGGCGACCCGGGGCGCGCGCCGGCGCGTCGTCAAGTCCGGCTGGTTTGAAATGCGAACCTCGAGCGGGGCGCGTGTCGACGGAATTCGCGCGCGCGCGGCGACGCACTGGCGCGCGCGCGCCCGATCGGCGCGGTCTCGCGAGACGACGAGGCGAGGAAACGGAACGACCGCGCGCGCGCGCGAAGCGGAGGGGCGAACGCGCGCGCATCGGCGCGCGAACGGGCGATTTCGATGAGCGAAAAGATGAAATCGGCGTTTCAAGCGGCCAAGTCAAAGGTTTCGAGCGCGGTCGAGACGACCAAGGCGCGGTCGAAGGCGCGACAGACGTCCGCGGGGGGGAGCATGGATGTCGATGCGTCGTTAAGGGGGGTCGGGGACGACGGAGACGCGCGCGAGGCGCTGCGCGAGGCGAGGGAACACGCGAATTCGTTGGAGCGAGCGCAGGCGGCGCTGAACGGGGAGATGCGGCGGATGGCGAATGAATACGAAAGGGTGCGCGGTGAGCTCGATGCGGTGAGCCGGGAGAAAGAAGAGGTTCGACAACGAGCGTCGGCGGCGTGGACGGAGATGACGGCGGAGATCGAGACGTTGAAGGCGGAGCTCGAGCGGGCTCGAGGCGGGAAAGCGGAGGGCGACGCGGGAGAAGACGCCATAGATGAACTCAAGCAAAAGGCGCACTTGGAGGCGCGAGCGATTAAAAAGGTTCTTATTGAAGACAGGGAAAAGTTTGCCGCGACGGAGGCTGAGTTGAGGGGGAGAATTAAAGAATTAGAGGACGCGCTCGCGAATGTCGAGGAAGGCGCCAAGTACACAAGCGAGGCGAACGCGGAGCTATCGTCCAACGTGCAGACGTTGGAGTCGCAAGTTTCTTCGCTTCGGATAGAAGTGAACGAGAAAAACGCCACGGTAGAGCGTTTGGAGCGAGCGAGCGCGGCGCCGTCTGAAGAAGTTGCGGCGGCACGTGCGGAGACTCGACAGACGCAAGCCCAAGCCGAAAGACTCGAGTCTTTGCTCGAGGTCACGAAGTCGGAACTCGAAAAGACGACGTCTTCGCTCGAACAAGAAGAAGCGAACGGCGCTAAAACACGCGAAGCCGTGGTGTCGCTAGAGTCTCAGTTAGCGGCGGTAACAGCAGAGCTGCAAGCAAGTACAGACGCTCAAGCGTCCACAAGCTCTGCAACAGACGAACTCAAGGCAGAATTAGCCGCCGCACGAGTCGAGTACGGCCAAGTACGGTCCGAGCTCGAGGCGAAATCGAAGGCGCTGGAGCAGGCGCAGGCTTCAAGCGTGGCGACAAGTGAGCTCGAGGCGGAGCTGGCTTCCACGCGCTCTGAACTCGAGGCGAAATCGAAGGCGCTGGAGCAGGCGCAGGCTTCAAGCGTGGCGACAAGTGAGCTCGAGGCGGAGCTGGCTTCCACGCACTCTGAGCTCGAGGCGAAATCGAAGGCGCTGGAGCAGGCGCAGGCTTCAAGCGTGGCGACAAGTGAGCTCGAGGCGGAGCTGGCTTCCACGCGCTCTGAGCTCGAGGCGAAATCGAAGGCGCTGGAGCAGGCGCAGGCTTCAAGCGTGGCGACAAGTGAGCTCGAGGCGGAGCTGGCTTCCACGCGCTCTGAGCTCGAGGCGAAATCGAAGGCGCTGGAGCAGGCGCAGGCTTCAAGCGTGGCGACAAGCGAGCTCGAGGCGGAGCTGGCTTCCACGCGCTCTGAGCTCGAGGCGAAATCGAAGGCGCTGGAGCAGGCGCAGGCTTTGTCAAGTGAGACGCAGCAACGGTTGGAAACCGCTCGCAACACATCGCAGTCGGAAGTATCCGTGCTGAAGCAAGAGCTTGTAGAAAAGAATCATGCTCTTGCGGAAGCGCAAGCGTCGAGTGTGAACGTGGAAGAAATTCAAGCCACGACTCAGTTGTTGGAATCTCAGCTTGTTGCAGTGAAAGCAGAGCTTGAAGCAAAGAGCGCAGAGCTCGACGCACAGAAGGAGGCACTCATGCGCGCCGAAGCGACGAAGAGTTCAAGCGCAGAAGAAGTCGAAACAATGAAAACGACGTTAATGTCTCAACTTGCGATGGTGCAAGACGAACTCGCGTCAAAGACCGAGGCGCTCAAGAAGGCAGAGTCTGCGTCGAACGCTGCAGCACAAGAAAAAGCAGCCGCGAAGGAATTGTTCGATTCACAATTGAGCTCTGCGCGAGCGGAAATTGAATCAAAGACGAGTGAGGCACAAAGTGCATCGGACGCAAGGGACGCCCTGCAGTCCAAGGTGAGCGCCCTTCAAGGCGAGCTTCAGGCGAAACATGAAGCGCTCGAGCTTGCGCAAGCCTCAACGGGATCAGCGACGGACGAACTCCAATCGAGCCTCGATGCGGCTCGTCAACGAGCCCTTGGTTTTGAAACCGATCTCGAAGCGCTTCGTGCAGAGCTCGCGGCTCTTCGTGCAGAGCTCGCGGATAAAACGCAAGCGCTCACCGCGTCTGAGCAGAATGCCTCCGCCGCGAGGACGGAGCTACAAGAGAAACTCGAGAAGAGTCTTGAGCACGCTCGAGCAGAGATTCAACAAGTAACGGAAAAACACGAGGAAGTGCAGGCGACGTTATTGACGGATGTGGAATCGCTCAAGGCGAATCTAGAGTCGGCAGAGACTCGTAATGCCGTCATGGAAGAGGAGCTTCGCTTGACAAACGAAGCGCTGAATCGTTCATCCGTCGAAGCCTCGGGCATTGAAAGTGTTCGCACACAGCTCGCTGAGGTCAGCGAGCGTTTCAAAGAGTCCGAAATGGAAAGATCCACTCTCGAGCAAAGTCTGCGCGTCGCGAACGAGCGCCTGACCTCGTTGGAAGAACGACTCAAAGTTGCTGAGGAGAACGATGCCTCCGCCGCCGAGGCGCTCCGTGAAGCCAATGAACAAGCCGCGAAGGCGAAGGATAACGTCGCGTCCATCGCCTCCGTGAGCGCCACCCAATTCGCTCAAGAGCGTCAAATGATGAAAAATGCCCTGAGCGAGCTCCAAACCGAGCGTGACATCCTCGTCAAGATGCTCAAAACTTTTCACGCGCACGGCGTCGTGCACTCGACGAGCGAGACAGCGTCTCATCGCGACGCCAGCGAGAGCGTCTTCGGGGACGGCCCTTCGGAGTTCGCCCGGCGTTTCACCGATTCCGCGTCATTAGCTGGCGTGTTCACCCCGAGAAAACGCGCCCCGTACGTTGACCTCGACCGGCAGTCCCCCAACTCACCGCGCTCGCCCAACTGAAATAAATAGCTCACGTTGCAACCATCGTATCTATGCCTCACCGCCGCCTCACACAGATGCACGATGTCGCTCGACCGCGTGGACGCCGATGATGACCCATCATCGTCCACCGGTGACGACGGTTTCCCTCCCGGCGTGTCCCTGGGCACGACGCACGGTGGCGTCCGAGTGTTGCAAATCGATGACCATCCAGAAGACAAACCAAAGTGCGCGAAAAAGCTTCAACATCCCGCGAGTGGAAGCGAAATCACGCTCATCGGAAGCGCGCACGTCTCAGAGGCGTCCGCACGCGAGGTATCGCGCGCGATTCTAGAGGGTAAACCAGATTTGGTGGTCATCGAACTCGACGGGGACAGATTGAAGAGTTTGTTGCGGAGCGCGAGCGAAGACCGACCCGCGATGCACGCGGCGAGGCGAGTGGCGAGCGTGCGTGAGGCGTTCAACACGCTGGTGAATGGACAATTGGCGATCGTGGCGGGGAGTTTGGGGTACTCGACGATCGGGGCGGTGTTGGACACGCGGCCCGGGGCAGAGTTCATAGCTGCGGTGGAAGCGGCGCGGGACGTCGGCGCGACTGTGGTTCTTGGAGATAGGAATCAGCGAGCAACGGTGGGGAGGTTGATGGCGCGTGTGCGACGTGGATCAACGCTGTTCGATGAGCTGGCCAAAACTGGAGAGTTTTTGGGGGGGGAGACGGATTTGGCGCGCGCCGACGCGGCGACGAAGCGAAGTGGCGTGCAAAAGGCAAAGCATATATTGGAGAAGGCTGGATGTGAACATAGCGAGGCGGTCATTAAATCCGCGCTAGAAATTTTAGACAGCGGCTTGAGAGGCATACCGGTACGCGTGGATGATTTGATGCGCGTGCGAAAGTGTGCTCGTAGGGTTGTCGAGTACGTGCGAGTTGAGTCGTTCAATGGCAACCCGACGTTCAGTCCCGGATTATCAAAGGTCGATAGCGCCAAAAAGATGAGCATCATGGATTGGGCGACGGCTGAAACGGTTATTCGAGAGCGTGATTTGATCTTGGCGACGGCACTACAACGGGACCCCACGGCATCGAGTGTCGTCGGCGTTGTGGGAGCCGGTCACATCGCGGGCATCCAGCAACTCTGGGACGAAGTTGAAAGCTCGGAATCGCGCGCAAAGTTCAACGAATATCTGAACGAATGGCCGACAGACGCAAAACCAGTCGACTATACTAACAGAATTTTGTCCGGCGTGTTCGGTGCTGCCGCGTTCACTACGATACTCCGTCGGGGATCTGCCGGGGCGGTGAAATTCGCCGGCGCGTTGGTTGGATCGATGTTGACGCTCGGCGCCGTCGGGACGTATATGGGTGCTTCTGGATTAGTCGCGCTTGGCCGTGTCGCCGTCGCGATAGAAGATGCATCAATTCGCGCGGCTGAGCTTGGAAATCGCGAAGACTCGGCTCGGGCGAAGGGAGCATTTTCAAACATGATTGTTCGAGACGCGGCTGTGCCATATAAGGAATAACAGAGATTTTAATTTATGTACTTTACATCGCTTTAACGCGGGGAATATCCACCCGACGTTCTCACTTGCTCTGGTGAGGCGTTTGCCAAAATCGGACTCACTCCATACGGATCAGCCATTTCTGGGGTGTCGTTGAAAGAGTTTTCTTTATCGACAAACAATGGTGACACCATGTCGACGTTTGGCGTGCAGCCACCGTCGTACTCTCCAGTCGTATTCAGTGCGGCGACGGCATTGAGGGCTTGACGAGCTGCTTCTAAATCATCTTGACTTCCGGCAACATCCATATCACCTGAAGCAGTTCGATCCAACTCCATGGAATCACGCCATTGTACGCTCGTACGCAACATGGACTCCTCACCGATTGCCTCCGTCACCATGGGGTTGATTTCATCATCCTCGTTCAAATCAGCTGAGTCATCACCCATGTCGATGTACACTTCCACTGGCTTGGGACTTCCCTTGATCATCACCGGTGTCGTTCTCGGACCTAGCGACGAGGTATTGGATACGTTACTGTCCGTCTTTCGGTGCCCAAACTCAGGCGTGTCCACTGCTTCGGCGCCCGTGTTCAGGTCGACCGATAATTTATTTTCGTTCACCGGCTCCAAAGGTGAGCGGTAAAACGGCGCAGGAGATCGTACGAAGTTATTACTAGCGCCAGGACTTTTAATCGGCGTCTTCTTTAGCCCGCTGAACAGTTGCCTTCCACCAATCGCGTTGTTGATGGCGCTGACGCTGGGGTAGCCCAAGGGCGGACCCTCGGGAACAAAAGGATTCCACAACGCGGCGGCGCTCATCCAGTTCACGGCGCTGATCATCCACAAGAAGTTGACCGCCACAGCGATGCTCAAATAGCTGTAATAGTGCTCCTCGGCGACGAGCGAGACAACGATGAGCATGATACCGGCCTCTATGGCGAGAACGCCGATGATGACAGCGAATGGAATCAAAGCGTCTTCTCGTGTGAGCCCCCAAAAGGATTTCCTCGGGCACGACGTGGAACGCCACCAAAACTTGCCCTTGCGGTCAGTAGAGTTAGAGACGTACGAGGACGGCGGCCAGATCAAGCAAGCAACCAATAGCTTGACGTCATCGAGGACGGGCAAGTTCCAAGTCCGTCCCCAAATTTTAAACTCGCGCAATTCGCAAAACTTTTCCCAAACCTTTCGGTCGTGAGTGCCCGGGAGACGGATCTTCAACAAACCGAGGATAACGCACGCGTGGAAGAAAAATACAAGCATGACATACGGACCTGTGACCGCGGCAAAAAGGCCAATTGTGCAGATTCGTGCCGCGAGCTCAAAGAAGCGGTAGCACGCCTTGGCCATCATTTCAGACAGGTGTGCCTTGTGCATCTTCCAGTACTCTCTCCACGAGTACGCGGGCGGTTTTTCGTGCAAGTCTAACGAAACAAAACACAAGGTACCAGAGGTGATCGAACCCGCGACGGCCAGGAACAGGAGCATGTCGAATCCCTCCCGACCCGGGCAGACGCTGGTGGGAGACGAGCACGAGATTCCAATGTACGCCTGGAGCGTCGCCATGGGGAGCGTTAAGAAGATGGTATCCACGAGTTGCATCCCACGAAGATCCATTTCAGCCTTTCTCGCTCGCACATCATTCGTTCGGAGCGCACGCCAAGCGGCAAAGGCGGTGCCGAGCTGCAACATCGCGCACGCGGCACCAAAGCGCCTGACGACGACTTTGAAATCGTACTTGCTGAATCCAAAGACTTTTTGGTCCTTGCCCACACTTCCTTTCGCCGGTTTCTTGGGCATGGGATAGTGAAGCACCCAGTATCCAGTAATACACGCCGCCGAGAAGACGAAAAACGTCAAAACCATGCTGAACCACAACCAAGATCCCGCTCGAGCGAAGCGATGAAGTTCGCGCACCAACTGCGTCTTGGAGTAAAAGTCGAGCAAGATTCCAACTACGAGCATCAAGCGCTGCACGATGTTCAACGACGGACCCAGGCACTCGATACGCTCAAGAACTTGACGAGAGATTGGAATCGGGGTCATGGGAACGACGTTCGCCGGGAGAGACATGCGCATCGCTGCCCGCTTCTTTGCCGCCGCGCTCGGACGAGACGGCGTTGCGCCGGCATCAATGGAATTTCCGAGCACTTTATTCTCGAACGGTGCCGTCATGGGCGAACCAATGGACGCCCACATGCCACCAGGCTTCATATTACTTCTCGGCTCGACGTTACTCCGACGGAACCGATCCACCGGTGACATGAGCGGCGTTTGACTTCCCGCCGCTTCCTGTTGACTGGCTTCCTCGTCCTCATCCGCGCCCTCGGGGGTGCCGCCGAGGTTGACCTCGTCCTCGCATTCGTCTCCATCATCTCGTGCCGACGTCATCTTACGCTCCGGGGTCTCAAGTCCGTCCATATCCTCCTCCGCGCCCTCCTCAAGCTTCGCCGCCGCCTCCTCGATGGCGGCGACGCGCGCGCACACTCGCACCGGCGGTGTCTGCGTAGCCGGTCGTCCCATCCCTGGACTCTCCGCCATCGACCCCCACGCATCATCACCATCCTCTGCATCCTCAAATCCATCATCGTTCGCCGTCACGGGCGATTCCTCACCTCCGCTCGTCCTCGGCGTCCCCTCCACGCGCACCTCGCAGTCCTCGTCGTCGTCCTCGCGCGCGTCCTCGCTCGCCATCGACGACGTCACCGCGCGTCGTCCGTCGCTCGGCGTCGTCACCGGCGACGATTCTGCGTCGCACGCGCGCTTCCGAGCGCTCGCGCGCGTCGCCCGTCGCGTCGTCGGCATCCGCGCGCGTCGATGTCCCGGCCTCGTGTCGTTCCCCCGTTTTTCGACGCCGCGCGCGGTCGCGATGCGGTCGTCTTCGTCGCGCACGCTCGAGCGCGAGGATGAATAATATTAATCTCTGAGCGCTCGCGCGGCGTCTCGAGTCGAGGCGTCGCGCGCGGGGACGGTGAGCGTCGCGCAGTTGCGCGGCGTCGAGAGGACCGTTTGTATCCCGCTCGAAGAATTTGATGTGCTTTACAACGTGTAACTGTTTACCTATATACGGCATTCGGACATACGGAGTATCATGCCACACGTGTACATATAAAGGCTAACGAAATAACCTACCAACATACTCGAATGGAAATAAACTGCCCGTTCTCGAAGAGCGCCCGACGCCGCGCCGCGCGCACGCTTCCGCCTCTTCGCGACGCTCGTTCACTAGCCATGGGTCGCGTCATCCGAGGTTGCCGTAAGGGTAAAGGGTCGGTGTTTACCTCCCACACCCACACCCGCAAGGGCGCGGCGAAGCATCGCCAACAGGTGCGTCGACGACGACCGGCGCGCGACGCCACGGGACGCGCGATGGCACCGCGATCGCGACGCGCGCTCGAGGATTGGCGCGCCGTGCGCGCGCGATCGACCGCTCGAAGCGCGGTGATGGGTGATGGAATATGCGTGTTATCGAATCGCGTCGACGCGCGCGATGGGGACGCGTCGGCGCGCGCGCGACGGGGTGAAACGTGGATGGAGTTGTGAAAGACCTAAGACGGACGACTGACGATGGGACTCGACGCCGCGACGCAGGATTACGCCGAAAGACACGGTTACGTCAAGGGCGTGGTGACGGATATCATTCACGACCCGGGTAGAGGCGCGCCGTTGGCCAAGGTGCGTGTTTGCGATGTGTTCGACGGCGCTGACGCTCGATCGTCCTCGACGGGAGTAGGGCTTTGGACGCGCGAGGCGCGCGCGCGCGGAGGGACGTGCGTTCGACGCGAGGGAAGATTCGAACGCCCCTGTGCGTGTTTGAATCAGTGACTGACGATGTTATAAACTTTTTCGTGCGATTTGTAGATGACGTTCCGTCACACCAAGCGTTACGGTCTCCAAAAGGAGCTCTTCATCGCGGCGGAAGGGACGTACACGGGTCAATTCGTGTACGCCGGTAAGAAGGCGCAGTTGGCTATTGGTAACATCTTGCCGATCAGCTCTATGCCGGAGGGTACGATCATTTGCAACGTTGAGTCCAAGCTCGGTGATCGTGGTACCTTGGCCAAGGCGTCTGGCGAATATTGCATCTTGATCTCGCACAACCTCGATACGGGTTTCTCCCGCATCAAGCTTCCGTCTGGGGCCAAGAAGACGATTCCTTCCGGTTGCCGCGCGACGGTTGGTCAAGTTTCGGGTGGTGGTCGCTGCGATAAGCCCATGCTTAAGGCTGGTGCGAGCTACCACAAGTACAAGGTCAAGCGCAACAGCTGGCCGAAGGTTCGTGGTGTGGCTATGAACCCGGTTGAGCACCCTCACGGGGGTGGTAACCACCAGCACATCGGTCACGCGTCCACCATTCGTCGCGACCGTTCGGCTGGTGCCAAGGTCGGTCTTATTGCCGCCCGACGCACTGGTCGTCTTCGTGGGGCGAAGCCTTCCGAGGCTGACTAGATTTCACCGTAATACGACTCTCTCGAGATTCCAAACCGTGCGCGCTCGTCTCGTCGCCTCGACCCGCGCGCTTCGTTCGACCAACGCAAAGATAATTACCACCCCTGAGCAGTCTATCTCACGCGTGGCAGTCTCTTTGCAACATCAACCGCTCGGCGCCTCGATCGGTCGCTCGCCCCACTCGTGGACGCGGCCGACTCGAGCGTCCCGAGCGCACATTCAACAAGCATTGCACTTTTCTTTTTGCACTTTTCCTTCACATGCCGGACGGCGTCACGCCCGCCGAGCGTCACGCCCGCGCGGGCGTGCGCGCGAGACGATGGTCCTCGCGAAAGCGAAAACGCGCCGCGGCGGCCGCGGTCGAGTTCCGGCTCGTGTCGTACAACCTCCTCGCGCGACAGTACACGACACAGCTCGGTCGAGCGCTGTATCGCGTCGGTCCGCATCGCCTGGAGTGGTCTAGCAGAGCGAAGACGCTGCGATGCGAGCTCGAGATGCTGAGCGGTGACGTCGTGTGCGCGCAAGAGTACGAGGAGAAGGCGTGGAGAGGGAACGAGGCGCTTTTGGGCGACGAGTACGCTCGAGCGGCGCTGTGCGAGCGTAGCGGAGAAGCGCGAGGGGAGAAGCGAGCGGAGAAGCGGGAGGGGTGCGCGATATTCATCCGTCGCGGTGCGTTCACGTGTGAAACGACAGAGAAGTTGAAGTTTGATGATTACGGGTTGGGCGATAACGCCGCATGCGTGGTGACGTTGCGACATCGCGCTCGAGACGGTTTTCGGTTGGTCGTCGCAAACGCCCACTTGCTGTTCAACCCAAAGCGCGGCGACGCGAAGGTTGGACAGGTGCGCGTGCTGCTCGCGACTGTGGCGAGGATACGCCAAGACATCGTCGATCGCGGGCTGATGGCGCATTGCGTGATATGCGGCGATTTTAATTTTTCTCCAAATTCTGCGCTCTACCATTTCTTCTCAAACGGAAGGCTTGATTTGAGCGAGGTGAATAGGCGCGAGCTT
>Ga0181595_10002387_pt1 | contig 18857 bp, 26 predicted proteins | sample 041ome_7_FD_145604 | JGI IMG/M metagenome (GOLD analysis project Ga0181595, IMG submission 145604) | Coastal salt marsh microbial communities from the Groves Creek Marsh, Skidaway Island, Georgia - 041401AS metaG (spades assembly) | ecosystem: Environmental > Aquatic > Marine > Intertidal zone...
GAGATTTTAAGTACTTACACGTATGATGTTTTTGATAACACTACGTTACAATAAACTAAAACAAACCACCTCTATCAGCTATTTTAGCAAACATTTTATTAATAGGAGGATAATTGTTAATAAGTTTGACTGATTTACTAATTAAACTAGTTTTCATTTTACTTTCAATGCTAAAGAATTCATGAATTAAATCTATACCATTAGAAAAAATAAAGTTTTTATGTCTTATTTTTTTTTGAAATTCTAAATTCACAGAACTATCTATTGTTAAACCAACATCTAATTTTTTTTTTACTATTTCTAAAAGGATTTTAATATCTCTAATAGTCATATTAAAACCTTGGCCAGCCAATGGATGTACTTTATGCAACAAATCACCAAACGCTAAAATATTTTTATAATAGTATGATCTTAAGTTTAATGACTTTAACTTAAAACTCTCAACTTTTTCTATATTTTTAATATTGTACTTAAAATTTTTATCTTTTATTAATTTCTCAATTATTTTATCATTTTGATTATTTGAATTATATAAAGAATACACAATCGAAGTTTCTTTATTAGAAATTGGTAAAAAAGCCAAAGGTCCTTTTTTTGTAAAAATTTGAACAGCTGAGTCATTTAAAATTTCATCATGTTTAATGATGGTCGTGTATGCATTACTGTTATATTCTTTAATAATTTTCTTACTAAAATATCGATTAGTAATTAAATTAGATGAGTCACAGTTAATGATTAATTCATATTTATTTAAGAAAAAAAAATCTTTTTCATTATAAAATTTTGATTTAAAAAATTTATTTTTTGATAAATTTTTTTCTAATAAATTATAAAGTTTGTGATTTTTAAGAATTGAAAAAAGTTGAGTATTATTTGTTTTAAAATTTATTAGTTTTTCTTCCTTTAAGTTTTCTGAGAAAATTTCAATTCTTTTTATTTTCCAAATAATTTTTTCTATATTAATTATATTATTGTTAAAAAAATCAATATTATTTTTTGTAATTCCAATTGTTCTTGATCGGTTTATTTTGTAATTTTTTTCATTGAAAAGTACATCAACATTAATCTCGCAATTAACAAGTGCTTTGGCCAAAGTTAAAGCTGTTAAACCATTACCTAATATACAAATTGTCATTATATTTTTAATTTTAACAATAAAAATTAGATGATACAAAGTGATTAAATCGAATATTATATGAATATTAAAAAAACAGCTAATTTATTGCTTAATTTCGCTATTAAAAGATTGGCAGAAATATTTGGATTTTTAATTTCTTTAACAGGTGTAATGTTATTTTTAGCGCTAATAACATATTCGCCAAACGATCCAAATTTTATTTTTTCTCAAAATACAAAAATAGAAAATTTGATGGGTTTCCAAGGTAGCTTTATATCTGATTTATTATTTCAGTCAGTTGGATTAATAGCCTACTTAATTCCATTCACACTTTTAATCACAGGAGTTAATATTTTTAAATCAAAAGACTTTTTTTTATTCATAGAAAATAATTTTTTTACAATTCTATATTTAATTTTTGGATCATTTTTTTTTGGACACTTCTATTCTGATGCCTATGCCTTGTACATAAATGGTAACAGTGGATTTGTTGGTGAATACCTTAATCAATCTTTTCTTGGGTCTTTAGTATCAATTAATAAAAGTATTTTTTTTTATATTCTAATTTTAATAACTATATTTTTTTTCCTTATTAGTATCAATTTTAATCCAAAAAAGTTTTTTATTTTTATCAAAAAAATCTTTAATTTTATCAATAAAAGAAATGTCAAAAATTATACAGATAAAAGCGAAATTATTAATGAATATATTCCTCAAGATGAAATTAAGAATCTTATTCAAGAGGATTTGCCCTTTATCAAAAGTGATAATAAATCGGATATAAAAATAAAATTTAAATTACCTAATATTGATTTATTAAAAATACCTACAAAGAAAGAAAGGGAGAATTTTGAAAAAAATGAAACTCATGATCCTGAATTTTTAGAAAAAATATTAATGGATTTTGGGGTTAGTGGAAATATAAAGAAAGTTAGTCATGGTCCTGTAGTTACTCTTAATGAGTTTGAACCTGCAGCTGGAGTAAAAGTATCTAAAATAATCAACTTATCAGATGATATAGCTAGAAATACAAGTTCTGAGTCTGCGAGAATCGCTACAATACCTGGAAGTAATACTGTTGGGATAGAACTTCCAAATAATATAAGAGAAAATGTATATTTAAGTGAAATTTTAGCTAATTCAGATTTTAAGAAAAAAGAAATTAAATTACCAATAGCACTTGGTAAAAATATTTCAGGAAAACCTATTGTTGGTGACTTAGCTTCTATGCCTCATCTACTAATTGCTGGAACTACAGGTTCTGGGAAATCGGTATGTATTAACACTATTATTTTATCACTTCTTTATCGACACACACCAGATAAATGTAAGTTTATTTTAATTGATCCTAAAATGCTTGAACTTTCAACATACGAAGGAATTCCACATTTACTTTGCCCGGTCATTACTGAAGCAAAAAAAGCAGCATCTGTTCTTGGTTGGGTTGTTAAAGAAATGGAGAGTAGATATAGATTAATGACTAAAGAAGGTGTTAGGAACATTGATGGATATAACGCCAAACATAAACTGCCAATGCCTTATATAGTTGTTGTGGTTGATGAAATGTCAGACTTAATGTTAGTTGCTGGTAAAGAAATTGAAAACTACATTCAAAAGTTATCTCAAATGGCTCGAGCTGCTGGAATTCATATAATAATGGCTACTCAAAGACCGAGTGTTGACGTTATTACTGGAACTATTAAAGCTAATTTCCCAACTAGAATATCTTTCCAAGTTACTTCAAAAATAGATAGCAGAACTATTCTTGGAGAACAGGGAGCTGAACAATTGCTAGGCAAAGGTGATATGTTGTTTATGTCATCTGCTAATAGAATAGTAAGAATACATGCACCATTTGTGTCAGATAATGAAATTGAAAAAATTAACAGCTCTTTAAGATCTCAAGCTGAACCAGATTATGTAGATGAAATATTAAACTTTGCGGATGAAAAAGAGATTGGCGACAATCAAAGTCAAGGTGATAAAGACGAACTGTACCAGCAAGCATTAGAAATTATTAGATCAGAAGGAAAAGCCTCCACATCATTTTTACAGAGAAAACTTCAAATTGGTTATAATAGAGCTGCAAGAATTATTGATATGATGGAATCGGATGGAATTGTCAGTAAAGCAAATCATGTTGGTAAAAGAGATGTGCTTTAATGCTTAAACACTTCATTATTTATATTTTTCTTATTTTAATTTCAAATGCAAATGCAAGTAACAAAGACAAAATAATAAAAAATTTGCAAAATACTAAAAATTTTAATTTTGATTTTGAACAAAATATTAATGGAAAAATAGAAATTGGAAATTGTACAATTGAATATCCAAAGAAAATTTATTGTAATTATGAAAAAAATAACAAAATCTTAGTTTCCAATGGTAAATCATTGGTAATCAAAACTATAACTAGCTTTTACAGATATCCTTTAAATAAAACACCTCTAAACTTAATATTAGATAAAAATTTTTTAATAAAAAGAATTCAAAATCTAAAAGAAAAATCGAGTGAAACTTATATAAACTTTGAAATAGTGGAAAATGACAGTGAAATAAATATTTTTTTTGATAAGAAAACTTTTAGCTTAATTGGATGGCAAACAAAAGATATTTATCAAAATATTAATGTTACTTATTTATCCTCAATTCAAATAAATCAACAAATTAATAAAAATTTATTTCAACTACCAGCGCAAAACTAAATTTTTATAGTTTCAGTTTTAAATATTTTCATACCTCTAGAAATATAATTTTTTAAAGCATTTTTATGATCCAGAGTACATGTATGAACCCAAACTCTATTAATATTTTCTGTAAAAGATTTCTTAATTGCTTGGGATAGAAGATATGATCCAAGTTTTTTATTTTGAAATTCTTCTAGTAATCCAAAGTAAGCAATTTCAACTTCTTTTTTTTCACTATGCAATATTAATTCAAAGAAGCCAGCTAAATCATCTTTAAATTTAAATACATATGTTTTAACATTTTTATTAGAAACATAATCTATCCATTGAGCTTCTGTCCAAACTAATCGATCAACCCATTTATGTTTTTTTCCAATATTTTTATAAAAAAATTTGTTCAGTTGAAAATTTATTGGCTTTAGTAAATTTAAAGAAAAATCATCATTAGGTTCAATAGCATCATTCAGATCTTTAATTGAATTTATTTCCAAATAATTTCTTTGAACTTCTAGTATCACTCGACCATTTTTCCAACTTTTTCACCTCCAAACAAATGAAAGTGTAAATGTGGAACCTCTTGACCACCATTATCACTTATATTGGCAAGTGCTCTATAGCCTTTACCTACTTCTGTTGATATACCTAGCTTTTTAGCTACTATATTTATGCCTTTAATCAAGCCAACTATTTCTTCTGAAGAGGCATTTAAGCTAAAATCATCCAGATCTACATATTTGCCTTTTGGAATGACTAAAGCATGAATTTTTTTTTGAGGATTAATATCATGAAAAGATAAAACAAAATTATCTTCATAAATTTTGTTACAAGGCTTCTCTCCTCTTAATATTTTTGCAAAAATATTATTTTCATCATAACTCATTTTTTTCTTTTTTCTAATTCTTGCATGACTTCTTCAATTTTCACATCATTAGCCTCTAAGTACATCAATAAATGATAAAAAACATCTGCAGCTTCATGTATTTTATTTGTATCTTCTTCTATGGCTTCAATCAATTCACCAACTTCTTCTAAAACTTTAGCTTTACTTAGATCTTTATCTGTAAGCAACTTATTTGTGTAAGATCCTTCTACAGGTAATGACTTTCTTTCTCTTGCAAGCTTTATTAAGTTTTCTAATGTACTAAGCATTCTAAATTCTAACAGGTATTCCTTTTGAATCCAGATATTCCTTGGCTTCTTTTACTGAGTGTTTTCCATAGTGAAATATAGATGCTGCTAAAACAGCACTAGCATTTCCTAATTTAATTCCATCTACTAAGTGATCAAGATTACCAACTCCGCCAGATGCAATAACAGGAATGTTTACTCTAGATGATATCTTGGACATTAATTCAATATCATAACCTACTTGAGTGCCATCTCTGTCCATTGATGTTACTAATAATTCTCCTGCTCCACTATTTTCCATTTTATCTGCAAATTCTATCGCATCAATCCCAGTATTATTTCTTCCACCATGAGTAAAAATTTCCCAATTATCAGAATTTTTTTTTGCATCTATTGCAACAACTATACATTGAGATCCAAATTTTTTTGAGCTTTCTAAAACAACTTCTGAATTTTGAACTGCGGCAGTATTAATTGATACTTTATCTGCACCACAGTTTAATAATTTATTAATGTCATCAATACTTCTAACTCCTCCTCCAACAGTTAACGGAACAAAACATTTCTTGGAAGTTTTTTTAACTACATCGTAAATTGTATTTCTATTTTCATTTGAAGCAGTAATATCTAAAAAACAAATTTCATCTGCCCCGCCATCACTATAAATTTTAGCTTGTTCGACAGGATCACCCGCATCTTGTAAACCAATAAAGTTAATACCTTTTACAACCCTTCCATTTTTAACATCCAGGCAAGGTATTATTCTGTTTTTAAGCATCTAATTCCTTCACTAATTCATCCAATTTAATATCACCATCATAAATAGCTTTTCCAACTATAATGCCTTCAATGTTTTTATTATTTAATTCCTTAGCTTTTTTAATATCATTAATAGATGATACTCCACCTGATATAATCACAGGGCAATTTGATGTATTTGCAACTTTAGATGTTTCTTCAAAATTAGGACTTTGCTTCATTCCATCTCTATTGATATCTGTATAAATCAATCTGCTCGCGCCATAATTATTCACTTCTTTTAAATAGTCTAAAGTTAATTGATTAGAATTTTCTCTCCAACCAGAAACAGATAAATAACCATCTTTAGCATCCAAACCCAAAGCAATTTTATCTGGAAATTTTTCACAAGCATCTTTTAAAAAACTTTTATCTTTAATAGCAGCACTTCCTAAAATTACTTTTTCAACGCCAACATCAGCATATCTTTTAATACTTTCAAAGTTTCTAATACCTCCACCAATTTCAATTTTAAGATTATATTTGCCAACTATTTCTTGAATAATATCCAAGTTAATTGTTTCTCCAATTAAAGCTCCATCCAAGTCAACGATATGTAAATTTTTAAAACCATAATCACTATATTTTGAAGCTTGTTCAACTGGTGACAATTTATACTCGATTTTGTTATTAAAATCTCCTTTAACTAACCTTACACATTTTCTATCTTTAATATCTATTGCTGGGAAAATCTTCATATAAAGCGTCTAATTGTTATAAAATTTAAAAGTTTTTGTAAACATAATCTGATCTGTATTTTGATTTAAAAATTTGCTTAAAACTATTTTTAATTAAAAATTCGTTAACAACAGTAAATTTTTCAACATTAATTTCGATTAAAATTAAACATTTATTTTTTAATAAGTTTTTAATTATTCCTTTTAAAGTATAAATTTCATGTGCCTCTACGTCTATCTTAAATGCTAATTTTTTTTTAGAAAAATTAAACAAATCATCACCTACTTTTACAAATGATTCTAAAATTTTTACTTTATTACCATCATCTAAATTTTCTGGTATGTATGAATTAGAATGAACATAATTATGAGAAATGACTGAGTTCATTGTTACTCTTTTTTCCTGATCTGACAATCCAAAATTGAAAACTTCAATATTATTAAAAGAATTTTTATTAAGAGTTTTTTTGAATTTATTAAACGCCTCTATATTGGGCTCAAACGCCATGATTTTTAAGTCTTTGAATTTATTTGCAAAATAAAATGAATAATAGCCAGAATTTGCACCTATATCTAAAAAATAATCAAAAGAAATTTCATCCATTTGATTTTTAAAAAACAAAACTTGATCATCTTCATACTTTTTGTGAATTATAATCTGTCTATCTATAGGGTCTAGAAAGTCTAAGTAAAAATTTATTTCTCCAATTTTAAAGAAGCCTCTATTAATTTTTAATAATCTTAAAACTCTCATTCCAATTGAGGGTATTAATCTTTTGAAGATAGGTAATTTTACTAAATATTGTATCATTTAATTTGAATCTATTTTTTAAAAATTATAGATTCATAAAATTTTTAATAATTTTTAAACCAAGTTTATCACTTTTTTCTGGATGAAACTGGGTTCCAAAAATGTTTTCTTTTTCAATAGAACATACGATATTTGATGAGTAATCTGTTGTTGATGAAATAACACTTTTATCTTCAGGTATAAATTCATAACTATGAACAAAATACATATGGGAGTTATTTTCTATATTTTTAAAAATTTTACTATCTTTTAAAATATTTATTTGATTCCAGCCAATATGAGGAAGTTTATATTTTCCATTTTGATTATCTATTTTTGATACCTTGCCTGATATCCAGCCCAGGCCTTTGGTTTCTGTTTCCTCATATCCAATGTCTGCGAACATTTGTAATCCAACACAAATTCCAAAAATTGGTTTTTTATCAATAATTGCAAATTCATTTAATGTATTAACTAAACCTTTGATATTATTTAGTGCATCAACACAACTCTTGAAAGAACCCTGCCCTGGTAATACTACTTTATCACTAGATTTAATCTTATTTAAATCCGAGGTAACTTCAATATTTACTTTATCTTTAGCAACCTCACTAAATGAGTTTATTACCGAGCTTATATTACCCGAATTATAATCAACAATCGTGACGTTCATTAAACTTATAGTGAGCCTTTAGTAGACGGTATACTTTTTTTGCTTCTAGGGTCCATCTCCAATGCTTCTCTCAATGATCTTGCTAATGCTTTATAGCAGGACTCAATAATGTGGTGACTATTATCTCCATAAATATTCTCAACATGCATCGTGATGCCAGCAGATTGAGAAAATGCTTGGAACCACTCTTTAAATAGTTCTGTGTCCATCTCACCAAGCTTCTCGACTTTTAATTTTACTTTCCAGATCAAATAAGGTCTGTTTGAAACATCTATTGCAACTCTAGTTAACGTTTCATCCATTGGAATTACTCTGTGGGCATATCTTTTAATGCCAACGAATTTTTTAGCTGCTTTTTTTAAAGCCTCACCAATTGCTATCCCTGTATCTTCAGTTGTATGATGAAGATCAATGTGTGTATCACCTTTTGCTTTTACTTTTAAATCTATAAGAGAGTGTTTTGATAATTGCTCAAGCATATGATCTAAAAAACCTATACCGGTGTCAATTTGATATTTACCCTTTCCATCAATATTAACTTCAACACTGATGCTGGTTTCTTTAGTTTTTCTAGATACTTTTCCTTTTCTAGCCATTTATTTTTAGAGGTATACATACATAATCCTTCTATATCAATATTAGTATAAACACTTGAAGTATCAAAAATAGTTACCATTTATTAGGAATGACAACAATTGTATTAGTTAGAAAAAATAATGAAGTAGTAGTGGCTGGCGATGGACAGGTAAGTATGGGTAATACTGTAGTCAAAAGTACTGCTTCGAAAATTAGAAAAATTGAAAAAAGAGATGTGGTTGCAGGTTTTGCAGGGTCAACTGCTGATGCACTTACATTGTTTGAAAGATTAGAGGCTAAGATTGAAAAACATGCTGGAAATTTATCAAGAGCAGCCGTGGAATTAGCAAAAGACTGGAGAACAGATAAATATTTAAGAAGATTAGAAGCATTGATGGCTATTGGAGACAAAGATAATAGCTATATTATATCTGGAACTGGAGATGTTTTAGAGCCTGAAGGTGATGTTATTGGAATTGGATCAGGTGGAAACTTTGCACTAGCTGCTGGAAAAGTTTTGATGGAAACTGATAAAAGTGCAGAGGAAATAGCAAAAAAGGCTATCAAAGTTGCTTCTGAAATTTGTGTTTTTACAAATGATAATATTAAGGTTTTAAAAATATAATGGAAAACTCTAACGTAACTTCTTTGGTTCCTAAAGAGAAAAATACTAAAAAGGAAAGTTCATTAGTAAGCTCTTTATCTCCAAGAGAAATAGTATCTGAATTAGATAGATTTGTGGTTGGTCAAAACAAAGCTAAAAAAGCTGTTGCTGTTGCATTGAGAAATAGATGGAGGAGACAAGCGCTTAAGGGTGAAATGAAAAATGAAGTTTTGCCAAAAAATATTTTAATGATTGGTCCAACTGGTGTTGGTAAAACTGAAATTTCTAGAAGATTATCAAAATTAGCAGAAGCACCATTTGTTAAAGTTGAAGCTACAAGATTTACTGAAGTTGGATACGTTGGAAGAGACGTTGAACAAATTGTCAGGGACTTGATTGAAATTGCAATTGGTATGGAAAAAGTAAAAATGCGTAAAGAAGTCCATGCTCAAGCACAAAAATCTGCTGAAGAAAAAGTTTTAGATGCTTTAGTTGGTAAAAAAGCAAGTTTAGCAACAAGAGAGAGCTTTAGAAAAAGACTTAGAAATGGCGATCTAGATGATAACGAAATAGAAATTGCAGTAAGTGATACTGGATCAAATAATACTTCTTTTGAGATTCCAGGAATGCCGGGTGCAAATGTTGGCATGATTAACATTGGTGAAATGATTGGTAAATCAATGGGAAACAAAGAAAAGAAGAGAAAAATGACTGTTAAAGAGTCACACGAAATTTTAATTAATGATGAGTCGGATAAATTAATTGAACAAGATAAAATTGTTAAAGCTGCAAAATTATCTACAGAAAATAATGGGATAGTTTTTTTAGATGAAATCGATAAAATTTCTGCAAGAACAGATAGAATTGGAGGAGATGTTTCTCGTGAAGGTGTTCAGAGAGATTTGCTACCTTTGATAGAAGGTACCACAGTTAATACTAAACATGGTCCAATTAAAACTGATCATATTCTATTTATTGCTTCTGGTGCATTTCAACTAGCAAAACCATCAGATCTTCTTCCCGAACTCCAAGGACGTCTGCCTATAAGAGTAGAGCTAGAAGCATTAACTAGTGATGATTTTAAGCGAATTTTAAGAGAGCCAGACTTTAGTTTGATTAAACAGTATGTGGCTTTATTAAAAACTGAAAATGTAGATCTAGAATTTTCAGAAGATGGAATTGATACTATTGCAAATATTGCTTCGGAAGTTAATGCAACTGTTGAAAATATCGGTGCTAGAAGACTTCATACAATAATTGAAAAAATTTTAGATGATATAAGCTTTACCGCAACTGATCGTTCTGGTGAAAAAATAACTATTAATAAAGAATATATTAATAAAAACCTAGATAACCTAGTTAAGGATACAGATTTATCTAAATTTATACTTTAACAAACCTATAAATAACCAAGTTCAATCATCTCTTTTCTTAACGAAGTTTCTAATTTATTTTTTATTTTTAAATCAAGTTTATCTTTCCATTTATTATTTGGGCCAAGATTAAAAAACTGAACTTTTTTACCAGTTTTATCATTTGTTTGTGCCTCTTCAAAACCAAATTTTTTTTCTAAATTTTGAAGTCTTTCAAACTTGGTTGTTTCAATTATATTTGAAATCTTATCTTCGCTAATTCTAAATTTAGTATGACTAAGTCTTTCAATAAAATTTAAAACTTCTAAAAAAATTTTTTTTGTATCTTTGACTAAGTCCTCATATTTAATAAGTAAATATTTATCTGAAGGCTTAAATATTTTCCAAGATTTGTAATTGAAAGACCAAGATCCAGTATATATTTCAACTTCATTTTTCTCATTTTGAATTGTTTTATCATTAATTAATAAATTAGCCGTTTCTTCAATGCTTTTGCTGTTATGTTTTGAAAATGAAGTTAAAACATTCCTTGGGTCTCTAACTATGTATATCACACCAAGTGAATTTTTAAGATCTGAAAAGTTGAATTGGTTATACATTTTACAAAAGCTACTATGCGTTTTAAAAAATGTAATAGTTTTGTTCTTATTTATTTTTTCTTGAGCCTTTATATAATTTTTCGAAACTTCAAATTTATCGCTGATATCAACGCCAATTTCTTCAAAAATATTATTAGAGGGAAATTGAAGTATCTCTTTGAGATATTTAAAATCAAAATTTCCATCTGTAGAAAAGAAATAGGATGATAACAAAGATCTTAAAAATGTATTTCCACTTTTGGGATAAGACGCTAACCAAATAATCATGTTTACTAAATCAATATATTTAATTCAAAATTTATACTTTAAACTTTAAAATCTATCCAACCAGTTATTATATATTTCTCATTTTTTTTTAAAATTGAGCCATAATGAGCATGTGTCCATTCAGCTGGCCAAATTAAAGTTTTTCCACATTCTGGTTTAACTTTTATTTTGTAATAATCAAAATCAGTAGTTCCACCATCTTCATCATCTACATCATTTAAATAGGTCATCCAGGCAAATAGTCTATGTAAAGTCGACACACTTGTTCTTTCACAATGTAACTGTGAAAAATGATCCCCAGCTGAATATTTTTGAATATTAAACGGACCAATGCTAGTTTTACTTGCAAATGTTTTCAAAAAAGGAAACTGTTCTTTGTAATCTAAGAAACATTTATTGAGATGATTAAAATATTCAACAAATATTTGATAATCTGCACATTTTAAACTATCTGGATTAATAGTTAAATCAGTCGTTTTTTTAATTTTTTCATTAATAGTATTGCCAATAGTTGTGCCCTTATTATGTAAATTTGGATTATTTTTAAAAAAAAAAATAATATCTTTACATAATTGATCATTTAAAATATTCCAACTTCCTATAAAATGTGGATTCTCTTTATTAGATAAAATTATTTTTTTCATAATCAAACTATATTTACATCATCATTATTTAACTCAATTACACCTGTTTCTTTTCTATATACTTTTAAAGCTTCTTCATGATTGCCAATTTTAAATAAATTTTTTCTATTATATGAAAGAATTATTTTATTATTTGGAAAAATTTCAATTAGTTTTTTACAAATTTTATCTAATTCTTTAATTAAATTTAACTGTGTTAAACAATAAACAATTTTTTCAGCAACTTTTTCTTGATTATTATTTTTGGTAAAAGAAACATTAAAAATTGACAAAGATTTTTTAAAGTTTTTATTTTTTAAATAAAGCAAACCTAAGTTATTAAGTGTAGTTAAATTATTTTCATTAATTTTTAGACATTCTAAAAAATACCTTTCTGCAAGTTCATATTTATTCAATTGAAAATAACAATTGGCAATGTTATTCAATGCTGGTTCAAAGTTATTATTCTCTTTTATAATTTTTAAAAAAATACTAATTGCTTCTTTAAAGTTACCATTATTCCTGAGCTTTTCTGCTTCATTAAAGCTTTTTTCTAAATATTCTATATTTTTAGCCATATTATATATAACCTAATTCTTTCATATCTTTTCTAAATGCTTGTTCAATTTTTTTTTTTATTTCTGGATCAAGTATTTTCTTCCAATCATTTTTAGGTCCCAAATTGAAAAATGGTATTTTTTTACCTGTTTTAGGATGCACTTTAGCCTCATCAAAACCTTTTGATTTCTCTAAATTTTTTAATCTTTCAAAATCAGTAGTTTCAATTGCTCTTTTAAATCTTTTTTGATCGATAATAAATTTTGTACCATTCAGTTGATAAAGAAACTTAATTATTTTTCTAAAGATAAAGTCTCTGTTACTAATTAAATCTTCATATTTAATTAGCAAATATCTATTTGGCGTTTTTAAAGATTTCCAGCTGTTATAATTTCCACTCCAAGTACCCATATAAACTCTAATTCTGTCAGAACCTTTTGAAAGTAGATTTCCACCAAATTTATATTCCTCGATCATTATTCTTGCTGCTTCCTCAGTAGAAATTGCCATATGATTTGATAATGATGTGACTACGTTTCTGGGGTCTCTAACAATATATATTACTCCAAGAGTATTTTCTAAATTAGTAAATGGGTTATTTTCAATATTAAACAAATAACTATGAGTCTTAAAAAATTGAATAGCATTTTTTTTATTAACTCTTTCTTGTACTTTTATGTAATTTTTAAGAACTTCTCTTTCTTTTGAAATATCTATACCTTCTCTTTCAAATAATGCTGCACTTGGAAATTGCCTTATATTTTTTACTAATTCAAAATTGTAATCACCATCAGATGAAAAATAATAAGCTGATAGCATGGATCTAATCAATGTATTTCCACTTTTTGGATATGAAGCAAGCCAAACAAACATGTGTATAATAAAATTTACTCTATTTTATTTTGATTTTTTAAATATATATAAAATGCTCCATCTCCACCATCCCTAATATCTGCATTTTTAATCTCTATAATTTTATTCATTAAGTCTTTATTATGCTTAATAAATTCAGGTACTGAATATTTTAAAATACTTAAATCTTCCGAAAGATAAGGATCTTTTTCATTCTGAGAATGTAACCCTTTACCCGTAACAACTGTTAATTTTTTTATATTTTCTAAATACGACTCATTTATAAATTTTTCTATAAATTTATTTGCTTCTTCGATTGTATATCCATGTAAATCTATTGATTTTGTTTTAATAGAAAATTTATACTCATTTACTTGATCTTTATTCTCAAGTTTATCACTACCGGTTATAAAATTTTCCCAGTCCTTTTTATCCTTATTTGAAATCTTATTGCTCAATTAAGTAAGAATATTTATAAGCTGCCAGTTTGGATTAGTTGATGTTGTATCTCTTGAAAAAACCCATGTGTCATAAATTTTTTTAATCTTCTCTGGGTGACCAGATACTATTTTTTTATCCTTATCTCTTATACAAGTTATAACTTCAGCAATAAACTTAACCGTAACATTTAAAATGTTACTAACCTTTTTATGATCAGTTATTTCAGCAGAATTAACACCTATAAATGTAATTTCAGCATATTGACCCTTGGCACTTCTCTCCTTGAGCGCTTCATTAAACTGGTCATACATTTGCTTATTAAGCAAAGGTTTGCTTGCAATAATTTTATTATCATTATCACTAAAGTCAGTAATGATAGTTTCATAGGCAATTTTAGCTCCTTCTAAAAATTCTTTTTGAGCTGCATCATCAAATTTTTCTTTATTTTTTGGAGGTTGTTGAGCTTTTATGTTTTTAATAACTTCTTTAAATTGAGGGGGGGATTTACCTTCAAAACCCGTTCTCTTTCCTAATATTCCTCTTAATCTTAAAAATATAAATCCTGCGATCATCGCTAATAAGATTATATCAATGTACTCGAAACTATAATTCATAGACTAATAGTAATTACTATGTTGATTAATTTCAACCAGCAATTTAGATTAAAGACAAATGAACTCAATTTTATTATTATTAATATTAATTCCAGCAATTGAAATTTATCTATTTATTCAAATCGGTTCACAAATTGGTGCATTAACAACAATTTTTTTAATATTTTTTACCGCTGTAATTGGAATATATTATGCAAAATATGAGGGTTTAAATACTCTTAAGTCAGGATTTATTCAACTTAGCAAGAATATATCTCCAACATATGAAATGATTTCTGGTGCTGCAATTGCATTTGCTGCACTGCTTTTAATAATTCCAGGATTTGCTACAGATTTATTTGGATTTTTATTGATATTTCCTTTATCTCGGAAAATAATCTTAAATAAATTTTCTACAAATTTTAAGAAGAAAGATAATAAGAAAGAAAATTTTATTGATGGGGATTTTGAAGATATAGAAGACGAAGATGACAGAAAAATATAAAATTTTAGGAAAGTTTATTAAAGATATGTCCAGCGAAACACCTGATACGGAAACTTATATTTTTGTGAGAGATTATATTTCAAAATATCAACTTAATATTGATATTAATTCAAAAGCATTAAAAAATAAAATGATTGAAGTTAACACTATTTTGAAATTTGAAGATAAACAGGAAAACAAAAAAAAATCTTATTTTGAAATTAATTATGCAACAATTGTTAAAATTGATGATCAAATAAAGGAAAAAGTAGAGTTAGAAAAAATTATATTATGTGATGTCCAAATAGAAATTTATCCTGAACTAGAAAAGGCATTCTTAGATTTATTACATAATTCTGGATATCCAGATATAAAATTTGAAAAAAAAATTAATTTTGAAGAATTATATAATCAAAGATTAAATTAGAAAAAATTTTTCTTTAAATTATTTTTTAAATACTCTTTGTGTTTTTTTAATTCTTCAGATGTTGGTTCAACAACTTTTTTAAAATAAGCTGCGCCTAACACATTTTTTTCTATTATTATATTATCTTGATTTTTAAAATCTAATGTTGGTTCTTTTTGATCAATTAAATTTATATAAACTTTAGCTAATAAATCACAGTCAATTAAAGCTGTATGTTGAGTTCTTTTTGAATTATCAATTCTATATCTCTTACAAAGTGCATCTAAGCTAACAGGAGATCCTGGAAATTTATCTCTAGCTAAAGTCAATGTGTCTACTACTTCATTTTCTATTTTTTTTTTACCAAACAAAGATAATTCATTGTTTAAATGGCCTAAATCAAATTCTGCATTATGAATAATAAGCCTTTTATCTTTAATAAATTCTAAAAATTCCTCACCAACATCACTAAATTTTTTTTGTGTAGCTAGGAAATGATCAGTATATCCATGAACCTCAAGTGCTTTTTCTGATACTTTTCTTTCTGGATTTAAATAACAATGAAATCTTTTTTTTGTTGGGATAAGGTTCTCTAATTCTATGCAACCTATTTCGACAATTCTATGCCCTTCTTTGACTGAGATGCCGGTTGTTTCAGTATCTAAAACTATTTCCTTCATTTATGTAATCTCTTTTTGAATATTATTTATACCATTAATAACTGAGTTTTTTTTAAAATTATTTTTAATAATAAAATCAGATTTTTTCTTTTTATAACTGATCGGATACTGAATAGTTTTAAATTTTTTAAAAATTTTTTGATTAAAATTTTTTCTTTTTTTTAATCTTTTTAAAATATCTGATTGGTTAGATTGTACAAAAACCAATATATCTTTTTTTTTATTAATCTTATTTTCCAATAACAATGGAATATCTAAAATTACAAACTTTCTATTTTTGTGTTTTTTTAAAAAATCATTCATTTTTTTTCTTATTTCAGTATGAACGATTTTGACTATTTTTTTTAAATTATTTTTATTTGCTAAAATTGCATTTGAAACTTCTTTCTTTTTTATTGGGAATGATTGAATATATTTTGGTAAGCTCTTTTTTAATTTGGTAAAAATTTTTTTATCTCGTTGATATAATTGTGCTACTTCATAATCTGCATTAAAAACCGGATAACCAAAGCTTTGCGCAACATAACTCTTCCCAGAGCCTATATTTCCTATAATTCCAATTCTAATCATCGATCTAAAAGTTTAATAACCTCCTTATTAACATCGGGTTCTATTCCGTGCCAAATTTTAAATGCAGAAAGAGCCTGATAAATAAACATTAATTTGCCATTTAAGGTTTTGTTGCCAAGTTCTTTACCGATTTTTAAAAAGTTAGTTTCATTAGGGTTATAAATAACATCATAAAAAAATTTGTTTCCAGACATTAATGAAAAATCAAGTTTCATTACATCCTCTTTTTTCAAGCCTATGCTTGTAGCATTAATTATCATGTCAACCCTAGGAACTTCACCCCATTCTGTTAATTCTATATTTTTAAAATGTTCTTTTAAATTTTCTGCTTTATTTTTAGTTCTATTGCTTATTTTAATTTTAGAGACTTTCATTTTATTCAAGGCAAAAATTATTGATGGAACAACTCCTCCAGCACCCAAAATTAAAACTTCTTTGTTAAAGACATCATAATTAAATTTTTTAATACTAGTTTCAAAGCCTATTATGTCTGTATTGTGTCCTACAGCTTTATTATTTTTCAAATAAAGCGTATTAACTGATTGTGTGTCTTTAGCTTCGATGCTTAATTCATCTAAAAAAGGTATAATAGCTTTTTTATATGGTACAGTGACATTAACACCATTAATTTTTCTTTTTTTTAATTGTTCAATCAGTGTCCCTAATTCACTATCGTCTAGTTTTTGTTTTTCATAAATTGCATCAATACCATTACTTTTAATCCAGTAATTGTGTAATGTGGGAGATAATGAATGCTCAATCGGATTTCCAATAACCAAAAATCTTTTCATTAGTAATTTTTTAAATATTCCTTAATTTTAAAAACAGGTAGCCCCATAATTGTATCTTCATCTCCATTAATATTTAAGAACAAGTTTCTTCCTTCACCTTCAATTTGGTACACATTGTAAGCATATAAAGTTTCATCCGATATTTTTGATAAATAAGCTTTTAAATCTTGTTCTGAAAGTTTTTTCATTGTTAATTCGGCCTTATCTGTATAATTCCATATCATTGAGCCATTTCTTGAAATACAAACTGAACTTATTAAATTATGCTTATTACCATTAAGCTTTTTGAGAATTTCCAAGGCTTCTTCTCTACTCTCGGGTTTAGATATAAGCTCGCCATTTAGGTCTATTACGCTATCTGCTCCTAAAACCAATCTATCTCGTTCATTTAAGCTTATTTTATTGGCTTTAAGTTCTGCTAAATTTTTTGAAATAATTTCTGGTGAAGCTAACTCTCTAATAAGAGTTTGTTTAACGACATCTTCATCTACATTTGAGGGTTTTACTTCGCATAATATTTTGTGTTTATCTAATATTTCCTTTCTAACTTTGCTTTTAGAGGCAAGTATAATTTTATTTAACATTGTTTAAGTAAATTTCGTGTATTTTAATTATTGATGCTGCGGTTTCTTCAACTGATTTTCGTGTGACATCAATTGATGGCCATCTATATTTTCGAAAAGTTTTTTTTGCTTCTTCAATTTCTTTTTTAATATTTTCTATACTTGTATATTTTGTATTTTCAGTTTCTTTTAGAGAATTCATTCTGTTTTTTCTTAAATCAACCAATCGCTCTGGCTCTGTGTTTAACCCCACAACACAGGTAACTTGTGGATTTTCTCTTAATTTTTTTGGTAAAGAATTTTCATTAACCAAAGGTATATTTGAAGTTTTAAAGCCTTTATTCGCAAGATAAATTGATGTTGGTGTTTTGCTTGTTCTGCTAACACCAACCAAAATAATATCTGATTTTTCTATGTCGTTTAACAAATTTCCATCATCATGATTCATTGTAAATTGGATGGCTTCTATTCTGTCGTAATATTCCTCGTTAAGTACATGTTGTCCACTTGGCTCGTGAGATGCTTTTTGATTAAGTATTTTGGAAAAATTTAAAATCAAATTTCCTAAAACACCAAAACATGGTATTTTTTTCTTATCACTTACATTAGCTAAATACTTGGCTAAATTATTATCTACAATTGTGTAAAGAATTACTGAATTTTCATTTTTTTTTGCATCATCTAAAATTTTGAGAATCTGATTTTCAGTTCTAGTAAAAGAGTAAGAATGAACTTTATATTCTATATTTTTAAATTGAGCTTTTAGTGCTAAAAAGATTCTATCTAATGTTTCTCCTGTAGAGTCAGATATGAGATATATTTGATATGTATTGCTCATGAATAAATTGTTAATAAATTTGTATTATTTTAATAAAATTACTCAATTTAAATATTGGTTAATAATCATTGTAAAATAAGGATTTTATTAACATTTAAGAATTTATGAATAAAATTATACAATTTATTGAATAAATATTTAAAAAGCTTCAATTTAATCAATATTATTA
>Ga0181595_10002416_pt1 | contig 18726 bp, 17 predicted proteins | sample 041ome_7_FD_145604 | JGI IMG/M metagenome (GOLD analysis project Ga0181595, IMG submission 145604) | Coastal salt marsh microbial communities from the Groves Creek Marsh, Skidaway Island, Georgia - 041401AS metaG (spades assembly) | ecosystem: Environmental > Aquatic > Marine > Intertidal zone...
TGTTATTTCTGGCGCAACCTTAAACCGTTTCTTTGCGTTACACGTCATTGCTTTACCATTGGTGTTAGTGGTTCTGGTGTTCCTGCACATCATTGCTCTGCATGAAGTAGGTTCAAATAACCCTGATGGTATTGATGTGAAGCGTCCAAACGATGGTCAGAAAATTGAAGACAACGTGTCTGATAAATTTACTTTCCACGAGTACTTCACCAAAGGCGGTAAGAAAATTATCGTTGATGCTATTCCTTTCCACCCTTACTACACGGTGAAAGACATAGTAGGTGTGGTGGGTTTCCTGATTATTTTCTGTTGGGTTATTTTCTTTGCTCCAGAAGGTGGTGGTTTCTTCCTTGAGCCGCCAAACTTTGAACCGGCAAACCCGATGAAAACTCCTGAACACATTGCGCCAGTATGGTATTTCACACCTTTCTACGCCATTTTACGTGCTGTACCGGATCAGTTGTTTGGTGCGATTTTCATGTTCCTGGCTATTATCTTCCTGGCGCTGTTGCCATGGTTGGATCGTTGTCCAGTACGCTCAATCCGTTACCGCAGCAACCTGCATAAAGCTAATCTGGTGATGTTCTGTATCAGTTTCGTAGTGTTAGGCGTATTAGGCGTATTACCTGCAACTCCAACTTATACCTTGTTAGCGCAGATTTTCTCGTTTACTTATTTTGCTTACTTTGGCCTGTTATGGTTCTACAGTAAAAATGAGAAAACCAAGCCGTTGCCAGTGAGGTTATCCTGATGATTAAAAAGTTATTTACTGTACTGGCGCTGGTAGCATCCAGCGCTGCTATGGCGGCTGGTGGTCATGCTGTGCACTTAGACAAGGCACCTATTGATCTGACGGACAAAGAGTCACTGCAACGTGGTGCCCGTATGTTCCAGAACTACTGCCTTGGTTGTCACCAGATGCAGTACCAGCGTTATTCCCGTACTTTCCGTGATTTAGGTATTCCTGATGACGTGGGTATGGCGACTCTGGGTTTTACTGCAAATAAAGTGGGTGACCACATTAAAAATGCAGCTCCTAAAGCTGATCAGGCCAACTGGTTTGGTGCTGCACCACCGGACTTAACCAACGTAGCCCGTGTGCGCGGTCCAGACTGGATTTACACTTATCTGCGTACATTCTACGTGGACCCAAGCCGTCCATTTGGCGTGAACAACGAAGTATTCCCTATGGTGGGTATGCCTCATGTGTTACAAGAGCTGCAAGGTATTCCTTATAAAGCGACTGAAACACGTCTGGTTGACGGTGTACCAACAGAAGTGGACGTTGGTATTAAAACGGACGGTTCAGGTGAGCTGAGTACGGAAGAATATGACCGTGCTGTGGCTGATCTGGTGAACTATCTGGAATACGTCGGTGAGCCTTCCAAACTGGAATCGCGCAGCTTAGGCGTTAAAGTTCTGATCTTCTTAGGTATATTCTTTATCTTCGCTTTCCTGCTGAAGAAAGAATACTGGAGAGATGTCCACTAAGGACCACAGTGTTTTGCCTTTGAAGGGGCCGCAAGGCCCCTTTGTATTTATGCTTATAACCGGAGGATCCTATGGCGATTTCTGCCAACAGACGAGCTGTAATGACCTTGTTTTCAACAGCCAATGACATGTATTGTCATCAGGTCAGAATGGTACTGGCGGAGAAAGGCGTCACGGTAGATATTATGCAGGTCAGTACTGATAGTCTGCCTGAGGATGTCTATGAGGTGAATCCCTACGGTACTTTGCCCACCTTAATGGACAGAGATTTAGCTTTATTTAAAGCCGATATTATTAACGAATATCTGGACGAACGTTTTCCGCATCCACCTTTAATGCCGGTGTACCCGGTAGCCCGTGCTAATGCCAGACTAATGATGCATCGCATCGAAAAAGACTGGTATGGTTTAGCGCAAAAAATTCTACAGGATGGTCCGGACGCCGCTATAGCCCGCCGCGATTTGCGTGAAGGTTTACTCGCTATGGCGCCTTTGTTTCAGGAACATCCGTATTTTATGAGTGACGAATACAGCCTGATCGATTGTTATCTGGCAGCATTGTTGTGGCGCTTACCTCTGTTTGGCATTGAACTGACTGGTACTGGCAGCAAGTTACTGCAAACTTATATGACCCGTATTTTTGAACGGGACGGTTTTCAGCAGTCTTTAACTGAAGCTGAGCGCGAAATTCGTCGGGGGCGTGGTTACTGATGGATATGACATCGAATAAGCCTTATTTAATCCGGGCTTTTTATGAATGGATAGTCGATAACAACTTAACTCCTTATCTGGTGGTCAATGCCAACATTCAAGGTTGTAAAGTGCCTACACAGCATATTCAGAATGGTCAGATTGTGCTGAATATTTTACCTTCTGCTGTAGGTAACATGTTGATGGGCAACGAAGTCATCAGTTTTAACGCCCGTTTTGGCGGCAAACCTTTTGCGCTGACTATACCTGTTAAAGCTGTGCTTGCTATTTATGCCCGCGAAAATGGCGCTGGCACAATGTTTGATGCAGAAGATGACACTGAGGATGATATTCATCAGTTGGAGGCTGTGTCTGATGAAGACGAGAATAATAACGTCGAACAGACGCCACCGGATGATGAGCCTACCGATCCAAACAAAGGTAAAAAAGTCTCTCACCTGCGAGTCGTGAAATAGTTCTGATACGGCTTTTATAACTGCTACAGACAAAGCATCTGAGCTAAATCAGCTCAGATGCCACTTGCCAGAAGGCTCTTAGCAAGGGTTCATGCAGGCGCTTTGATAAAGTACACAAACCTAAATCAAAAGGTGCAAACTCATCGCCTTGGGTTAAATACCTTACTCTGTCCCGCGCCGGGCTTTGTTGCGCCACTATAGCTGGCACTAATGCTACTCCTGTGCCTAACGCAACCATACTGACCATGGCTTCATGACCTTCAACTTTGGCCACCACTTTAGGCTCCACAATTCGTGCTTTGCGCCATAACTCAAAGCGGCTGCGCACCGGACCATGCTCAGGCAAAATAAAAGGCACTTGCTCCCAGGGAATAGGGCTTTGGTTTAATAAATCATTGGTTTTGCAGGGGATCACAGGGGCAATCAGCTGCAGTGGTACTTTAGCTATGCTGCGAAACGCCATATTCAAAGGAAAATGCTCAGGGTAAACAGCCAAAGCTATATCGGCTTCATCCTGCTTTACTTTCTCCAAAGCTGCAGAGGCGTCGCCGGTAATTAGCTTAATTTCTGCCAAAGGACAGACTAACCGAAACTTGTCCAGAATAGCGGGTAAATGGCTAAAGCTTGCAGTCACAGTGCAAAATAACCTGATTTCGCCACTTAAAGATGCACTGGTTTCACTAAGCGCAATTTGCAATTGATGCCATTGTTCTAAATAACTCTTCACAAAAGTTTGTACTTTTTGTCCCGCCAAAGTCAGCCGTACGGAACGATTATCCCGCTGAAATAATTCGACATTCAGTTCATCTTCCATACGTTGGATCACCCGGCTTAAGGTTGAAGGGCTGACATACATTTGCTCACTGGTGCGGGCAAAGTTCAGGCTGCTGGCCAAATGCAAAAAAAGCTGGGCGTTGCGAATATCCATAGAAGTCTCTGCGATGAAGCTCTGTGTTGCATAAAGTGAAATACTGTATTGTGAATATATCACTTCACGCAATTGATGCACTGTTTTATTCTCATAGGCATCAAAACAGTGCGTGCTTTTTCTGCACTGTTACGCTGAGTCCAATAGATGGCCGGCCAAAAGAATTCGTCGGGATATGTTATGAGTAACTACTTCAATACATTGAATTTGCGTCAGCAGTTAAAACAGTTAGGTAAATGCCGTTTCATGGCCAAAGAAGAGTTTACGAAAGGCTCTGACTTATTAAAAGGCTGGAAAGTGGTGATTGTAGGTTGTGGTGCTCAGGGCTTAAACCAGGGCTTGAACATGCGCGACTCAGGTCTGGATATTTCTTATGCCTTACGCGCTGAAGCTATCGCAGCCAAACGTAAGTCGTTCCAGAACGCTTCTGACAACGGTTTTAACGTAGGTACTTACGAAGAGTTAATCCCAACAGCAGATTTAGTATTAAACCTGACTCCGGATAAGCAGCATACCAGCGTTGTTAAAGCTGTGATGCCATTGATGAAACAAGGTGCAACTTTAGCGTATTCGCACGGTTTCAATATAGTGGAAGAAGGTACACAAATTCGTAAAGACATCACTGTGGTGATGGTGGCGCCTAAGTGCCCTGGTACTGAAGTACGTGAAGAATACAAACGTGGTTTTGGTGTGCCGACACTGATTGCAGTGCACCCTGAAAACGACCCTAAAGGTTTGGGTTTAGAGATTGCCAAAGCTTACGCTTCTGCAACTGGTGGTGATCGTGCCGGTGTACTGGAATCGTCTTTTGTTGCTGAAGTGAAGTCGGATTTAATGGGCGAACAGACCATTTTATGTGGCATGTTACAAACCGGCTCTATTCTGGCGTACGACAAGTTAGTGGCTGAAGGTGTAGAACCTGGTTATGCCGCCAAGTTAATCCAGTTTGGCTGGGAAACTGTGACTGAAGCCTTAAAGCACGGTGGCATCACTCATATGATGGACCGTTTGTCGAACCCAGCCAAAATCAAAGCTTATGATTTAGCGGAACAATTAAAAGTAACCTTACGCCCACTGTTTGAAAAACATATGGACGATATCATCAGCGGTGAATTCTCCCGCACTATGATGGCTGACTGGGCCAATGATGATAAGCAGCTGTTTGGCTGGCGCGAAGAAACCCGCCAATCTGGTTTTGAGAATGCGCCTGTTTCCAGCGAGCAAATTCCAGAGCAGGATTATTTCGACCGCGGCATTTTGTTTGTCGCTATGGTGAAAGCCGGTGTTGAGCTGGCCTTCGAAACCATGGTTGCTGCAGGTATTGTTGAAGAATCAGCGTATTACGAGTCACTGCATGAAACACCGTTGATCGCCAATACCATAGCGCGTAAACGTTTGTATGAAATGAACGTGGTGATTTCAGATACTGCTGAATACGGTAACTACCTGTTCAGTAACGCTGCAGTGCCGCTGTTACGTGATTTCGTCAACAAGCTAAGCACTGACTATGTGGGTAAGGGCTTAAGCTCTGCTGCCAATGGTGTCGACAATATTCGCCTGATTGCTGTGAACGAAGCAATACGCCAGCACCCTGTAGAGCTGGTTGGCAAAAAGTTAAGGGGCTATATGACCGCGATGAAAAAAATCGTCGGTTGATAGCAGAGATTTTTCCAATCTCACCCCAAGTACCGAGTTTTTACGTGGACCTTGGTTGTTTGCCCGGCTTTGCCGGGCTTTTTTTTAACTGAGATTTGGCGACCAAATCGTCAATGCTCTGAATTTATGTGGATAGGAATCCAGCGAATTGCAACATCCTTTGCTTGCAGCTGCTCCGTTGAATCAGCTGTTGCTTCCTGAGTCAGCTCAAAGCAAACTAACCCCTGACTATCCCGCACCAGATGCTGACCCTGCAGGGCCAACTGCACCTGCTGAGGCAATACAGAACCCTGTTCTTCTCTGTCTGGTTGCAGACCAAAGCTATGCAGCAACAGACGGTTACCACTTTCCTGCACTAAGAAAAGCTGAAATGCAGCGCTGTAGCGGTTTGATGCTTGCTGATTACGTATTTGGATCTGCAGTCGGATGTCGCCATTTGAAATGCCAGCCTCTATGCCAGGGTCAAGCCCAAGACATAAAGTTGCCGGCAAGCGAGCGTTTTGTAGTGCTGCGACCTTCTGATCTGAAGCGGAACAAGAGTTACAGCCAGCGATAGCAACCAGAGCACTAAACAAAAGGCGGGTCATCATGGATTTACTCCAAAGGACAAACAACGGATAGTCAGGAATGAGTATATACCCGAAGCCGTCTGGTGCTGATAGATAACTACAGCCTTGCGCACTACAATTACAGCGCTCAAGGGTGCAGTTATCCGCAGTGACTCTTGTTTGCTCAGACTACAACAATTTCTATAGAAGCAGGGACTATTGTTGCTCCAGCGCCGTCTGTTGCTCCTTCACGCAGCACAGGCACTAACTGTACCGTGATATTGTCTGTTGTTAACAAGCCACGTTTTGCTAAGTCACGAACTGTATCTGTCAGTTCAACCAGAGCTGATGGTGGCGTTTTCTGGTGACCTGCATGTTCGCCGTCTGAATCCGGGTGCGCAAGGAAACCTATTTCTCCGGCAAAATGTGCACTGTCTTGCGGTGTGGTCGCCGACAATGCCGGAGCATTAACGAAAACCCGCACCGAAGAAACATCGGGTCCTACAGCCATCTCCCGAATAATGGCAAATACTTCTGCAGCATCTGAGGGCGTTGCAGATTCCGCAGCTTGCGACATCACCTGATTTCGCAAGGAAGCAGAGAAGCGAACGCTCTTCACCAAAGGTACTTTTAATGTAGCCGCATCTTTGTTGGCCGCAGGTAAGACACGCAACACGTCCAGAGTGTCGCTGGTGCTGCCAGCGGCGAGCAAAGACAGCAGACGGGCGTCACGCACTGGGTCCGCTAATAAATTGTCTGGCTTAGGCAGATCCGGATAGGTATAGCCCAGTGCCTTAGTGTCTTGCAGATCACGTGGGTAAGCACTGTAGAGCTGACCTGTCGGAGACAAGTAATTGTCTTTGAAATTCATATTCAGCCATAAATTTCGGTCTGATGGTGTCATGTCTGCGGTATTGCTGCGGCCTAATGCGTTCCAGACAGCCCAGATCCTATCAATATTGCTATGATGCATCATAAAAATTGGGTCACGGGGCGAACCTGCTGTTGGCATAAAGGCGCCTATGGAATTGTGAATTAGATTGTGAGGGGTACTTTCGAGGAAGCCTTGAGCACCACCACCTCTAACTACCCAGCTCATATCCAAATTATTTTGATTGGGGTTTCTGCTGGTACCAAATAACTGAAAATTGGTCTCTGCATAAACTTTTTTGGCCAGAACATCAGGAGCAACCCAGGCATCAGGTAAAGGCCAGTTCTTGGTATTCAGTGTGCGCCCTGATACATAAAGTGGGTTGGGTTTGCCTTTGTAACTTTGATCTGTAAAGGCTTGTGGCATCAGCCTGTCCACACTCCAATCCCAGTAGGGCATAGCAAAGTCTTTTTTGCCCGTTAGAGCTATCACAGCATTTTCATACATCATGACAAACTCACGATGCCATGGTAAGAAATACCAGTCGCCGTGCGGGCAGTACCTATAGTTGCCATTGTACTTACCATGCATCAGCGAATACTGTAGCCAGCTGACAGGTTTCTGTTGATCCGCAGCTTGCATCATGCCGACAAAACTGCGGTAGGCCTCCAGATCCGGATCGTCCAACGCCATATTGTGTAAGCTTCGCCTGACGCGCAGGGTGCTTTGTGCAAATGCACTTAAGCCTCCAATCGCGCCTGAAAATACTGCCGCGGCCCCAAGAGCCAAAGTTGCTTTAAGCACTGTTCTGCGTGTAACCATTGTCGTTGTACTCTCCGTGTGAGTGAATCATGACCAGACGTTCTGTTCTGATACTTACTGAGTCAATCCACTGCAGGCAGCTGGAAAACTCAGCTGGTGACAGACAACTTTTGCCAGAAGCATTTTGTGTTTATCGATCAGAAATTTAGTAACGCGGGCGCCTGAGATTTTTTGTACCTTTTTTATGAAAACCCTAAGAGTCTAATTCAGCTTCGGTATACCGCAAGTATTTCGGCTAAATTTATCCCTAAATCAGATAAATTGTGCTGGTTTTCATTATTCCCTGATATAGCCAGTCTCACAGACTTGCTATATCCTCTTTAGCTATAGTTATTCCGGTTGCAACTGGCCTGAAATGAGACATGGCCTGTATTACAAGGGGTGTAGATGAATACCGTTGCTTTGGTTGCGCATGATGGAAAAAAGGCTGAATTACTGGCTTGGGTGAAAGAACATGCTGATTTTTTTCAGGATAAACAGTTGGTGGCGACTGGTACCACTGGACGATTACTGAGTGAGGCATTATCCAAAGAAGTCTTGTGTCTGGCCAGCGGTCCTTTAGGTGGTGACCAGCAGATAGGTGCTTTAATTGCCGAGCAGAAAATTGACTGGCTGGTATTTTTTTGGGATCCGTTGTCGTCTCAGCCTCATGATCCTGATGTTAAAGCACTGATCCGCTTAGCAGTGGTGTGGAATATCCCTGTGGCCTGTAATAAAGCCACAGCGGATTTTATTGTTACTTCAAAATTAGTGGGGCAGGACTATCAGCGCACTGTGCCGGATTTCTCCGCCCACAACAACAGGTTGCCCTGAACATCCTGCGATAAGCATCAGAAACTGGTTAGTACCAGTTTACCTATGGCTTGTTGGCTTTCAATCAGCTGATGAGCCTTGCGCAGGTTTTCGGCGTTAATTTTGCCGAAGTCTGAGTTCAGGGTAGTTTTTAACTGACCAGCGTCAACCATATCCGCAACCTGTTGTAATAACTGCTGCTGAGCAATCATATCTTCAGTTTGATACAAAGAGCGGGTAAACATCAGCTCCCAGTGCAGCGACAGACTTTTGCGTTTCATTGGGCGTATATCAATAGGTTCCGGATCGTCAATCAAGGCCAGTTTTCCTTGAGGTTTAATCAGCTCAAGTATGTCGTTAAAGTGCTGCGCTGTGTGCGTCAGACTGATGACATAATCGACTTCAGGCAATCCCAGTGTTTTCAGCTGTGCTGCCATAGGCTTTTTATGATCGACTACTAAATCTGCACCTAAGGTTTTTACCCATTCAAAGGTCTCTGGTCTTGAAGCTGTACCAATCACCTTTAACTGAGTTTTTTGCTTTGCCAGTTGTAACAGCACTGAGCCTACGCCGCCTGCTGCGCCAATCACCAGCAGAGATTTATCTTTGGTGTTGTGTTCATTCAGCTCAAACCGGTCAAATAACAGCTCCCAGGCTGTGATAGCTGTTAACGGCAGGGCCGCAGCTTCAGTGAAATTTAAGCTTTTTGGCTTATGGCTGGCAATACGCTGGTCTACCAGATGAAACTCACTATTTGAACCTGGTTTATCTATAGCGCCGGCGTACCAGACTTCATCGCCAGCTTTAAAAGCAGTGACTGCACTACCCACTGCGACCACAATACCTGCGGCGTCCCAGCCTAATACTCTTTGTTGACCCTGGGTGTCGGCATTGCGACGGATCTTGGTATCGACCGGATTGACTGACACAGCTTGTACTGCAACCAGCAGGTCGTTTTCGCCCGGCGTTGGGGTTGGCAGTTCTGTGTCGTATAAAGACAGTGGATCTGTGGCTGGTAAATTCTGGTTATAGACTATGGCTTTCATCTGGATGCTCCTTTAGGTGAATAGAGCTAGTCTAAAGTGGCTGACTATGCGGAAAAACATGCTAAATTTGGATTCAGTTTCAAATAAAAATTGATAATGATGCTTAGAACTGACGATTTACAACTTTTTGTGCTAACCGCTGATTTGGGTTCGATTTCAGCTGCTGCACGTGAACTTGAGCTTTCGCCAGCGCTGGCCAGTGTGGCCTTAAAGCGACTGGAACAACAGCTGAATACTCAACTGATTTTACGTTCGACCCGCAGTTTAAGGCTCACCACTGCAGGTATGGCCTATCTGGATTATGCCCGCCAGGCGATCCAACTGCTGGGGCAAGGCCAGCAGTTATTGCAATTGGGCAAAGAGCAGTTATCCGGCGAACTGACCTTATCTATGCCATCAGATTTTGGCCGTAATAGCATGGCCGTATGGCTGGCGGAGTTTCAACAGCAGCACCCCAAATTGCAACTGAAGATCCGGGTCAGTGATAGGCTGGCAGATTTAGGTCGTCAGCCTGTGGATTTGGCTCTGCGTTACGGCGAACCTAAAGACTCGCAGCTGATAGCTATGCCTTTAGTGCCGGACAATCATCGAGTGCTTTGTGCTTCTCCTGATTATATTCGCCGTTTCGGCGCACCAGAGCGACCACAAGACATCAGCTCACATCAGGTGTTACAACTGGTGTTGGGTGAGGCTGTGCACAGTAAATGGCAATTCTGGCTGGACGGGCAATTACAGCAGGTGCAGGTACGTGGCGCTCTAGTGGCCGACGACGGTGATGTGGTGCGGCGCTGGGCTGCGGCAGGTTTAGGTATTGCCTATAAATCACGTTTGGATATTCTGTCCGACTTACGCTCTGGCGCTTTGGTGAAGTTGTTACCCGACTATAAAACTGAGCAAGCGCCTTTGTATTTGCTGGCGGTGCAGCGCTTGTCTTCATCACCAGTGCTTAAAGCCTTATCTGAGTTTTTGCTGCAAAAGTTGCGACTGCATTGGCAAGGTTAAAAAGCCACAAGATTAAAAATAAAGGATATAGAAACTATGACATGGTTAAGCAATGAGGTTTTGGAAGGCGAATTTGTTCGGCTGGAACCTATGGCGCTGGAGCATATCGCAGAGTTGCAGCAAGCAGTGGCGGATGGCGAAAGCTGGAAGCTCTGGTATGCCATGGTGCCTACAGTGGAAGAAATGCCCGCTTATGTGCTAGAGGCTTTAGCGGGCAAGGCCCAAGGCAATTCACCTTATGTGGTGCGCTGTAAAACCACAGCAAGAATTGTTGGTACCAGCCGGTATTATATGGTCGATGCTCAGAGCAGAAGGGCATTAATTGGTTACACCTGGTATGCCGAATCTGTACGACGCACAGCTATCAATACTGAATCTAAGTTTTTGTTATTAAGTAATTTGTTTGAAAATCACCACGCTATAGCAGTAGAGTTTCGCACCCACTTCTTTAACCAGAGCTCACGCAAAGCTATAGAGCGTTTAGGCGCCAAAATGGATGGTATCTTGCGTCAGCATATGATTTTAAAAGACGGCTCAGTACGCGACACAGTAGTCTATTCCATTATCGCCTGCGAATGGCCGACAGTAAGACGGCATTTATTGTCGAAACTTGATAGAGCGTAGGATGCAATCGCCACAAAGTGGCATTGCATCATTAATATCAGGTCAGAACATCAATCCGGATAATTCTTTTATATAGAGAGGAGTGGCCGGATGTTGGCTGAGTTCAAAAAACAAAAAAGCCGTCAGGAAAATACTGACTAAAGAACCCCAGAACCAGTGGTGTTTAGGTTTATCCTGCTCTTTGTGCTGCAGGTATTTTTTCAGCAAGTAGCTGCTTAATACGGCCAATAGCACTGAGCCTGCCAGCAAGCTGTAAAACAAGGTCAGGTTGGTGCCTTTCAACTGCCAGGCGACACCAGCCAGAATGCCTGGAAGGAAATAAGCTATGGGCCAGAGCACAGAAGCCAGAGTGGCCGCAGGAAAATAACGTGATGGCGGTAACTGCAACATACCAGCTAACAAAGGCAATAAAGGCCGGCTTGGGCCAATAAAACGGCCTGCCACTATAGCCAGCCAGACATTGTTTTCCAAAGCCCTGCTTACTTTATCCAGTTCTTTTTGCTGACGGGATAACCAGTTCCAGCTTTCCAGCTGGGGTCTGAATTTGCGTCCAGCCAGATAAGACAAGGAATCTCCGACTAATCCTGCTGCTGTTGCCACCATACAGGCTGTCCAGAAACCCATTTGCTCTGCACCAATCAGCACGCCAAAACTAAACATCAGCGCTGTGCCCGGCACCAGCAGGCCCAGTACTGCAACAGACTCAGCAAAAGTGAGCAAAAATAAAATCAGCAGGGCATAGGCCTGATATTCAGTCAGCAACTGCTGTAACCATTGTTCCATCTATCACTCACATCGATTGAGAAAAGCCTTTATCAAGGCAGTATCGGGGCTGAAGCAGGCTTATTCAAGCTGCTTTGCCGTCAGAACCACAAAGAGATCAGATAAATCTGTTGGTTTATGGATATGTTATATTGTATCATTTTGTTCTTAACTTTATCGATTCAGCCCAATCCTTTGTAGTGACCGGACTAAAAACATCATGCCAACCCCAAATTTTAAACTCTCTTTTTTTATGCTCTCTTTAGGCTTTATTGTCGCTGTTCCTGTCGCTATGGCTGAGTCGGCGGAGGATATTGAGCGTATCGAAGTGCTGTATCGTCAGGCTTATCGTGGCGATATTCCAGCTCAGTCTTTACCTCAGTCTATTAGCGTCATCGACAAAAGTGTATTGCAAGACAATGCGTTAACACGTTTTCAGGATGCGTTGGATTTTTCTGCCAGCATTTCACGGCAGAATAACGGCGGTGGCTTGTGGGATAGTTTTTCGTTACGTGGTTTTCCGGGCAACGAAAATATGCCGTCCGGTTATTTAATTAATGGCTTTAACGGCGGCCGTGGTTTTAGTGGTCACCGTGATTTATCCAATGTGGAGTATGTGGAGATTTTAAAAGGGCCGGGTTCTGCACTTTATGGTCGTTCAGAGCCAGGTGGCACCATTAATGTCGTGACCCGCAAACCACAAAAAGAGCAGGAAGGTTACCTACAAGTCTCCACTGGCCGTTTTGATCAGCACAGAGTCGAAGCCGATTACACCAATGGCGTCAGCGATAATGTGGCAGTGCGCATCAACGGTGCTATTCAGGATTACGGCAGCTTCCGTGATTATGTCAGCAGCAAAAAACAGGTGTTTACTCCTTCAGTACGTATTGAGCTGGATGATAAATCCGCCTTGCTATACGAGTTTGAATACCTAAAACAAGAGCAGTTATTTGACCGCGGTATAGTGGTGTTAAACGGCGATTTTCATACAGTGCCACGTTCCCGTTATTTAGGTGAACCAGGTGATGGCCCTACAGAAATTGAAGCTAGTGGCCATCAGTTAACTTATGAAACCAGCTTGAGCGACGACTGGTCTTTTTTAGCTGGAGTAGGTTATCGCGACTCTTCGTTAAACGGCTTTTCGTCTGATGCCGAGTTAGCCGCTGCCCGTCAGTCCTTATTTGATGATGGTAAAACCTTAACCAGGCAGCGTCGTTACCGCGACTATCAGGCCGAAGATACTTCTGTGCGTTTTGAATTAAGTGGACACCTGACTACAGCTGGTATTGTGCATCACCTGCTGATGGGGGCCGATGCCTACGATTATGATTTATATACCTTATTATCACGATTTCGTGGTCCAAAAGGCACTTACGCTTTAGATATCTTTAACCCAGTTTATGGCGGCACTGCGACTGCTCCTGCGCCTTTGTATGAAAACCAGGAATCGCAAAAAGCCTGGGGTGTGTATTTGCAGGATCAGATGGATCTGACACCACACTGGAAATTACTGCTGGGCCTGCGCTTTGATGATTATCAGCAGGATATTCAGGAGCTTTTAAAAGCCACCCGCTCGGATAAAACTGGTACTCAAGTTAGCCCTCGTATTGGTTTGGTGTATGAAGTAAACCCGGAATTAAGCTTTTACAGCAGCTACTCTGAAGGTTTCCTGCCATTAAGCGGCACCGACTATGCGGGCAATCCGTTTGAGCCTGAGTTAAGTGATTCTTATGAAATAGGTGCCAAATTTGTCGCGGCAGGTATCACAGGCACGCTGGCATTCTTTGATGCGAAAAAATCCAATATCCTGACTTCAGATCCGGTCAATGTCGGCTTCTCCGCTACCTTAGGTGAAGCCACCAGTCGGGGTATCGAGCTGGATTTACAAGGCCAGCTTACAGATGACTTATCGGCTCAATTGTCCTACGCCTTTTTGGATACACAAACCGCCAACGACATGATTAATATCGACTGGGGCGTGAATGTGCCAGCCGGCAGTCGTCTGGTGAATATTCCAAAACACAACGCCAGTCTGATGCTGACTCAATTGTTACCTTTAGGTCCTGTTGAAAGTCGTTTAGGGCTCAAGGTTAATCATGTCGCCAAGCGTTTGGGTGATTCTGTCGACAGCAGTTATATGTTGCCGTCTCATACGTTGTTTGGCCTGTCCTGGGCGGCTGATTTGGATCAGAACTGGAAAGCTCAGCTGAACGTCGACAACCTGTTTGATAAGTTTTATATCCATAACTCCTATTCGGCGCTATGGACAGTGCCGGGTGAGCCACGTTCATATAAAGTGAGTCTGACCTATGCCTTCTAACCCCGTCTTTATCCGTAACCGTATCCAAAGCATCGACATGATGCGGGGTCTGGTGATGCTAATTATGTTGCTGGACCATGTGCGGGAGCGATTTTTTTATCATATGCAGGTGTCTGATCCTATGGATCTGGATAGTACATCCACCAGCTTGTTTTTCAGCCGTTTTGCTGCGCATTTATGTGCGCCAGTTTTTGTGTTTTTAACTGGTCTGTCGGCATGGCTGTATGCCAATCCGGCGAATGGCCCGGCACGTTCCGCCCGTAGCTTTCTGCTGAAAAGAGGTTTGTTTTTAATAGCGCTCGAAATCACTGTCATCAATTTCTCCTGGATGGGGTCTTATCACACCATTTGGTTACAGGTGATTTGGGCTATTGGTTTGAGCATGGTGGTGTTGGCGCTGTTAAGCCTGTGGCCAAAAGCACTGTTGGCGCTATTGGGTTTTGGTATTGTCTTTGGCCATAACCTGCTGACGCCTATCAGTTTTCAACCGGATGAATGGGGCTACAGCTTATGGACCATTTTGCACGACCGTAATTTCTTAGTCAGCGAAGGGGTTGTGAAAATTAAAGCCAGTTATCCGGTGTTGCCCTGGATAGGTGTAATTATTTTGGGGTATCTGGCAGGGCCTTTGTACCGTAAAGGTATGTCTGCAGAGCGCAGGGGGCGCTTGTTGTTGCAATTAGGAGCCAGCTGTCTGCTGCTCTTTGTGTTGCTGCGTGGCTTTAACATCTATGGTGAAACTTTGGACTGGCAACTCTATCCGGATTTGATCACTTCCTTGATGTCGATATTGAATTTGACCAAGTATCCACCTTCATTAAATTACCTGCTGGTGACTTTGGGTTTGATGTTTTTATTGCTGTTTGCTCTGGAGAAACAACAAGGCAACTGGACTCAAGTGTTGGTGAACTTTGGCTCGGCCCCGATGTTTTTCTACATACTGCATTTGTATGTCTTGCTGGTGCTGTATCGGATTGTATTGGCAGTGTGTGGCCCCAATCAGGGGGAAGGCTTCGGCATGGAACATATGGGCTGGATTTGGTTGACTACAGTGTTGTTAGCTGTCGCCCTGTATTACCCGACCAAATGGTTTTCTTTGTATAAGAAACGCAGCCAGCAGGCTTGGATCCGTTATTTGTAGTTCAGGATAAAGCTGTTGCGGTTTGGCTTTGGCTAGCCGCAGCAGTTTGCCACTGCTGTATTTCATACAAACGAGATTCACAACGGGCAAAAGCAAATTCCAGCTGTTTCGCCTGGTACAGCTGTGAAATGGCGACAGCGGAGGTCAGTAGTAACAAGCAACCTTTGTCATAACATTCATCCACCAAGGCAATAAAACGCCGGGCTTCATTATCCAGCTTGCTGATATAAATATCCTGATGCTCACGCTGATAACTGTCTTCCACCCCATGCAAAATGGCAGTGTCCGACACAGCGCTAAATTGCGGCACATCCAGCACAGCTATAGCCTGATAGCGGCTTGCCAGTTGCATATAATCCAGCTGACTGCGTGGCCCTGAGCAGAGCGCCATAAAATCAAAAGCTATGATTTTTTCGTTACTCCATAAGGCCGGAAAACGTCGACTCAGCAGTTCAAAGTCGGGCAGGGGAGCTACTTCACCAAACAACAGCTCTGCCTGCTGTTTTAACTCTGCTGCAGTACCATCTTGCTGATAATAACGCATAGGGCTTTGCTTTAAGCGTCTGTAATCTATGCCGTTATCTAAAGCGAATACCCTGCAGTACTGGCGCAGCAGCTCAATAGTGGGCAAAAAACGCTGACGTTGCAGACCATTTTTATACAGCTCTTCAGGTACCGCGTTCGAGGTTGTCACCAGTACCACACCACACTGAAACAGGTAACGCCATAAGGTGCCAAGCAACATAGCATCGCCGATGTCGTTGACAAAAAACTCGTCAAAACACAGCACTTGGTACTGTTGTGCCCAGTCTTGGGCTATATGCAATAAAGGATCGGCTTCGCCCTGATGCTGTTTGAGTTCCTGATGCACCCGTGCCATAAAATGATGAAAATGCAGCCGGATTTTGCCGTCCACAGGCAGTTGCTGATAAAACAAATCCATCAGCATAGTTTTGCCACGCCCGACAGGGCCATGTATGTATAAGCCCAAAGCTGGCAGGCCAGAACACAACTGATCCGCGATTTGCTGCAGCGCTACTACCGACTGATATTGTGGCTCGTCATACAACAACAGGCCCTGCTGGACCTGTTGCTGATAAAGCGAGGTTAAGGAGTTCGAACTCAATCTGTAGGGCCCGCCGGCACATAACGTTTTAACCAACTGGTGAATTCGTTAAACCAGAAGATGGAATTGTTCGGTTTTAAAATCCAGTGGTTTTCATTCGGGAAATACACTAAACGTGCATCTAAGCCTTTACCTTTGTAAACACCATAAATTTCCAGACCCTGAGTCACAGGCACTCGGTAATCCTGTTCGCCATGCATAATCAGCATAGGAGTGACAAACTTATCGGCAAACAAGGCCGGGTTCCATTGCTGCATCACATCCAACCCGCTCCATGGCGAGCCGCCATAAGCATGCACTCTGTGTGTGGTCACGTCTGAGGCAAACTGGCCCATCAGGTTGTACACCCCGGCATGGTTAATCAGTGCTTTATAGCGGTCCGTATGACCTGCAATCCAGCTCACCAGATAACCACCGTAACTGCCACCCGCTGCGGCTAAACGGTTGGCGTCAATAAAACCACGCGACAACATGTAATCCACAGCAGCTTCACTGTCCATAAAAGGTTTCGTTGGGTGTTCGCCATGAATAGACTCCGCAAAAGCCTGACCGAAGCTGGTGGAACCGTGGAAATTGGGTTGGATCACCACATAACCTGCGGCGGCAAATACCTGCGAGTTCCAGCGGTAACTAAAACTGTCACCTGAATAGCTGTGTGGCCCGCCATGTAATACATTCAACAAAGGCCATTTTTTGTTGGGGTCAAAGTTGGGCGGGTAGGTAATATAAGCCTGCACCAGTTTGCCGTCAGCTCCTGCGAAGCTGACTTCTTCCGTTTTGCCCCAGTTGATGCTTTGCTGCAGTTCAGTATTCAGACGGCTTAACTGTTTTAACGTGCGGCCTTTATTGTCCAGACCATAAATTTCCGGCATCTGGTTCATGCTGTGCTGCACCAGATAAATTTGCTGTTGTTGGCCAATTTGCAGTTGACTGATATCAGCCTGACGCAAGATTTGTTTCACCTGACCACCAGCTAAAGGCATGCTGTATAACGCCGATTTGGCTTTGTCGGCCGCCTGAAAATACAACGTGCCGTTATTGCCAAATTCCCAGTCGTCGACCGAAATATCCCAGTCCTGAGTCAGGTTGGTTTTTTTCTGGGGTTTAAAATCAAAGCGGATCAGCTGGTTATTATCCGAAGTAAAAAAGGTGCTGCGCTGTGCACCATAGACCAGACTTTTGCCATCAGGGCTGAATTTAGGGTTGTTGTCACTGGCCGGGTTGTCCGCTGTGATATTAACAAACTGACCTGAACCATCAGTTTTGATCAGCAAAATATCATGATTAATCTGATCAAAAGGGGCCGCGCTGGTCACTGCACTGACTGCAATCTGGCGACCATCTGCAGAGATATCAAATTCAGCATCGCCATTTAAGCTAAACCAACGGTCCCAGCCTGGTGTTAAGTCAGCAATCTCGCCTGTGTGAATATTGATGCTGAATAAATGCGGGTAGCTGTCATCTGTTAACCAGTGATCCCAGTAGCGGTAGACTCTGTTTTCGGTGACACGGGCTGTGACTTTATTGTCTTTTTTCTGCTTTAACTCTGTGGCCAAAGCGGAAAAATCGCCGTTAAAGCCTTTAGGTACATTGGCCAGAAACAAAATACGCTGGCCATCCGGAAACCATTTCGGTTGCTGTACAGCCACAGGTAGTTTGGTTAAAGCTTTGGCTTCACCACCTGTTAAAGGTAATAAAAATAACTGATTGGTTTCATTACCACGTTTAGACAAAAACGCCAGCTGACGACCGTCAGGACTCCAGTCAGGCGCCGTATCTGAATCTGGATGTTGGGTTAAAGCCGTTAATTGCTGGGTACGTAAATCCAGAATATGAATATCGGCATTGCCTTTATCGGCGTTCAGATCGTAACGGGTGACAGTCAATGCCAGTTGCTGACCACTGGGTGATAAGGTCATGGCACCGGGGCGAGCCACTTGCCATAAGTGCTGAGCTGTTAAAGGTTCTGTGCTGGCCTGAGCAGCGCCTGCCACCACAACCATCATCAGGGCTGAAAGACTAAATTTCATAGGTACTTGCCTTTGTTCAGTCGAAGCAATAAGTGGACGCTAGCATAGGCCAGTAGCGCGATAAATAAAACCCTGACGAGCGAAGGAAAATTCAGGATCAATCCACAGTCTGTGTCAGATCCGTCCAGCTTGGCAGATACGGATTTATTGGTTCTGGACTATGCTCAAGGTGAAAAAAGACGATAGTGGAGGTCTTTATGTTCAGCACAGAATTTTGGCAAACCTTTGTCCAGTTACTCAGTTTTAATGGCTATATTCTGCCGGAAGAATTACACCATTATCAGTCGATCGCCTCTAGCTCAGATAAGTCTCTGCACGGTTAAATCTCTGTGCTTTTGTATTACTGGACAGCTGCGAGCTGTTCAGTGAACTGAGTCAGACACAGATTGATCTCTAGTCTGT
>Ga0181595_10002418_pt1 | contig 18721 bp, 18 predicted proteins | sample 041ome_7_FD_145604 | JGI IMG/M metagenome (GOLD analysis project Ga0181595, IMG submission 145604) | Coastal salt marsh microbial communities from the Groves Creek Marsh, Skidaway Island, Georgia - 041401AS metaG (spades assembly) | ecosystem: Environmental > Aquatic > Marine > Intertidal zone...
GGGTGGTGATGCGGCCGATGTGAACGCCTTCTGCGTTGGCCTTGAGGGTGCCGATGTTCATGTCGAAGTTCTCCTGATGCCGTCCGAACCCCTTGTTCGGAACACCTTCTCCCATCCCCCCTCTCCTCCGGGCCTCTGGCCCGGCCCGTGCGCCAGCCACCGCAGGCGCGCGTCATCCTGTCCAGCCCAGAGGGCTGAGGAGTCTCGATAGGTGGATTGGGGCTGAACCGGCCCTGCTTCGAGCCAGGCGCGGTCTGTACCGACCTAAGGTTCGGGCTCGGACCCGTCCTTGATCTGGTTGAGGCGCGCCATAAACGCCTTGGCTTCGAGCTGATTGGGTCCATCGCGCGTGGCGAGGCAGGCCATCCTGTCGATCTCGAGCTGTGCGGCAAGACTTGCCTCGATATGGCAATAGGGCTCGAGCGCGCGGATTGCGTCAACCGCTCGGGGCAGCTCGCCGAAAGCGGTTCCGACCCATACGAGTTCGATTTCCTCCCCGTCTTCGTCAGGAGCGCTCAGAACCTGCGCGAAATAGGTCTGAAGCGGTCGGTCCCATCCGACATAGGCACTGGCAGCAGCAATCCCGTCACGAAGCGGTACTTTGTGCCTGCTCATGCGCTCGTTACCTCCCCACCCTTAACTGGGCCGATGCCCCGCGGCGCACTGACATGTCAGCCCCTGAACTCATCAGTAGTCCGCTGGCCGCATCAGCGTGATGACGCGCCGTGTCATCGCTGGATTGGCCGGATCCTCGGACCCAAATGCCAGTTCGGTGTCGTAATAATCGACTTTCATCAGCACCTTGATGCCATCGACATCCATGCTTGCAAAGTCTCGCTCGGGCGAATCCGGGGCGAAGGTGCAATGGCGCAGAGCGGCCATCAACCGAGCCTGAACCATCATGCTTTGTGCCACGGTGTCGCCGCCGAATTCTGCAAGCAACCCGGAGGTCATGACGATGCGGGCCGTTCGGTCACGGCCCTGGCGCGCGGCATCATTGAGCAGCGCAATGCGCTCGGTGCGTTGCCGCGCGCAAGTGAGGTCAGATGTGTCATGCATTGGAGGTCTCCTCCTGATCCAAGAGACGACGAGCGGACAACCGGACGGCCTCGCGGGACTCAGTCCGCAGGTTGAAAAGCGGAAAGCTGAACATCGATCGCGGTCCCGGCAGCAACGGTAATGGCAACCTGCCGGTCCTTGGGAATGACCCAGAGGATGCCGGCAAGCGTGTCGCGGATACGCGCCGCAATGGCCTCGTCCTCGCCGAGCAGCACCCGGGCCGCGAGCTCGCGCGCATCGCGCAAGAAGTGCTCGTGCTGGGTGTCCCAGGAGTCGGCCTCGCTGTCGTCGTTCGCGCAGAAACAGACGTTCTCGATCAGATCGACCAGCGTTTCAGGAGTCAGCGCCGGACCCGGAACATAGGCAATGCGGATCTGGTCGATGCCGCTGTACCAGCCATCCTCGCCGACGACGAAGGCGACATCTGCCGAGATCCGTTCCTCGCGCTGCGTTTCGCTGGCGCGGTGGAAGACGCAGAACCTCAGCTCGATCGTCTCGGCACGAACATGGTCATCGAGCGGGGGGAAGCTGCCGTTTTCGGCGATGACGTGGTCGCGCTCTCCGGCTGCAACATAGAAGCGCACGTTGCCGAGCTGATGCAGCGCGTCATACCAGCCATAGCCAGCGTATGCGGGATGGTTCTCGACGAGGTGCGGGCGCAAGGGGTGGTCGCGCAGCGCGCGCTCCAGTCCCTGGGCAATATCGGGCTCAAGATCCGCGACAAGGATCGTGTCCGCACCTGCTGCGATTTCCTCATACTCGACATTGACGTTGTCGCTCTCCGCAATGGCAGCATGCCAGCGGGGCAGGCAGGGGTCGGCCTCCGGTAGGGCAACCCCAAGATCGCGCGCTTCCTTCCAGTTCTCGAAGGAAAGCCGGTGCTGGCCTCTGTGCGCCAGCGCGGCATAGATCGTGCGCCTGCAGGCCGCCTGAAGCGCCGCAAAGGCGGCATTCTCGACGAATTCCTTGCGCGCCGGGAGCACAAGGGCAAGGCCCGGGGTGGCCCCGATATCGAGCCGGGCATGGTATGTTTTGCCGCCAAGGCTCTCCGAGACGCTGGCAAGCTTGCGGGTGAGCACCATCCCATGGAAATTCGTGGTGGGGTCCTGGTGGTATTCGCGCCCTTCGAACACGCCGATCTGGCTGCCGTTCCACTCGGCGATGTAGATTGCTTTGGCGAGAAAGTCCTCGCGTGGCATTTCCGTGCCATTGAAGAACACCGGCAGCGGGTAGAACTTCGCGACCTCGCGCAGAATCCGCTCGGTGGTCTGCTCGCTCACGCCGGGCATCAGGAAGCTGATTGTCGTCCCGGTGGGGCGAGCAAGGGGCTGCACGGCAATGTCCTGCGCACCGGTCCAGCCATCCGCTGGAACATGGACCGACCATCCGATGTCGACATCGGTATGACGCGAGCTGATCCGGGTTTCCTTGCCCGCCAGGCTGAAGACACCCATGCCTGCCGGGTCTTCGTCCTCATGGATGTGCTGGCTCCAGCCCGAATCCCCCAGCGCAATCATGGTCTGCGGATGGGCGACTCCGGTTCCATCATCGACAAGGGTCAGGCGCGCTGCGTCCTGATCCGCGCAGCAGGCGATATCGATCCGGGAAGCGCCCGCGCGGCGACTGTTCTGGAGGAGCTCGCCGAGGATATCGCCGATGGTGCCATTGAAGAGGCGCGTGACTTTGGTGATCGTCTTCGGGCTGACGCTGGGTCGAATAACTGTCGGGTTCATGACAAGGGGTCCTTCATCGCACTGTTTCGCCCTTCCCCTCCCCCTTCGCTTCAGAACAGCGGATTGATGCCTGGCCGGAGCCCGGCTGCCTTGGCCTGCTCTTCAGCCAACGCGCTTGGGTCGCAGGGCTTCAGGAATCGGGATGATGTCGTGCGCCGTATCACGCAGCGCCGTAACCTCGCCGCGCGCGGCGTAGAGGTCCTTGGCGATGAGCGCGCAGACCTCGGCCTCGCCATAGGTTGGGCGGCCAAGGTGATCGACGCGCTCGACTTGCCGGGCAATCACGCCGACTTTGCCTTCCGGCACCCACTCGGCCCAATCGCCCCAGGCGCTGGTCACGCAGAATTCGCCGATCGCGGCCATATAGGCTTTGCGCGTCCGCAGGATCGCAGAGGAATTCTCCTCTATGGCCTCGCCGGTGAAGGCGCTGAAGCGGTCCGGGGCCAACATCGGGTAGTATCGCGGGCAAGCTGCAGGAAGCCCACAGAGCAGGAGCCCTGTCCTTCAAGCTCGCTGGTGAAGGCGAGGATCGGAAGCCCCCAATCGCAATCTTCTTCGTAAGCCCCGCTTTCGATTTGCAGCTCCGCTGGCATGGCGGCCTGTCTCTGATCGGACAGAATGATACCGCCGTGGCTGGCGGTCATAACTGACCATATGCCGGGGGCCAGCTGATCGGCCTGCTGGACGGCGCCCCAGATGGAAGTGGAGGGACGCGGTGATGGGGCAAAACATGGCATGAGCGAACTCTCCTGTTGCAAGTTCGCTCAGACCCTCCCCCTCTTCTTCAGCTCAGGATCCCGAGAGCGGTCCGGGCAACGATCTCGGGCGTGACGTCTCCAAGAGCGAGGGCCGCCACCGGTCCAAGCTGCGAAAGACGCGTCCGCTCGATTGCCCTGAGGGCGAGATAATCCTCGTCGGACGACTGGAGGATTTGCAGCGCAAAGCGGCACTCCTGCCCGGTGTTGTCGTCGAGAAGGGCGATCAGGAAATCCGGCCTTACGGAGACGTCCGCAAATGGCAGATCGAAGAGGATCTTCTTCACCGCCATCCGGATGTCCCGGCGTCGCAGGATATACTGCGCGTCTTGGAGCGCCCGCAGAACGTCTCGGTCGTGGTCTCGCTCTGTCGGCACGAACTGGTTGCCGCTCAAGACAGGCTGAGCGTAGGCGCGCAGCGCGACATAGCCCTCCTTCCTGCTGTGCTCGCCGACGACGGCGAGCACAAGGAACGGCGGCTCAACTTCGGCGCGGATGATCCCGGTGTGCTGGATGCGGTTTCGGACCGAGATCGTGCCGAGACCGGTGACGATCTCGGTGGAAGTGACCGCATTGGCCTCGAGCAGAAGAAACGCCTGGGGCGCGAATTCATGAGGCCATCTCTCGGCCGCAGCGCGCAGCCGGGCGTGAACCCGCCGCTTTTCGTAATCGATGGCGTTCGTGTAGAGATGGGCCGAGAGCGGAACCCCGGGCGCAATCTCGAGACCTTGCGCAGCCCGGCGCAGGAAACGCATCTCCTGGCTGATCGAGCCCTCCCGTGGCCCTGCTGGCGGAAGTTCGCGCAGCACGTTGGAACCCGCCCGCTCGAGCAGCAGCCACAGCAGTTTGCCGAGGCGCGGGATTGCAACACCACGCGACCGGTCGTCTGGCTCACTGTGGTCCGGTTTCTGGGCGAGTTTCTCCGGCGCCTTCTGGTGCGCGTTGAACAGGCCATCTGGAACATCGAGCGCGTAGAGCGAATCCCTTGCTGTCTCGCGGATGCGCGGCGGTGCCTGGGGCAGGAAAAATGGACACGCCGGCGCATGCATCGGCCTCGAAGTCAGCCGCCGCAGGTAATAGGTTTCCTGAAAGCTCAGGTAGGCCGGGCTCAGCAGCGGCGGCGCGGTGACCTCGCCCAGACAATCGCAGGCGAGCCATTTGTGATTCTCGCGCGCTGTCACGACGAGGGAGACGCAGGCCCGGTGATCGGCCTCGTTGCCATGGCCCGTGTACCAGCGGACCAAGGCTGCCCGCAGACCGTCGCCAATGGCGACGCGCCCGGTGCTACCTGTGGTGTCCTTGGCCACCAACCACATGGTGTGACGCTCTTGACCGCCCCTTTTGTTCACTCTATGTTCGTCACATAGAGGAATTTTGTCTTATGAACAAGGTATTCGATCTCGGCCAATTCGACCTCGATCTGACGCTGCGCGATGCATCGGTAGACCCGCTGGTGACGCCTACGCGGCGCTCGCTCAGCAATGCCTCTATCGGGATAGAAGCGTTCGATGCCTATTATTCGGCGCGCGAACTCTACGAAGCGCTGCAGGGGGTTTTCCTGGGCACACCCGGTGCCAAGAACAAGCTGACGCAGGTGCTTTCGTGCCAGTGCGATGATTATCAGCGGTGTCTCTACTACACGCTGGCGGGGCGCGGCATTGTCCAGATGCTGGATGATCTCGAATGGCTGCTCGATCTCCTGCGCCCTCGCTGCGAAATGTCGGGGAAGCTCCTTCGCTCCGGCGAGAGGCCTGCACCGCAGGTCAATCCCTATGTCGCAAGCGAGCCCGACGGGCCCGTTCCGGCACGCTCGGCCGACTTCGTCGAGGGACCCTCGTGGTATCTCGATCCGTCGCTTGGCGGCCGGATCGAGGACTAGGCAGGCATCAGCTTGCCGGCCTCACCGGCAGAATCAGGGATTGCGCAGGCCAAGCCGGTCGGCGTCATCTACGAGCGTGATGCGCCCTTCCCAGTGCCACAGGACAAGGTTGAGAGCGTCGGCGGGAGCGCCGCGGGCGTAGCTCGGCACGACAATGCCCACATAGCCTTGCGCGATCGCGGCCTCCGCCAGATCTTGCGTCGGGACCGGTTTGCCTGAGAGCATCCAATCGCGCCACGCCGGGTCGGCGAGCTCAGCCGGTGCGATACCGAAAGGCCGCAATGCAGCCGCATCGCGGCCATCGAGCAACGGTCCGATATCGGCCTGATAAGCGACGAGCGTGGTGGGCTGGAGGGTGCCAACCTGATTGGCCTCGCGCAGCGCGGTCTCTGGGGCGAGGGAAGTATAGAGCGCGCTGCGCCCGATGCGATTGAACCGTCCGCCAAACCGGGCCGCCCCCTCCCCTGAGAGGGGTTCGCGGGACCAGACCGGATTGTGGGCGCGGTAGAGCAGCCCGGTGAAGTGCATGAGGCTAGGCGTGAATGCCAGCGTCGACGGCGTCGATATAGGTCAGAACGTCATCGGCCCGGTTGTTCTGCACAAGCTGCATTGCAGTCTGGCCCGAAAAGCCCGGCAGCGGCTCAGAGCGGTACCAGGCATAGGCCAGCAAGGCTGAACCGAACCGCGGTTCGACCTTGTTGAGCACTTCGACCATCTGCCGAAGGCGGCGCTGGGTACGATCGGAGGCAATCCGGTCCTTGCGCTGGATCGCGTCCTTGCCGAGACCCAGCGAGCGCGCCAGTTCGTCGCTGGTGGTGCGCAGCGCATCGACGATTTTGCGCGGAGCAAACGCGCCATTGTCCGCATAGTTCTGAATCGCCATTGCAAAGCTCCATGAATTCTGACGTGACATAGCGTCATTCTGCGCGGCTTTCAAGCTGCCATAGGGCTGGCGCTGAGTTCGTCACAGGACGACAACTTGCAGTTCGATCGCACCGGGTGGGTTTTCTCCCGTCGGCATGACACAGAAGGGCTGGAGCGTGTTGCCGGTTCTGACCACAGCGTGGCTCTTCCCGGTTTTCGCGCTCATCCGGATGGCGACGCGCTCGGCATTGGCCCGCCCGCAAAGGACACGGCGGCGCGGATCGAGGCTGGCAGAAGTCATGGAAGAGGCCCTCGCTACTGGGCTATCGGGAAGAAGGTCTTGATCCTTCGGGCGGGACGAATGATCTCGAAGCGCCGCTCCATAAGCCGGGAGATACGATAGGCCCCGAAGCCATCGGGTGTCCGCAGCTCGATCTTGTTCCCGCGCTTGCTGACCCGGAACTCGCGGTGTTCGCTGCCGTCGGTAAAGCGCAGCGGTTCGGGAAGCCGCAGGATGTCGCCGTCAGCGACCTTTCGCTCCTTGAGACGCAGCATGGCGTAACACCGGTTCCGCCAGTCCAGGGCATAGGGGTGCGAGGATGAGGTGAGCAGTTCCAGGATGCTTCGCGGGCAATTCGCCTCGACGGGGCCGGATTGCTCATCCATGTCCTTGTACCCGAAGATCAGGCCATCGGCCGCCTTCGGGTTCCAGCGGACCAGGCAGATAACCGCCGTCACGTAGAGCCTCTCGCGATCTTCACCGTAGCGCTCGACGGCTGCATAGTAGGTGCTGCCGGTGAAAACGCTCTTGAGGACCCGGCACCCCCGGAACGGAGCATCTTCGCAGGCCTCCCGTTCGTAGGTCAGCTGATCGTCGAGATAGGCTTTGGGCGTTTCATGCCCTCCCATCCCTGTGCGGTGCATGTAGAGCCAGCCCATGTGCGTGTCCTTCAGATGAGCCCCGGCTGAGCCGGAGGTGCGATTTGCAGTTCGCGGGCGATCCGCGCTGTGAGTGCCGGAATGTCGGCAAGCGCGGTGATCGGAGCCTTGCGCATGACCGCGCCGGGGGGCTTCCAGAACGGGTTCCGCCAGGCGAGACCCGGTTCGCCGAACCGCTCGGGGCTGATGCGGATGTAGACACCGTCTGCTTCGAGCACATGCTCACCGGCGAGGGCCTCCTGCGAGGTGTAGTAGCTGATGCGGTAGGCGGAATGATCGAGCCCGATCCCGGCTGCGATCTGGCGCAGCGCGCGCGTACCCTCGCGCCGGTAGTGTCGCAGTTCTTCAGGACGATAGTCGATCCCGCGCTTGACCAGCGCAATGATCGCAGGTCGGTGCTTGAGCTCGCCGAGGCGCTCGATGCACTGTGCCCGCAAGATCTGGTCGTCGGCCTCGCAGGTTGTCGGCCTTCCGTCGGCAATGCGCTGAAGGTGGCGAGTGAGGAGCAGAACCGCGGGACAGGTGGCGACCTGCCGGCCTGCGAGGCGCACATCATCGACGGCCTCGTTCAATGCTCGCAGCGCGGTCTCGAACGTCGTCAGCCCATCGGGCTCGAGCGCGCGGCGGTAACGATAATCGATGTCGCAGGACATGCGGCTTCCTTTCCATTGCAAGTGCAATGGCCTCCTCCCCCTCCCCTCAATGCAGACTGCGGTGATGTTTCCCTGAGCTTCTCAGGGACAGTGGCTCATAGATCATCGGCCGTAAGAGAGCCCCGGGAGCGACCTGTTCGAGGATTCTCGCAATTGCCGAGACCGCAGCGCCAGCCTCGGTTGTCTGGATGACCAAGGAGCCGCCCTGCCCCGGATCGGACACCAGTGACCAACCGGGTTCTCCTTTGCCGAGGAGGCTCTCCAGGACCGCATGACGGTTCCGCCCGGGGAACAGCGCCCCAACATGGCCGCCGAGCGCTGCGCCAATGTCCGCAGAACCTCCGCTCGCAAGGTCGCTGGCATAGCGGCTGAGCTGCGCAAGCCGCACCGCGTCGTCTGCTGTTGGCTCAAGCGTAAGCCGGAACTGGCGCCTCTTCATGGGCTTCCTCCGCAGGTTCACTCTCATAGCCCGAATAGGCTGCAAGCAGGTTGAAAGCCTGATCGGCCTTGGCGGCAGCCGTGATGATCGCGGTCTTGTCGGATTTCAGGATATCAAGCCAATGGGCGATGTAGCTGGCGTGGCTTTCATGGAGGTCTGCGGGGAGACCCAGCTCATAACAGATCCGGGCACTGACCTGCTCCGCGACCAGTTCCTCGAAGGCGTAGGCCTTGTCACCGAACCGCTTGCCGAATGTGCGCGCGAGCCGCGAGGGGTGCCCGCTCCAGTGGCCGAGTTCGTGCGCTTTGGTGGCGACATATCCGTCCTCGGTGCGGAAGGCGCCGCGTTCTGGAAGCTGGATATAGTCTCCGCCCGGAGAGAAGAATGCACGGTCACCGCCATGGCGGATATCAGCAGGTATCGGAGCAAAGAAGGCCTGGATGGCCGCTGCCTTCACGGAGGGTTGCGGCGGTGCTTCGGGGACCGGACTGGGATAGAAATGCGGCGGCAGGCCTTCGATCTGCGAGGCATTGAAAACGCTGTAGGATCGCATGAACCGGATGGTTTTCGACGTCTCCTCGCCAGTCGCCTGATCTACGTCGGTCTTGCTCGTGCTGTTGAAATAGATGCTCGGCTCGGCCGTTTCACCTTTGCGCACTTGGCCGCCCAGTTCCTGAGCCTGACGATAGGTCATCCAGTAGCGCGAGGCGTAGCCGAAGCAGTCGGCGACAGCCCAGAGATAGAGGCGATTGATCCCGGTGTAGGGCAGTCCGCCCGCACGCAAGGGCGCGCCCCCTGCCCCGGTCTTTTTCCAGGGCCGCCGCCAGGGCAGTGTGCCGGCCTCGATCCGTGCAATGATGAGATTGGTGATTTCCTGCGCGACATCGCGCTTGGGTCCGCGGCGCATCGGCATTTCCCTTCGTGGAAGAAGAAGGCCCGGCCACTCGAGTGAGCGACCGGGCCAGGACATCAGGAGGAGGGTGAGGCGTTCAGGCAGCCACTGCCGTGTCTGTGGCGGCGCCTTCGGGTTCCTCTTCGGCATCCGGCAGTGCGACCACCCCCTCGATCGCGTCGATGTCGGCCGTGCCGTCTTCGGAGGCATCAGGATCAGCGCTTTGTGCGCCCTCCGGCATGGCCGCACTGAACTTCATGGCCTCGGGCAGCCAGGCAAGGGCGGCTTCCTTGACCTCCTGCTCGATGATCGCCTTACCGGCGAAGATCGTCTCGCACGTCTTGGCGAGGTCCGCCTTCTTGGACGCCGCATAGCGCGCAGCGAGGTCACTTCCGCCAACCTCGGTCAGCGCGGCGAGGCAGGAAGTCTTGCTCACCCGGTCGAAGAAATTCTCGGCAGTCGGCCGCCACAGAGCCGCAACGTCGACATCGAGCATCGACCCAAGCACGGCATGAACCGGATGATACTCGGATCCATAGCCCTTCTTGGCCTCGAGCGAGAGCGCCACCGCATAGGCAAGCCAGGCCGCCTTGGCGTCATCTTCGAGGTCGCGGAAGGCGATGAAACGGGCCGCAACACTGCCCTGCTCCTGCCATGCCTTGTCGAGACCATCCTCGGCCTCGGCGAGAATGCCCTCGGCCGCTGATTGCGGAACCTCGCCGGTCGCAGGATCGCTCGGCCGTCCCGCCTTGATCGAGGTGCCCTTCCCCTCATAGCTGCGATTGTCTGCAAGCGCGAAGATGGCGAAATCGAGGGCAAGCCCCGGATCGCCGAGCAAGCAGGCCGACAGGATATTGCGGCGCTGAACGGCGAGTTCGTCGAACAGCCTCGCGCTGATCGGCTTCTCGCTTCCGGGTGCGATCGCCTCAGGCCGTGCGGGAGCACCGCTTGCGCGGCTCCCTGAGGTCGGTGCCTGCTCTTCTGCCGTCGCGGTCACATTGCCTTGGTCATCGGTCTCGAACGAAAGCCGCTTCTCGCTGTAGTAATCGGCCTCGAGAACCATCTCGCCGCGGGTGGTAAGCACGAGGAAGCGGCCGACTTCACCGCGCCATTCTTCGGGCAGCTCGCGAACCGGATTGCTGAGGTCGCTGCGTTCGGCATCAAGAGCCTCGTATTCGGCCTCGAGTTTTCCGAAATCGACGTCCTCTTGCTCTTCACCTTCATCGAAGATCGCGTTAATCTCATCGATGCGGGCATCGATCTCGTCGATGCGGGCGCGCGCCGTTTCCGAGAGGGGCACGGGCGGGAGCCGGACAGCGGAGACGCCCATCTCGCTGCGCGCCTGCCAGGAATTGCTGGCGGCCACCGGGCTGATCCAGGCGAGACCGGTCTCCGAGGTCAGACGCTCGGCTTCCGCTTCCATCTTTTCGGAGGCGAGCCGGTGCGCGATCTCGATATCGATCCAGCGATCCTCGCCCGCATCGCTGAACAGATCGCGCTCGACCTTGCCGCCGGCAGCCACATAAGCATCTTCGCCGATCAGAAGCGCGATAGGGTCATTACCGCGCATCGAGCCGGTGGCGACCATGCGGCGAATGGCGTCGGCGCTGGGGTTGTAGGCATGGCGCATCTGCTCGAAGACGCGCATCTGCACTTCGTGCTGGTCGGTCGCAGCATAGGCCTTGGCGATTTCGAGGGTGATGTCGCCGGCGGCGAGTGCCTCGAAGATCGGCACTGCCAGATTGGCAAGGCGCAGCCGGCCTTCGACGAACCGCTGGGTGAGTCCGAAACGCTTGGCCACGGCCGCGATATCGCTGCCTTCCTTGATGAAGTGCTGGAACGCGCGGCATTCTTCAGCCGGAGACATGCCGACCCGCTGGAAGTTCTCGGCGAGCGAGGCTTCGCCCGCGGTATCTTCGCTACCCTCGAGCAGCTTGCATTCGACTTCGGCATCCGCAGCCCAAGCACCGCGATCGATGATCATGCCAATGGCGCGCAAGCGGCGGCCACCGGCGATCACCGCATACTGGCCGCGCTTCTTGCTCTTGGTCACCAGCAGGTTCTGCAAGAGCCCGCGGGCCTCGATGTCCGCAGAGAGCTGCGCATCTTCTTGGTCATTGCGTGTTTTGCGCACGTTCGCATCGCTCAAATATAGCTTGGAAAAGGGAATCAGCATCTCGGTCACTCCTGATCTGCTCCCGGCCATCACCGGGGCACAGATCCCCTCCCCCTCCCCTTGTTTGCGGGGTTCAAGCGTCCAAGATCCTGTGCACTTGTCGCAGTCGCCATGGGTTGAGCACCTTCGGCGCTGCGTCCCATCACTGCATCAGGAGCGCCGCCAGCACGGCCTCTGCTGCCTTTGTCGGAATGAACACCCTAGTGCGGAACGAAATGATCTCGGTGAAACAGCCGATGCTCTTCAACCAGGGTAGCTGATCGAGAGGGGCGCCAACGATCTCGTAGCGCTGCTCGTTGGCGACCCGCGAGGACTTGATGGTGGCTTCGAACGGTTGCTTGATAGGGATCGTCCGATGCTCGCCGAGCGCCTTGAGGATCGTTTGCTCCGAGAGTTCGACACTCGAGGTAATGTCGAACTTCTGCAAAAGGTTTGCGACGTCGAGCTCGTGAACGATGCGGCCGAGCCAGCTGCGTCCCTCCTCATCAACGATTCGCCTCACTTCCAGATAGTCGATCGGAAGGCTCGACCATATCGGCAGCAGCAGTCCTGTGGCTAGGTAGATCTTCTCGGTTGTCAGCTTCTCGGCCAGCTCAGCGACTTCGGCACACCAGAGTTGCTCGAAGGTCTCCCGAGGACACTCCGCCCACGCAGACTCGGTAAGATCATCAAGGTGATGGTATTCGCGGCGCAGCGGTCGGTGGAGAATGACGCGGCGGATCAGTTCGCCCCGATCGGTCATGAAATGCCGGGACGGCTCAGCCAGCGCCGCCCTGCCGCTCTTGGTATTGTGCATCAGCACGCACCCGTCGGACAGGTCGAGGCGCTGCTTCACTCTTTCCAGCGTGATTGGCCGGGTACGCGTCCTGAGCGCGAGCTGGAGGAGGTGCGAGGTCGCCCCGGTCCGTGCATCCGTCCGCAGCACAATATCTTCGATGACGCCGGCACTTTCGACCTGGATCGTTTCGACGCCCACATCGAGAGAACCGGCCTCACGCGCCGCGGAAACCCGGGCTTCAACGAGCCCGAGAAATTCATCGAAGATTGCGTTCTGCGTGCCGATCGGCAGGGCAAGAATCCGATTGAGCCACCGCTGGATAGGGGGAAGGTCTTCTTCGAGCACCCCATCCTGGGAGACGATCGTCAATCCGCTGCGTCGCTCGAAGTCAGACAAGGTCACGCTCTTCAGCGTTCCCTCTGCGAGAAGGCCGAACCAGCTGGTGAGCGCCGCCTTGGCATAAGGGCTTTCGAGATTGTCCGCCGGATCGAACAGATTCTGGCCGCCGGTCTGGCGCTGGCCGCGCGTCAATGCCCCAAGGCTGTCGAGGCGCCGCGCGATCGTGCTGGTGAAGCGCAGTTCACCTTTGCAGTTGGTCGTGACCGGCCTGAATAGGGGTGTGTTCGCCTGATGGGTGCGGTGGGTGCGGCCGAGGCCCTGGATGGCCCGGTCAGCGCGCCAACCCGGCTCGAGCAGGAAATGCACGCGCCGTTTCTGGCAGGGTGCGTCAAGGCTGGCATGGTAAGAACGCCCCGTTCCGCCTGCATCGCTGAAGACGAGAATGGGTTTGCGGCCATCCATGAACTGGTCGGTTTCCGACTGGTTCGTTCGGGGGGAGCGAGTTTCGAGGCGCTGGCAACCATCGGCCTGAGAAATGAGGCGCTTTGTGCGCCCGGTGACTTCTGCGACCTTATCCGTCCCGTAGTGTTCGATGATCCGGTCGAGGGCTGGCTTGATTGGCGGCATCGCGCAAAGATGCTCGATCAGCTCGGCGCGCCGGGCGATCGCAGCCTGGTTGTGCACGGGGCGGCCGTCCTCGTCGAACATCGGCGTCGAACGGGTAGCACCGGTGTCGTCGGTGTAGAACGTCATCTGCTGGGTGGGAAAAGCGCGCTCGAGGTATTCGATGACCGCATCAAGCGGGCTGAGATCAAGGTCGAGTTCGGCCCGCTCTTCGGGTGAAAGGCTATCGAGCCTTCGGTCGAGGATGCTTTCGGCGGTCGAGACCAGCTGAACCACGACCACGTCATCCTGGTCCAGGTGCTTATTGATGGCGCTGATCAGAGTGGGGAGCTTCATCGAAAGCAGCAGCTGGTTGAAGAAGCGCTGCTTGGTGCTTTCGAAGCGGCTGCGGGCTGCGGCCTTCGCGCCGCCGTTCAGCGTGCTGCCGTCGATCTCGTCGACCACACCCGTCAGCGCGAGCGCCTCCTCCATGTTCTGGTGAATAATTGCCCAAGCATCCGCATAGGTGTCGTAGACAGCGATCTGCTGAGCCGTCAGGTCGTGCTTGAGGATTTCGTACTCGACCCCAGCAAAGCTCAGCGCCCGTGCCTGGTAAAGCCCAAGGGCCTTAAGGTCGCGCGACACCAGCTCCATCGCAGCGATGCCACCTGCCCTGATCTGGCTGATGAAATCTTCGCGGTTGGCAAACGCCGTTCCTGGTCCCCAAAGGCCGAGCCGAACCGCATAGGCGAGATTGTTGACTTCAGAGGCCCCGGTCGCCGAGGCATAGAGCACGCGGGCCTTGGGCAGATGGTTCTGGAGCATGACGCCGGCGATGCCCTGCTGGGAACCTGATTTGCTCCCGCGGGCACCCTCGCCTCCTGCCACCCCGCCCATTTCGTGGCTCTCATCAAAGGCGATGACACCTTCGAAATCCGCCCCGGCCCAGTCCAGCAATTGCTTCAGGCGGGTCGCATCCTGCCTCTGACTGCGCAGCGTAGGGTACGTGACGAAGAGGATCCCCTCGCGGAACGGCACTGGCTGATCGATTTTCCAGCTGGAGAGCGGTTGAATGTCGGCAGTCATCCCGCCGATCGCGCTCCAATCCCGGCGCGCATCTTCGAGCAGGCTCTCGTTCTTGGATACCCAGATCGCCTTGCGGCGTCCGGCTAGCCAGTTGTCTAGAATGCAGGCGGCAATCTGTCGGCCTTTGCCCGCGCCAGTGCCATCACCGAGGAAGTAGCCCTTGCGGTAGCTGTGTCCGTCTTCGGCCAGAGTGAGAGCGACACCTTCGTCAGCCGGGACGAACAGGCCCGGCAGATACTGCTGCCAGGCATTGCCGGCATAGATCACCGTCTCGAGCTGCGCTTCCGAAAGCAGGCTTTCTTTGAGGATGCGGCCCTGCAGGCTGGGGCAATACTCCGGCACCGGCGCTGGTATGGAGCCCATGGCCACACTTTCCACCAGCGGGGTCGGGTGCGCCTTTGCACCATCGATGTCGATCCGGCTCGGGCGGTAGGGCAGATAGACACCGGCCTGCTCGCCCAGAGGGCGCGGCGTTGCCAGGCTGCGAAAAACAAGCGGCGATATCGATGGCGCTTCGATTACGCGCGGCTTAGCCGCAGGCGGCTTTGCACTTGTGCGCATCGCCTTGAAAAGCGTGCCGGGCTTGGTCTGCTGCCGTGCGTAAATTGGTGAAGCCTCGCAAGGACCGACTGCCCGCTTCACCACTGCAACCGCCGCGGCAATCTCGGCGACATTCGATCGAGCGAGGATTGCAGGACGGATGTTTCCGGGAACCTTGTCGATCACGTAGAGGCGAACCGGCACGCTGGTCCCCTGCTTGTGGTAGCACCTGGCAAGGCGGCAAGCTGTTTGCACCGTGCAGTTCTCGAACGTCTGGTCATAGATTTTCGAGAGCCTAGCGCTGGTGGTGAACCAGTCCGGCATGATAGCGACAAGTCTGCCGCCAGGAGCCAATCGACCGAGCGCGGCGCGCAGATGGCGGACAGCAGCGAATTGATCGACGCCTCTTCCCTCCGAACGGGAGAACGGGGGGTTCATGAGAATCAGGCTGGGGCGCAGCGAAGGATGCAGCGCGGAAGCCAGCATCGCACCGTCGATCCCGGTAAGCTTGGCATGTTTGAACAGCAGAGCGAGTTTCTCACGGCGTTTGGGATCAAGCTCATTGAGATGTAGCTGTCTGACTGTCGGCAGGCTGGCCACGAGCGCACCATGTCCCGCACTCGGCTCCAGCACGCTGTCGTCTGGCCGGGGCTGCGCAAGGACAGTCGCGAGTGCCGCAAGATCGGCGGGCGTGGAGAACTGTTGAAACCGGATCTGGTCTTCGCTCCTGACCGTATGGGTTGGCAGTTGCTCAACCAGAAGGCTCAGGGCGGTGATGTCGTCTAGGCGCACCGGACGGGATAAGCCTAGCAGGTGGCGGGTCACCCCTGCTTCGAGGAGGTCATACGCATCGCGCTGTGCCCAGCGGCCCTCAGCCGAGCTTCCTCCATGGAGGCGCTTCATTGCGTCGAAGAGCGTCATCTTCGTAAGCGATCCACAGGCGATCTCGAGCGCGACTTCGTCGATGACCTGATCAAGGCGGGTGTCGAACGGGGTGAAAAGATCGGTCATGCGCTGCTCCTGATGCTGATGCGCACCAAAGCCTCCCCCTCCCCTTCCGGTCCGGCAGCGCGAAGCCTGGAATTGCGCTAAGGGCGCAGACCAAGGTTCAGCTTGGAAAAGCGGCCGAGACCTCAGCCTTACGGCAAGAGAGATTCGCAGGCCAAATATGGCCGTTAATTTGACTAAGGACGACATATAGGCCATATGTGGCCCATGTTTTTCACCCTCCAGGATCAGCTCACGGGCCTCGGCAAACGGATCAAGGCTCGCCGCCTGGCCCTTGACCTCACCCAGCAAGCGGCAGCTGCCAAAGCAGGCGTGGCCCACAGAACATGGCGGCGAATGGAGGCCGAAGGCAGGGCATCCATCGAAGACCTTGTTCGCGCTGCCATTGCACTGCGCTGCGATGAGGGCATTGTAGCGCTGTTTCCGCAAGTTCCGGCGACCAGCATGGATGAACTGCTTGCACAGCAGCGTCAGGCAGCCAAGCGGCAGCGCCAGCGTGCCAGCGGGCGCTCAGGCGGAATTGGGTCATGAAGCTGGCTCCGGGAACGCCACTGGCGGTTGGACTGCTGACCGACGAGACTGTAGCGCCGCGTTCGGTCGGCAGGCTGGCAATTGCCAGCGAATTGGCTCAGCTCGAATGGTCGGCAGAGGTCATCGCTAAGAGTCTTCCGATTGCTCCGCTGCACTATCCGGCTGAGCCGGGCCTTCACCCTGCCCGCAGCCGAATATTCGAGGGCCTCCACGGTTTCCTTTCAGACTGCCTGCCCGACGCCTGGGGCTTGCTGCTTTTGAAGCGGCGCCTTCAAAGGATGGGTCACCGGTTCGAAGACCTTAATGCGGTCGACCGGCTTGCCCTTGTGGGCACGAAAGGTCGGGGCGCCCTCGTCTTCCAGCCCGACACGCTTGGTTTCGAGGCTTCAGGTACCATCGATCTCGATGCTCTGGCTGATGAGTCCCGCCAGGTTCTGCTCGGCGAGGAGACAGAACTCGAAGCGCTGCTGGCACGCCTGGGCGGCGGCTCGGGCGGAGCGCGGCCGAAAGTTCACGTGGCGATCGACGCAGATGGCAAGCTTTCCGCCGGAGACGAGCTCGCAGCAGTGGGAAGCAAGAACGCGGGTGCGGAATGGATCGTCAAGTTTGCAGCGACCAATGACCCTGCCGATATCGGGCCATTGGAGGAGGCCTACGCCCGGATGGCACGCGCCGCAGGGATTGTTATGGCAGAGACGCGATTGATCCCGTCGGCGAACGGTCCAGGTCATTTCGCGACAAGGCGCTTCGATCGACCGGCACCGGGCAAGCGGCTACACATGGTCAGCCTCGGCGGAGCGCTTGAAGCGTCGCCGCATATGCCCAGCGTCGACTACGACGGGTTCCTGAAGGCGACCTTGGCCATCACCCACAGCATGGCAGACGTCGAGCAGGCCTTCCGGCGCATGGTCTTCAACGTGCTTGCGCGAAACCGTGACGACCATGTTCGCCAGCACGCCTACCTGATGGACGACCAAGGGGACTGGCGGCTTGCGCCCGCCTTCGACCTCACGTTCTCAAACGGCCCTGGCGGCGAGCATTACATGGCCGTGTTGGGCGAAGGTCGCACCATCACCCGTGAGCGTGTCGAGCAGCTCGCGAAGGTCCATGGGGTTTCGCCGAAGCGCACGGCTTCCATCGTAGACGACGTTCGTGCAGCGCTTTCCGATTGGGCGCCATATGCGCGTGACGCGGGGGTCGGGGTATCTATGGCTCCGGTGTCAGAGGGTTTAGGTTTGGTAGCGCAAGAGTTTGGCTGAGGGTGGCTTGACTCACCGAAAACCGACAGTGCCCCGCTGAGGCAGAAGCCGACCCAGCTCCGGTCCATGCCGTCGGCGTGGGTGTTCAGCCAGTTGTGCCAAAAGCGACCGTTCGTTGTGGTTGAGCTAAGGCGTCCGCTTCACGGCAGCGCCGTTCTAAACGTGCCTGACGTGATCGTCGATGCGCTAGAAAAGCGTCCCTAAGACCTTCCACGTTTGATCGACGATCGGAACCCCAGCGACCGGCGCGACACCCTGTACGGGGAATTGAACGAACTCACCTTCACCAATTTGACCGACATTTTCGAGATAATAGACGCTTTGCGATCCGGGCATCGGCTTACCAAGCCGCTTTAGATAAGCGAAGTGCTCGCTCGAAAACTCGTCGGCACGCGTCACGACTGCGAGAATACGTCCGTCGAGGAGGGCTAAGTCAGAAGCGGCGCCGAGCAGCACATGGCCGCGGTCGAGCGCGACGGGAAAAGCGCTGTCGCCAACGACCTCAGCTGCCGCAACAACCTGTCCCAAGACCGACGAGTGGTCTGTTTCGACCGCTTCATCTTGTGATTTCGGCACGACGGTTTCGTCAAACAGGACTCCGATTACCTTGCTCAGATGCGCGCTGCTACGCTGGACAAAATGCGACTGCGGCACTCGAGGATTGGTCGACGGCATGGTCTCAAGCGAAATCCGCGATAGGTCCGCTCTATCAATGCCGATACGACGCGCGTAGGTCCTTCCTGGAGTGCGAACGATTGCGAGGTCGCCATTGCGTACCTCAGCGGTTGCGGACACGATGAGAGTCTGACCTGGAAAGGCGACCAATCCCATTGTCGGCGCGCGCAAGGTGAAGAGCGACACATCACCCAGAGAGGCAAGGTCCAGGCGACCGGTCGCCTCTTCGATCGTTGTCAACGGAGCCCCGGACGCGCGGGCGGCCAAACGACCTACGACACAGATTGGCGTACTCGGAAGCTCTACCAGTTTCAGGCTGGGGACCGCCCTTTGCGCCTCCGCCACCGCCAGCTCGGGCGGGAGGCGTCCCATGAACCGCGCGTATGCGAGCCAGCAGGCATCGATGGCAGAGAATACTTCCTCATAGCCCTGCCGAACGGTCTCGGCCTCGATTGGGGTTATTTGATCGGCGCGTCCGTGATGCGCCTTGTTGATGACGTCGCGAAACGCTGC
>Ga0181595_10002433_pt1 | contig 18640 bp, 16 predicted proteins | sample 041ome_7_FD_145604 | JGI IMG/M metagenome (GOLD analysis project Ga0181595, IMG submission 145604) | Coastal salt marsh microbial communities from the Groves Creek Marsh, Skidaway Island, Georgia - 041401AS metaG (spades assembly) | ecosystem: Environmental > Aquatic > Marine > Intertidal zone...
CGGTGGCGTAATAATTTAGATAACTGTAGCGCCTGCTGGCGCAAGGCTTTAACATCAGTCTTGATGTCAAGCACCCCAAATATCGAACACATGATGAGTAACCTCTAAAATTAATTAATCCAGATCATTGCGCGAAGTAGTGGGCGAACGCAGGCAACAAAGCTGCGGCGTCAAATACGACGGGCAAAAACATTTTGGCAGTATGTACGTCTATACGTACCCTTTGAATTTGCCAGCTTACAGGAAAATTGCAAGAGGTTTTTTCAGGCTTTCGACAGGTAATTGACAAGGTATGCTTTCACTACAACCAACGGTTTTTTCTTATTCATGCAAAAAAGCAACATAAATTCCAGATTCACCGCACCTGCACAATGGCAGCCAGAGCTTTTTACAGAGCCAGGCATATTCAGCACTTTAGCCGCTATTTTTCCTTTGGCAGAGCAAGTCGATTTCCCGTCACCAGAGCTTTTGACTGAATGGTTGCATCAACACACTGCATTGCAGGACTGGAGTTTTGTCGACAGTACAATGCTGGATGCCGATGGGCGTTATTACGAAGACTTTATCGCGCAAAGCCAGCAAATTCCGCTGCGAGCAAACAACTGGCACGACTTATTTGGCGCTTTAATCTGGTGTTTGTTTCCTAAAAGTAAGCAACTGATGAACCAGTTGCATATGGTAGAAATTCGTCGTTTTGGCAGCAAAGAACGCACTGTGGTGCGGCACAAACTGACCTTGCTGGATGAGTGTGGCGTCATACTTTGTATCAGGCCGTCGCAGCGCTTTTTGCTGGATTTATTGCGACAACAGCACTGGACTGCAGCGTTTTATCAGCACAAAGATTTGTGGGCAACATTAAACCCAATGATCTTTGGTCATGCCAACTATGAAATGGCTACCCGGCCATTTATTGGCCTGACTGCAAAGCTATGGTGTATTGAACTGCCAGAGCAGGCTGGGTTAGCTGAAAGTATAAAAGGTTACAATTTTGTTGATGAATTATTGGTGAAACAGCTTGTGCAGCCTGCACTGCTACTTGATAATCAACAGCTTAGTCCGTTACCTTTGTTAGGTGTTCCGGGCTGGTACAAAGGGCAGGATCAAGCGTTTTACGCCGATACCAGCTACTTTAGACCCAAAAGACAAAACCTTGAATCATCAGAGCAACAGCAGGGATTAAAGCATGATAAAAATAGAAGCTCTGGCTAAATCTTTTGCCATTAGTCGTGGCCAAAAGTTGTCAGACAGTGAAAAACAAGATGTGCGCTACAGCAAAGAAGCTTTTCATTCAGTCCGCAATGTCAGTTTTGATTGTGGCTCTGGTGAAGTTTTAGGTTTATTGGGACCTAACGGTGCTGGTAAAACCACCACTTTACGTATTTTGTCCACCGCATTACAGCCTGATTCGGGTTCTGTGCTAATCGAAGGTGTGGATGTGTTACAGCATCCTGTTCTGGCGCGGAAAAAAATCGGCTTTTTATCCAGTAGCACAGGTTTATATGGTCGCCTTACTGCTTATGAAAACGTCGCTTATTTCGCCCGTTTGCATGGTATGAGTGAAACCGCATTGAAGCAGCGTATCGATGAGCTGTTCACTTTGCTGAATATGCATGATTTTTCCAACCGCAAAGCCGATGCTATGTCCAGCGGTATGAAACAAAAAACTGCCATAGCCAGGGCTGTGGTGCATTCACCTAAAGTGGTGATCCTGGACGAACCTACCACAGGGCTGGATATTATGACCACCCAGACGGTATTGGACTTTATCCGTTCACTGAAACAGCAGGGCACACCAGTCATTTTTTCTACTCACCATTTAGATGAAGTCGCCTCATTATGTGATCGCGTAGTGGTGATTGATAAAGGCATCAGCGCATTTTCAGACAGCTTTGATGTGTTTAAATCTTTAAGTGCAGACGGTGATTTGCGCCAGGCATTTATGAACGTGATTAATCCGGCAGGACAGAACAAGGAGTACAACTAAATGTGGCAAGTGTATCTGAAGGAACTTACAGAACTGCTCCGTGACAAAAAAACCATGTTTTTTGTTATTTTACTGCCGATCCTGGTGTTCCCTGTGCTGTTTGGCATTATGGGGCTGGTGGTTGCGAATGTGGCAAAAAATGCTGAAGCAGAAGAACACCGTTATGTGATTATCAATGCAGAGAAAGCGCCAGAGCTGGCTGAAGCCTTGTTTTATCACAAGAACTTTAAAAAGGTAGAGTCAGATTTAACTGACCCAGAAGCCTTGAAACAAGCCATTCGTGACAACAAGTTTGACCTGGCTATTATTATTGCCGACGATTTTAGCGCTGATGTAGCTAATCTTGCACAAAGCCAATGGACAGTGATTTACAACATGTCGTCGCAACTGGATATGATTGATAAATACTTCAATCAGTTACTACGCGATTACAGCAAAAAGCTGCAACTAGCCAAGCTGGAAAGCTTAGGTGTCAGCGCAGATAAAGTAGATGCCTTATTGCAACCTGTGAAACTGGAAAAAGTAAACACAGCTGAAAGTCGTGAAAATTTAGGTGAAAAAATCGGTGGTTTTGTTGCCTACATTCTGATCCCTTTGTGTTTAGTTGGCTGTTCTTATCCAGCTGTGGATATAGGAGCGGGCGAAAAAGAGCGTGGTACTTTAGAAACCTTATTAATATGCCCGATCAGCAGAACTTCTATAGTGTTAGGTAAATTCCTTACTGTACTGACCACAGGTTTAGCCTCAGCCCTTATTACCGTCACCAGTTTTGGAGGCTGGGGTTATGTGATAGGTTCTTTGATGAGCGTGGACATAGTGGCTAAAACCATGTCGACTTTAGGTGTGGCCGATCTGTTGCTGATCCTGATGATGCTGCTGCCATTGTCCGCCATCTTCGCGGCTTTACTATTGTCCTTGTCTATTTATGCCCGCAGCTTTAAAGAAGCGCAAAACTATATTGGTCCTTTGAGCATGATAGTGTTTATGCCGCTTATTGTGGCCTTAATGCCGGGCGTGGAACTGACCTGGGCCATGGCTATGTTACCTATAGCCAACGTTGCTTTGGCTATTAAAGAGCTGATTAAAGGCACTATGGATATAGCGATGCTGTTGGTGATTTTTGGTTCAACAGTGGTTATAGCTGGCGCTATGTTGGCCTTTTGTGTCAGCTGGTTCCAGAAAGAAAAAGTACTGTTCCGATAAAAGTCTGGGCATACACGGCGAGTATCTATTCTCAGCCAATGAAATAAACTGTAGGGGCGTCGTTTATCGGCGCCCGTCTTTTTCGGGGCTATCCAGAGTATCTTTTCACATGAAGTTATTTGACGCTATCGTAAACCCATACAACGGTTGCTACATAGGGCCAGAGCAACTGCCAGACACAGTAGCCGAATTTGCCGGACGTTTAGCGGCGTCAGTTGAGGCATGGCAGCATCATTACGCCTTGATTTGGCTGGAGTTACCGGCTTCCCGTGCAGAATTGATTTCTGTGGCCCTTGAACTTGGTTTTACTTTTCATCACTGCATGCCTGAAAAATTAATGCTCTGTAAAAAACTGCAGGCCAGCAGTTATGTGCCTTTAGCGGCCACTCATAGCATTGGGGTTGGAGCTGTGGTGTTATCCGCTTCAGCTAAAGTGTTGCTGGTACAGGAAAAACCATTGGAAGGCCGCAGCCCTGGTTATTTTAAATTGCCAGGCGGAATGGTTGATGCCAAAGAACATTTAGTCGATGCCGCCATTCGTGAAGTGCAGGAAGAAACAGGCGTAACAGCCCGTTTTGATAGCTTTTTAGGCTTACGTCATCACCATCAGGGCCAGTTTGGTGCTTCTAATTTGTATATGGTGTGCCGCTTACTAGCTGAAGAAACAGAACCTAAACCGGATCCCCGCGAAATTTTACAGGCCCGCTGGTTTGACTGTAATGAGTATCTGGCGGACCCCAATGCCAGTCCTTACAACAAGTTGCTGGTACAAACAGCGATATCTGGTGCACGGTTGTTCAATCACAAAGTCGCAGGTTATATGCACGGACCTGATGACTATGAGATTTTTATGGGGTAGGGGTAGAAATGTCTAACCAATACATACCTCATCGACGCAATGCCTTTGACGATTGCATCCGACCTGGATTTTACAATGCCTCGCTGCTGCCATCTTCGGATAAGCGAAAATACTGGCGGTCTTTAATCAATAATCCCTCACTGGTACGCAAGGGGAAGCTGGTCAGATAATCTTTGGGGTGACTGACATCTATGGCAAATACCTTGTGGTTATACAGAGCTTTCACTTCGCCTTGTAAGGTGTGACCTACCACTACAGCTTTGGCATGGACGGCTTTTAAACCTTGTTCTACCTCTGCCTGTGATAAATCCTCTTTAAAATACCCTCTGTACCAGGCTGGACCTGTGGTGCTTGATTGCAGGAAGGATTCTTTAGTCACTACAGCAGGGGTGTAATAAAGCTTTCTGTAGCCGCTACGTACTATCTGATTGATTTCATCCACCGACGGCTGATATTTAGCAATATCAGGGTGTAAGCCACCATGCACAAAAGCCACATTATTAATTATTTCCAGCACGTTCTTTGACGCTAACCAGCGGCCTAACAAGGCTGTGTCGTCAAATAACTGAAATTGCTGTTTGCCAAGAATGCCAGCGATATAAAAGTACTTTTCATTGGCCGCCTGAAAGTTACCCTGCAGGTTTTTGATTTCGTGGTTACCAATCACAAAATGCACTTGTCCGCCCGATAACCTCGCGGACTGCTCCAGTTTATAAATTCCCCATAACACCTGAAAAGTAGAGGCGCCCCGGTCGACAAAATCTCCGACCAACACCAGATGACCTTTGCCAAAGGTCCAGTTTAGCTGCTTATCTGCAATGCCATGGTTGACCAGAAACTGTCGGAACGCGGCAAAACCACTTTCGATATCAGCGAGTGCAACTATAGGCTCTCCGTCGTTATACAGAGAGGGCGGGCTCTGAATATCGTCAGCAATCTGCACGCTAAAACTGCTATTGTCCTCTGGAAACTGTACCTCAATCCTGCGCTCACCCCCTGTTGCAAGGGCGTGCTGTTCAATAGTAAAACCACTGTCATTGTCACCTTTGATACGAAGTGCAATAGGCTGCTTATCTTGATAAAACACATGAACTTCACCATCAAGCTGATAGGCAAGTTTGTCTTCAAATAAATGTGCATCAGCACCGATAAATAAACCAAAGCAGACCAGCGTCAGCAGTAATAATAAAAAGGTGACAGCGAAATGTTTTAAATTGGTCAGAATAAGCGGCATCACCTGTTCCTTGTGGCTTAAGTTTTACAGGTGCATTTTGAGAATGCGCGTGATTTGACGGGTCAGATAGAGCAGTCCGGCACCAGCCAGTGTTGCAACTGGAATCAGCCACAATGCGGGTATTTCACTGGCTTGCGGTTCAAGCTGGCTAAAAGCTATCACTACACTATTGCCATGCTCTGCAACCCAAACGCCAAAACCTGAAGGCAGCAATAGCTTCAGCAGAGCCACCAATAGCAGCGCAGCACCACTGCAGTAGCCTAAAATACAGATCAGATAATAAAGGCTTTTGCTGATGCTTTTTCTGACACGGGACAAAGGTTTTAAGCCTTTAGGTGGCGGTACGCCTATGGTGAGGTGGTCTATATAACCAGATGCCAGCTCACGTGCTGTACCAAGCCGGGCCAGAATAGCTTCTACGGCGGAGTCTTCTGCCCCTTGTTGCATCGCCAGGCTATCGTAAATATGGCTTTCTATTTCCTGAACCACTTCCTGCGCTTGCATTTCGCTGACCCTTGACAGGTACATTTGAAGTTCAGCCAGATAGCTATGTATTAATTCACTTCGTGCCATTGCGTGTTCCTTTTGATGTTGCCACAAGGTTTATCTGTTCAAGGCGTTTTTGTCGCCAGGCTACTTTGTTCAAACAAGGCGTAAATATCGTCGACGGATTGTTGCCAGCGTGTTTTTAACGCCCTGAGTTTGTCGATGCCAAGAGCCGATAATCGATAGTATTTACGAGGCCTTTCTTCGCCTTCCTGCAGCCAGAAACTATCAATCACGCCTTCACGTTTCAGCCGGTCAAGCAGAGGGTATAAGGTGCCATCTGTGATTTGCAGACTTTCAAACTGATGCAACTTGTGCAGAATTTGCAGCCCATACTGTGGCTCGTGATGCAGTAAAGCGAGAATCGCCATTTCCAGCGAACCTTTACGAAACTGCACATCCCATTTTTGCTCTGAAGATTCCACTCCATACTCCTGTATTCAGAGGCTCAATACGCCTTATGATTCTATGTAGTGCAAAGTAGACTTGCACTGCAAGGTTAACTTGTAGTGCATTATTTATACAAAGGCAAGAGCTTTATTGTTCGTTATGGCACGGATAGAGTGAGCGTCGCCTGATAATGGCGCCTTGTGGTAGTGCTCTTGTGGTGCAGCTAAGGCTACAGAGGCATATCTATCTGCCAACTGTATTGAGTGAATCAGACGCAGAGTAAATTCAAAACAAAGGGGAAAACTGCTTTATTTCATTCTTGCCCTTGCCAGCGCATCTGCATTCATAAACACTGTAGTCACTGTTTTTAAAGGACTATCAGCTGCAAATGATTAGTTTGTTATATGCCCATCCTTATGCCCACCATGCCAGGTTGGAGCGGATGATGCTTGATGCTGTGCAACATTGGCCCGGACTAGAGCTGCGTGAGTTGTATCAGTTGTATCCTGATTTTTATATTGATGTGGCGTTGGAGCAAAAATTGCTCGTGCACAGCAAAGCTATTATTTTGCATTACCCCATGCAGTGGGGCTTGCCGCCTGCATTGTTGGTGCAGTACCTGCACAAGGTATTTCACTATGGTTGGGCTTATGGCAAAGACGAGACTGAAGCGGCGGTGAACTCACTACAAGGCAAAAAGTTCTGGCTGGTCACGCACGCTGTTGCGCCACATCATGAATTGGATCCCTGCTATCAACAAACTATGTTTACGCCTTTACAGCAACTGGCTTTAGCTTGTGGTATGCAGTGGCAACAACCCTTAATGTTACCTGTGTTAACAGACACAGTGGTGACGACTCAGGCTGCAGAATTGTTCCGGCAAGGGTTGGAACTATTGTCTGAAAGTACGGCACTGAACAGGGGGGAGCATGCATCTTAATGTATTGACTTATTTGATGATTTACCTGGCAGCTATGGTGTTGGTAGTGCCATTAGCCAAACGTTTTGGCCTGGGCGTAGTACTGGGCTATTTGTTGGCTGGTATTGCGTTAGGACCCGCAGGATTTGCTGTCGCCAGTAATACCGATGACATTAAGTTATTGGCGGAACTGGGTGTAGTCTTGATGTTATTTACCATAGGGCTGGAGCTGGACGCGAAAAAACTCTGGGCTATGCGCCACAGAGTCTTTTTATTTGGATCCTTGCAGGTTCTGGTTTGTGCCCTGGGTACTGCGGCGGCAACTTATCTGCTTGGATTGTCATATGCCTTGTCGGTATTTATCGGGCTGGCGCTGGCTTTATCTTCCACAGCTGTAGCTGTGCAACTGATGAAAGATCGTAACTTAATGGGCACCCATACCGGGCAGTCGGTATTTGGTGCTTTGTTGTTACAGGACATGGTGGCTATACCGCTTTTAATTGGGGTCAGCCTTATTGCTCCTTCCGCCGATACAGCCGAGTTTAAAGCCTTGCCAGCTTTGGCTGCTGTTGTGGCTGTTGTTCTGACAGGCCGTTATCTGATTGGTTATTTGCTGCACTGGGTAGCCCATTATGGTTCGCGTGAGTTATTTGTAGGCCTGGCTTTATTGCTGGTGATAGGCGTGATGGAGCTGATGACAGCCGTTGGTGTTTCCGCTGGTTTAGGCGCTTTTATAGCGGGTGTGTTATTGGCCAGCTCTGAGTTCCGCCATCAGCTGGAGGCCGACTTAGAACCCTTTAAAGGACTGTTTTTAGGGCTGTTTTTTATTACTATTGGTGCCAGTATCAATATGCAGTTACTCAGCACTCAATGGCCACTGATCTGCATGTTGTTGCTGCTGTTTGTTGGTTTAAAATTGCTACTGCTCTATGGTGTTGCCCACCTGATTAAGATAGCGGCGCCTGAGCGATTGAGCTACGCCATATTACTGGGTCAGGGGAGTGAATTTGCTTTTGTGCTGGCGGCTTTAGCCACAGCAGGTGGGCTATTAAGCCCGACTGAAGGCGCTATGCTGAATTTATTGATCGCATTGTCGATAGCGCTTTCGCCTTTGCTGATGAAATTATATGACTTATGGTCTGCCCGTCAGCAGCATATACCGCAGCAGAATTCAGATGTGGAGAGCTCAGAGAGCCCGGTGATTATTGCTGGCTTTGGTCGCTATGGCCAAATTTTAGGTCGTTTGTTGTTATCCAACGGCATTGTTCCCACAGTGATGGATCATGACTCTGACACTATTCAAACCATGACCAAGTTTGGGTTTAAGGTGTATTACGGTGATGCCAGCCGGATGGACGTGCTAGAGGCGGCAGGTGCGGCGCAAGCTAAAGTATTGGTGATAGCTGTGGATGATGTACAGGCTATTAATGCCATAGTCAGCAATGCAAAGCAGCATTTTCCGCACCTGACTTTAATGGCCAGAGCCAAAGACGTCGCTCATATGTACCAGCTACGCCGGCTTGGCGTTGAGCATATCGAACGTGAGTTGTTTGAAGCGTCTTTACGACAAGGGCGGGACGTATTAACCCAACTGGGGATGGGGCAATACGAAGCCAAAGAATTGGCAGACCGTTTCAGAGCGGCCAACTATCAGCTGATTGATAAAATGCAGTTGGTGCGTGAACAACAGGATGAGAAGAACTACATTCAGTTGCTAAAACAAAGTAGGGAAGAGTTGCAGCGGCAACTTGAACGGGAAAGCCGCGATGCACCCCAGCGCTATCAGGGAGAACGTTCGGGCAATGACGAGCAGAAAAGTTCAAACTAACTGCGGCTCAGCCAGAATAACGCCTAGTGGTGATACCGGGTATTGAGATGCACAGGCCTTTCGCTTAAGGCGGGTGAATGGCTGGATAGTGCGGTCCAACATGTTTGTAAATATGGAACGCGAAAGGCTATACTGCCGTCGGAATTAGGTAACGGAGCAATTAGTCATTAATTTTCATGGATTTGAGTTACATTTACCCACGCTACTGCTGTTAACTCTGCTGGTCAATTTGATGATTGGCTGTTATTTGGGCCTGGTGTTTTTGCTGCGCCGCCATGATAAAAGCTTTCTGTTGTGGGCTGTTGCTTGTTTTGTTTTTGTTGCCGGAGGTTGTGCCGCCGGTGCAAGAAACTATATAGACCAACCCTTGGTCACCTATCTGCTTGCCGATCTTTTGTTGTTGCTATCTCCGGCTTTGGTTGTTACAGGACTGGTGTTGTTTTTACGCGGCCAATTCAGCGCCAGATCTAAACAGCATGCCGCATTGTTGCTCACCTTATATCTGTTGCCACTGTGTATATTGCATCAGGTCAATAATGCCTCATCTGCGCTTACTTCCTTTGGCATAGCCATCATATTTATGTATGCCATAGTGTTGTTGAAACAAGCGCGGCTAACACCTGCATTCCCGGTCTATGTTCTGCAATTGTTTTTCGCTGTGCATGCTGGCCTGATGCTACTTCAGGTTGGATTGGTAATGCCGTTGATTGGCGAAGACAGCAGGGCTTTTAGTTTGCCTAGCCTGCAGTGGGTATTGTTGGGCCATGTGCTATTAACCACGAGCACTGGGTTGATGCTGCCGCTACTGTCATTTTCCCTGACTGAAAACCAATTACTCCGGCTGTCTGAGCTGGATGATTTAACTCAGTTACTTAATCGTCGTGAATTTTTAAAGCGGGCTAATTTCACCTTGTCGCAAAGCAGACGCCAGCAGCACAGTGTTGTTGTGCTAATGATTGACCTGGACCATTTTAAGCAAATAAATGACAAATGGGGTCATGCTATTGGCGATCTGGCGTTGAAAAAAGTAGCTGATTTACTCAAAGTTGGGCTTCGCACTTCGGATTTAATCGGCCGTTTGGGTGGGGAGGAGTTCGCTGTACTGATGCCCAACACCAGCGCAGAGCAGGCGGCCTTAATTGGTCAGCGTTTATGTGAACGTATTGCGCATCAGGCCTGGGAAATTGAAGCCAGACCGGTGAAACTTACGGTTAGCGTAGGAGGTGCCACTTGTGTTACTGCACTTCGGGATTTAAAAGAACTGCTGGCTGAAGCGGATAACGCTTTGTATCAAGCCAAAGCTCAGGGCCGCAACCGCATCATATTTGGTGCGGAGTCTGAATAAAAAAACGGCCAGCAGGCCGTTTTTTTATTCGGAAAGATTAAACCAGACTACCCCATAAGTCGTATTCGTCAGCTTCTTCCACCACCACATCCACCAGATCGCCCGGCTTTAATGAGGTTTCGCCATTTAAATACACAGCGCCGTCAATTTCAGGAGCATCGGCGAAGCTACGGCCAATGGCGCCTTCATCGTCCACTTCATCTATTAATACTTTGATAGTGCGGCCAATTTTGCTCTGTAAACGTGCTGCGCTGATACGCTGCTGAGTTTCCATAAAGCGGTGGTAGCGCTCTTCTTTAACTTCTTCTGCAATTTGATCCGGCAAGTCGTTGGCTTTGGCGCCTTCGACCGGGCTGTATTTAAAGCAGCCAACGCGGTCTAACTGAGCTTCTTCTAACCAGTTTAATAATTCCTGGAATTCTTCTTCTGTCTCGCCTGGGAAACCGACGATAAAAGTTGAGCGGATGGTTAGTTCAGGGCAGATTTCACGCCATTTTTTGATGCGCTCTAACACCCGGTCAGACTGACCAGGGCGTTTCATCAGTTTTAAAATACGCGGACTGGCATGCTGGAATGGAATATCCAGGTATGGCAATAACTTACCTTGCGCCATCAATGGGATCACATCATCCACATGCGGGTACGGATACACATAATGCAGGCGAACCCAAATGCCTAAATCGGCTAAGGCTTCACACAAAGACTGCATCGAAGTTTTGACCGGCTGACCATTCCAGAAGCCTGTGCGGTGTTTCACATCCACACCATAAGCGCTGGTATCCTGAGAAATAATCAGCAGCTCTTTGACACCGGCTTTTTGTAATCGTGCTGCTTCGTCCAACACTTCGCCAATAGGACGGCTGACTAAGTCACCACGCATCGAAGGGATAATGCAGAAAGTACAACGGTGGTTACAGCCTTCAGATATTTTTAAGTAAGCGTAATGTTTAGGCGTTAACTTTATGCCGTGGTCCGGTACTAACTGGATAAAAGGGTCGTATTTTGGCTTAGGCACAAAGTCATGCACCTGCTTTAACACGTTTTCATAAGCGTGTGGGCCTGTGATGCCTAATACATTTGGATGCACTTCACGGATTTCGTCTTCACGCGCACCTAAACAGCCAGTTACTATTACTTTGCCGTTTTCAGCTAAAGCTTCGCCTATGGTATCTAAAGATTCCTGCACCGCACTGTCGATAAAACCGCAGGTGTTAACTATGACCAACTCGGCATCATCATAGCTTGGAACTATTTGATAACCTTCAGTTTTTAACTGAGTCAGAATGCGCTCTGAGTCCACCAGGTTTTTTGGGCAACCTAAGCTTACAAACCCTATTTTTGCGCCTGTGCCATTGGCCTGAGCCTGTGCCGTCAGACTTTTCACCGGAGTTTCCAGTGTGGTGGTTTGTGATGGATCAAAGGTTTCAACTGTCATGTAAATCCTGCAAAGTAAAAGGGCCGGAAAAAAAGTGCGCGGATTATACCTGAATCGACTGGAAGATACAGTCCTTGCTGTATAAAAAACGCTCAACAAAGGGGCTTATCTTTGTCTCTGTTAAGCCTTCAGGTAAAAGTTGCTGAAAAGCCAGAAAAATAAGGCGGGTAGTGCAGCCATCTGACTGATCTTCGTTAATACTCTTGGCGTAACTTTTCCATTGTTTTACAGGAGAGAATTTTATGATCAAAGCTTATGCAGCGCACAAACCTCATTCCCCTTTGTCTGTAATTGAATTTGAACCTGGTCCTTTGGGTCGTCAGGATGTTGAAATTGAAGTGGATTATTGTGGCATCTGCCACTCTGATTTATCCATGATCAACAATGATTGGGGCATGTCGGCTTACCCTTTGGTGGCGGGTCATGAAGTGGTAGGGCGGATCAGTGCTTTGGGTGAAGATGTCAGTCATTTAAAAATGGGTCAGGTGGTAGGCCTTGGCTGGCATTCTGATTACTGCCAGCACTGCAGCAGTTGTGGCTCGGGTGATCATAACTTATGTGCTACAGCCCAAGGCACTATAGTGGGCCGTCACGGTGGTTTTGCCGATAAAGTGCGGGCCAATGCAGCCAGTGTGGTGGCATTGCCAGAGGGCATAGATGCAAAAACTGCAGGGCCTTTATTTTGTGGTGGCATTACGGTCTTTAATCCGCTGGTGCAGTTTGATGTTAAGCCCACAGACAAAGTAGCAGTGGTAGGTATTGGAGGTCTTGGCCATATAGCGCTGCAGTTTTTACGGGCTTTTGGCTGTGAAGTGACGGCCTTTACCTCAAGCGAAAGCAAAACGGCCGAAGCCAAAGAGTTAGGTGCTCATCATTGTATTAACTCCAGAAATGCCGATGAAATAGCAGCGGCAGCAGGGCGTTTTGATTTTATTTTAACCACTGTTAATGTGAAATTAGACTGGAATTTGTACCTTTCTACCCTTAAACCTAAAGGCCGGCTACATTTTGTCGGTGCTACTTTAGAGCCTTTGGATCTGAATGTATTTAGCCTGATTATGGCGCAGCGTTCTGTTTCAGGTTCCCCTGTAGGCAGCCCCGCAACTATTAAAAAAATGCTGGATTTTGCCGTGCAGCACAACATCAAACCTGTGGTGGAAACCTTTAAGTTTGATCAAATCAACGAGGCGATAGCGCATTTGGAAAGTGGTAAAGCTCGTTATCGAATTGTGTTGGAGAGGTAAAGCGTTCAGACTTTGGCTCTGAAAGCACAATAATGGCCTGTCTGGCTCTTGTTGTGCTTTGTTACAAAAACCTCAATCACTTTTAAGTAGCACTGTCGTACTATCAATCCATAGCAATCAGCATGCGTGGAGGATTTTATGCAGAAAAAGTTAAGGATCCAACAGTTACAGCAGGAATTTAAACGCACGGATTCGGTAGCGCCCGGCTTAGAGCCTGTCCTTTCCAAACATCAGAAAATGGCGCTGAACCCCTTTCGCTTTTTACGTGGTAGCAGCGGGCTGTTTTATGCCGATATCAAAAATTCAGTGCTGAAATTGCCAAAGACCTTAACCACAGAGATCCCGCTGACCACAGTAGTGGGCGATTGTCACTTATCCAACTTTGGCTTTTTACTGAAGAGGGATCCTCTGGTGACAGAGTCATTTTTGCTCCAAATGATTTTGATGACGCTTGTGTTGGTCATGCGGTGTGGGACTGGAGTCGTTTTGCTGTCAGTATTTTATTGGCTGCGGATTATTGTCAGGGTGTAAAGCAACAGCGGTATGCCAACGATACGAAGTTGGACCTGGACGCTGTGCAGGTGGTGACAGTAAAAGACGCAGTAGCTGCAGTGCGTTGTTTTTTAGCTGCTTACACCGCCCAATGTCAGGCTATTGTAGAAGAGCCAGAACTGCGTTATTCAGTGCTGGATGATTTTCCGAAAAACCATGTATTAAAGCCTGTACTGAAAAAAGCCATTAAACGTTCGGCCAAGGGCGAAGACTTTTTGCGTAAAAGCACGCTGGCCAAAGTAGCGGATTTATCAGCGCGACCGCTGAAATTTAAGGATGACCCGGCTAAATTCACCTGCTTAGCTGAGGAGCTGTATAAAGAGGTTGAATGTAGTTTCCGCCCTTATGTCAGCGACGAAATTTTAGATATTGTTACCCGTCAGGGCGCTGGAACAGGCTCGTTAAATATGCAGCGATATTATTTGCTGGTAGGGCCAAAAGACATCTATTCAGAAGAAGATTTGACTTTGTGCCATCTGATTGAAGCCAAACAACAGCGGGATGCTGCGCCTTTGTATTTTTTCCCGGATTTAAGTCCGGGAAATCGGTTAAATGCCGCTCATTTAACAGTAGATTGTCAGCGTTTAATGCAACGTCGCCCTGATTTGGTACTGGATGAACACTACTGGAATGGCGCTCATTATCTGGTGCGTTCTCTGCATCACGCCAATGTAGATGTGGATCCGGAAGATGTGTGTTTTGCAGAAAAAGCTCCGGGTGAAGAACTGGCGGAATATGCAGAGGCCTGTGGCCGGACTTTGGCTTTAGCACACAGCAGAGGCGACAGGCGATCACTTCGTTTTGAGCAAGCCGTAGTGCAGCATTTACCTCAAGCCATGGAGGAATTAATTCAATCTTGTCTGGACTATGCGGAGCAGCAGAAAACTGATTGTGCCTTGCTGGCGGAATTGTTAAACACACTAGAAAATACCCAAAAAAAGCCGCTTTATTAAGCGGCTTTTTTATGAATGCAAAGGTTTAACCTTTGCGGCTGCGCACCAGATAAATCAGTGCTATCAGCACTAAAGCAGACTGAAGCAGCACACCCTGAGTATTAGGGTAGAAACCTAACCAAGTGATGGTGGGCAGGTTCAGTTGACTTACTGACAAAGTACCAGCCTCCTGCAGGGCTGCTATCCCTTTACCCGCCATGACGATGGCCAGCACCAACATCAGAAGTGCAGTGCTACCGAAGAAGGATTTCAGAGGGAGTTTCAGCGCAAACTTAAACACAGCTAAACCTAACACCGCCAGCAATACCAGAGCAGCCGCTATACCAGCGATAAAGCTTTGCTGTGCCTGTTCGCCACCCTGCAGCCACAGAGCCTGATAAAACAGAATAGTTTCAAAGGCTTCACGGTAGACAGCTAAAAACACTACTAAACCTAAACCAAAATAAGCACCGCCTGATACCGCATTTTGTACTTTATTCTGAATAAAGTTGCTCCACTCTTTGGCGCTGGTTTTGCTATGCATCCAAAAGCCCATATAGAACAGAATAGCGGCGGCGATTAGCGCTGTATAACCTTCGGTTAGTTCACGCGACGCGCCAGAGATATCAATCACAAAACTTGAAATAAACCAGGTGACAGCGCCCAAGGCCAAAGCACCCACCCAGCCAATATGCACAGTGTGACGCAGCGCTGGTTTATCCGTTTTTACAGCCACGCTGTAAATGGCAGCAACCACCAGTAAAGCCTCTAAGCCTTCACGCAATAAAATCAGCAATGCAGCCAAAAACACATTGATGCTGCTCAGTTGAGTGTCTGACAGTTCTGTCTGAGCTTGTTTTAGCAGACCTTGAATTTCAGTGATACGAGGCACTACCTGGTCTTTTTGCGCCGGATCTTTCAGTAGCTGCCGCAGGCCCATCATGGCGTGTTCAATCTGGTCACGCAGTGGGGTGTTGATTGTTCCCAGCGGGCTTTCGACCAGCTCAAAACCATCCAGATAAGCAGACACGGCCTGATCATAAGCAGCTTGTGGATTTTGTGCATATAAATCAGCAGATAACTGCAATTTCTGCTGAGCTATCACTAATGGGTCTTTACTCTGCGCCTGGAAAAAACGCTCTGGGTTACTGCGGAACAAGCCCATCAGCTCAGCGCCAAAGTCAGGGTAAAGTTTGATCAAATCTTTTGGTGTCGCGGTTAACAAATCTTTGATCGCACCGCTTTCTATCATAGCCTCAGGTACCTTACTGCTGTCTAAGGCTTTACCTGCGATATGACCTACATAAAAGGCTAAATCCCAACGGCTTTGTTCATCTAAATGAGCAAATGAAGCCATGCCGGTGTCTGCTACGCCCAGAGTGATGGTATTAAATAAACCATACACACTGCGAGCCTGATAACGTTCCACTTCATGGAAATTGGTTGGGGAAGGGTCTAACTGAGCTCCGGCCGGGCCATCGCCCATAGCAGTAGCACCATGACATGCGGCACAATTGGTAGCGAATAAGGCTTCACCGCGTTTTAAATCCGGACTTTGTTTAGGCACTGGAATAGAAGGCATGGCAGCAATGACGCTTTGACGCATCAGTGCTGTTAAGGCCTGAATGTCTTTTTCTGCTGCTTTATCAGCAATCAGCTGCTTTAACTGGGCTGATTGTTGCTGTAACTCTTGTGGTGCAGTGGTTATTTCCTCTGCTATTAACGAAGAAAACTCCTGCATTTCACCATATTCAGCTTCGCTTACAATCTTGCCATCGACCACTGCAGCACTGTAATCAGCGCCTATATATTCAATATATTGGATTAATTTATCCGAAGCTAAAGCCGGAAATGCCAAAAGCGCTACCAGCGCCAAAACCATACGAAAAGCCATAATTCACCTGATGTTATAAACTCGCTAACAAGAACTATTCTCATTATACGGAAGCTGCTGGCTGATACCTAGCGCTGTTTTATTTAATTTTTGCTGGGGTGGACGCCTTTTTGTGTTGTTCAACTGCTGCGGTGACTTTTGCCTGCTGCTATCTGTCATCCATCCGCTATGGCGTTGTAAAGCATAAAGACTTAAGTCACAATGCGAATACTTTGTATTGTTATCCGTTAGGAGCTACGTATGATGACTTTATGGGATACTTCAGGCGGCCAAACAGTGATGGTGACAGCTATAGATGCAGGCATGGATCTGTCTGTCAGTGGCAGGTTACGTGAGATGGGGCTGGATGATGGCCACCATGTGTTTTGTTTAAGACGAGGCCCTTTTGAAGGTACTTTGGTGGTAGCTATTGCTGATTGTGTCTATTCACTTGAGCAAAAAATCGCTCAAAAAATTCAGGTCAAACTGCTGTAACCACTGCTGTTTAATCAATCACGCTTCGTCGGTTTTGCCGTTCGCGAGCCCAGTTCATTCACAGGTTTTGTTATGAAACGTATTATTTTGGTTGGAAAGCCGAATTCCGGTAAAAGTTTGCTGTTTAATCAATTGACCGGCTTACGCCAAAAAGTCGCTAATTTTCCGGGTGTTACGGTAGAGCTTAAATCAGGTAAGTTTGAGCAATATCAGTTGGTTGATTTTCCGGGCGCCTATTCAATGAGTTCGCTGACTCGGGATGAAGAAATTGCGGTCGAAAAAATCAATCAGGCACTGCTGGACGAAGACACTGCGCTGATTATCTGTAATCTGGACGCAACCCGGCTGCAAAGCAGCCTGATGTTTGGTATGCAGATGCAGGCTATGGCACATCGATACGGCAAACCTATGGTGTTTGCGCTGAATATGATTGATGAAATGACAAGGTTTGGCCACCAGATTGACATCGACGAACTGAGCCGTGATTTGGGCGCGCCAGTTTTTGCTCTCTCTGCTAAGACGTTACAAGGTATTGCCGAATTTAAAACTGGCGTATTAGCACTGGCAGAGCAGGCCACTATTGCAGTCAATGCCGCTGAGACTGCCGCTCTACCACCACTGGATTATAGTGAGCAGGTGAAGCAAAGCCGTTTGCTTGCGGCTAAATATGGCATGCAGTCCTCTGTTGTACTGAAAAACCAAAATGCCATCGACTCCTTTTTGCTGAGTAACTTAAGTGGTGGTATCGCCTTTTTGCTAGTGATGTTTTTGTTATTCCAAAGTATTTTTACCTTCGCCACGCCACTGATGGATGGGGTAGAAAATCTGATTGGCCTGACCGCTACCTTTGTAACCGATCTCACCGGTCCGGGTATGCTGGCCGATTTTCTGAATGACGCAATTTTTGGTGGTTTGGGTTCATTTCTGGTGTTTGTGCCACAAATTATGGTGTTGACGCTGATCATAGGTATGCTGGAGGACAGTGGTTATCTGGCCCGTGCCGCGCTGATTTGCCACAGACCCTTAAGTTACTTTGGTTTGTCTGGCCGCAGTTTTATTCCGTTTTTATCGGCCCATGCCTGCGCTATTCCAGCCATTATGGCAGCCCGTACTATTGAATCTCCCCGTAAACGCCTGATCACAATGCTGACGATCCCGCTGATGTCCTGTTCAGCGCGTTTACCGGTTTATGCACTGCTGGTGGCAGTGTTGATCCCCGATACCACTTACTTTGGTGGGCTGCTGAATCTGCAGGGCACCGCATTTTTTGGTTTGTATTTGTTTGGCATTTTAACTGCATTAATGGTGAGTCTGGTGTTGTCTGGTTCGAAGCTTAACGACGATACAAAGTCGGATATGCCCTTTATTCTTGAACTGCCAACTTATCGTTTGCCGCACTGGAAACCGCTGATCCACAGGGTGATGAGCAGCGCTAAACAGTTTGTCTATCGTGCTGGTCCGGTTATTTTTGCGGTGTCACTGGGGATTTGGGTGTTGGGTTATTTCCCAACAGGCTCTGGTGGTTTACAAAACTCTTATCTGGGTATCATTGGTCATTGGATTGAACCACTCTTTACTCCGCTAGGCCTGGATTGGCGTTATGGTGTGGCTATTCTGATGTCTTTCCTGGCCCGTGAAGTGTTTGTTGGCGCTTTAGGCACATTGTTTGGTATAGACGGTGCTGATGAGAATATTGCTGGTTTAGCTGCCAATATTCAGGCCGATGGTTTAACTTTTGGCGCTGGTATGGGCATTCTGTTGTTTTATGTGGTGGCTTTGCAATGTGTAGCAACAGTGGCGA
>Ga0181595_10002437_pt1 | contig 18612 bp, 12 predicted proteins | sample 041ome_7_FD_145604 | JGI IMG/M metagenome (GOLD analysis project Ga0181595, IMG submission 145604) | Coastal salt marsh microbial communities from the Groves Creek Marsh, Skidaway Island, Georgia - 041401AS metaG (spades assembly) | ecosystem: Environmental > Aquatic > Marine > Intertidal zone...
TTAAACCGATGGCAATTTATAAATGCTGAGAAGGGTTGGGTAGGATTTGGAAGTATCCGCTTGATGGAAGACGACAAACAACTCGGTGCCTTGGGTTTTAATCCTGCTCAAGATCGAGGAAAAACGAACATATGGGGAAGCGAAATCAAAACAAATCGAGCGGATGCTTCTTTAAAAATTGGCTATGTGTTTCCTGAATTTTCATATCGAAGTTTTGGGTTCCAATCTGCTTTTAGCCATCACAACCAAGAAGCTTTTTACGGCTCAAGAACTTACGATATAGAGCATCAAAGTTTTTATGCCAATGTGTTGTATAATTCCATTATTGGGAATACCAAGAATAAATTTAAAGCAGGGATCAATTTTTCATACGACCACTATATTGAATGGGTAGATGCGCTCAATTACAACAGAAGTGATCGTTCTTTTGGCGGTTTTTTTGAATACAGCTATGAAAACTTAGAAAATTTTTCTCTAGTAGCAGGAATTCGAATGGATCGACATAATCGATTAGGTACCTTTATTACTCCTAGAATTCATTTGAGATACACCCCTGAAGAAAATACCATCATTCGCCTCTCTTTGGGAAATGGAAGAAAAGCTGCCAATATTTTTGCTGAAAACCAAACCCTCTTTGGAACCAACCGACAAATCAAAATACTTAGCAATGGAGGATCGATTTATGGATTAAATCCAGAAAAGGCATGGAATTACGGACTCAGTATTCGTCAAATTTTTAAGCTCTTTGGCCGAAGTGGTGATTTTACAGTCGATTACTACATTACCAACTTTATCAACCAAGTAGTAGTGGATTGGGAACAAGAAGGACAAATCAAATTTTATAATCTCGACGGAACAAGTCGAGCAAACAGTTTACAACTTTCCCTGGATTTTGCACCAACGGATGCTTTAAGTCTACGTCTTGCCTACAAAAACTACGATGTCAAAACAAGCTATATTTCTGGTTTTCTTCAGCGGCCTTTACAAGCGCAACATCGATTTTTCGCAAACCTTGGCTGGGAATCTGAAAGAAATAACAGTGAAGCCCAATGGCGTTGGGATATGACCTTTCACGCGTTGGGAAAACAACGATTGGTTAGCACCCAAAGAGATCAACAGGGAAGTTATTCGCCAGCTTATGGACTTTGGAACAGTCAATTAACCCGTGCTTTCAATGCTACTTTTGAGCTCTATGCCGGAGTAGAAAATCTTGGAAATTACAAACAAATCGACCCTATTATCGGAGCAGAAAACCCCTTTGGAAGTACATTTGATACTGCACAAGTATTTGCTCCTGTTTTTGGGAGAATGCTTTATGCTGGACTACGTTGGAATTTATAATTACATTTAACAAAAATACTATCTACTACATGAAAAATTTAATTGTCATTTGCCTACTGATACTACCCCTAACCTTGAGTGCACAAAAAAATGAAAAAGCCAATTTTGAAGTGAGTGGAAACTGCGAAATGTGCAAAAAAAGAATTGAAAAAGCAGCACTCAGCGTAAAAGGATTAAAAGTCGCTAACTGGGATATTCCTTCAAACATACTCTCTATAGTATATCATTCGGAAAAAGTTAATCTACTAGAGATTCAGACTGCAATTGCAAAAGTTGGACACGACACTCCCTTAGCGAAGGCACCCGATGGAACCTACGACAAACTACCCATGTGTTGTCTTTATAAAAGAACCTTAGAATAAAAAGACAAATAATCCGCTAAGCCGAGTAAAAAACAGCTCATATATGCAAAGGCTAGTTTATATTAAACATAACGATTGAGCAAAACAAGCCCATACATGCAAAGATTAGTTCCAATTTTTTTTAATTTTATGAAAAGACTATTAAAAAAACAGTATCCAAAACATCAACATGAAGCGAATCATACTCTTTGCTCTTTTATCGACTATAGCATTGTTTGGACTTCTGTGGATACCATTGGACGGTGGAATTGAAAACACCTTCGTTTTTTTTCTGGGAAGATTTCATCCCTTAATCCTTCATCTTCCTATTGGGACTTTGGTAGCGCTTTTTTTTATGGAGCTTATTAACGCCCTTTTTCCAAGGCAAAAGCTGGATGCTGCTTGTAACTTATTGCTTTGGTTTTCAGTTGTCACGATACTTCCCACTACCCTTTTAGGGTTTTTACTGGCCTCCAATGGAAGTTATGATGATGAATTGCTCAATACCCACAAATGGCTGGGATGGCTTACGGCTTTAGTATGTGTCTGGCTGGTTGCCATACGCAGTTTTAAAATGCAATCCAACAATTCCTCAACAGGTTATTTGTATACAATTTTCCTCTTAATAAATGTCTGTATTTTATCTTTTGCGGGACATTATGGAAGCTTCTTAACCCACGGCGAAAATTTTCTAACCAAGTACATGCCCTCCTCAATGAAAGCTGTACTCAACATAGAAGAAGAACCCGAGTATACGGTGATGAAAACAGAGGCTGAACGCAATTCAAAAGAGGCCCTCCAGTACCAAAACCAGATTCAACCTATACTCCAAACCTATTGCTACGAATGTCATGGTGAAAAAAAACAAAAAGGGGAAATGCGACTGGATCAATTGAATTGGGACATGGTAAACGGGCCAGATGCAGAACGATGGCATTCCGCACTAAATGTGATTAATCTCGGAGAAATGCCTCCCAAAAAGGAAAAGCAATTGAGTGATATCGAACGACGTGCCGTGGTCAATTGGATTTCAGAAAATTTGGATAAGGCAGCCCAAGTCAAACAAAAAGACAACCAAAATGTCATCCGCAGACTCACCAAAACGCAATACACCAATACCTTAACTGAATTGCTGAATGTAGATGTCAACTTTGGTGCGATCTTGCCAGATGACGGAAAATCAAAAATGGGCTTTAGCAACAACGGCAATATCCTACAAACCTCAGCCCTACATGTTGATTACTATCAAAAAATAGCTCGAGAAGCACTCGACAAGGCAATTGTTTCTGGAGCAAAACCCAAATCCAAACGCTACAAAGTTACCCTAGGAAAAAATTTAGGAGATGGCATACTAGGCGCTGAATTTGGTGGATATCAAACGGCTCCGGTAGACAATGAAGATTTAGTGGTCGAAATTTTTGACGAAAACGGTACACCCCTAGCAAAAGAAAAAGAAGCCTTACACAAGCTAAAAAACAGTATTGGAATAGGCATGAGAGGCTCGGCAAGTAACCGGTACACCGTGGTGGAAGAAGGAATGATGCTCAATGCTGCACTTCCCCATAAAGAAGTTACTCCAAAATCATGGCAAGGCCCCTCACCCAACCTAAAATTATTAATCCGAGAAGATTTTCCAAGATCAGGTGATTTTGCCTTTAGAGTTGTCGCTTCTAGAGGATACAATTCTATGACCGTTGAACGGTTGATTGATTTAAGAAAAAATATTCCTGCAGTACCCACAGCTGAAACCCTACGCGTGTTGGCAAAGGATCTTGAACATACCAATGGATTTGTATTGAAAAACAACCGCTGGCTGTTACCCAAAGAAGTGGCCAGTGACGTCAGAACCCACTTCAGCTATACCGTTCCAAAATCGGGAATATACCAAATCGACTTGGTGCATCCTTATGTGTCCAAAGAGCTAACTCCATCCTACCACCTTAAGTTGCTCGGAAATAACGAAGAAGGAATCCTTAGCAAACGACTTAACTTAAACCCTTCCTCAAGTGCTGCAGAAGAACTGAGAACGCCCCTTACTTTAGCCTATTTAACCGCAGGGGAACACAAAGCTTCCATAGGTGGTAAATTTTTTGTTGGTTTTAGCGAGTTGGTCTTTACTCCGCTCCCGGAAGACGATCCCCTTCCAAAGATCTTGCAAAGGGAAGCCGAACAAGACGATCAAAAATTTGCCTCTGAAAATCCTTCTATTCAAGTTTTTATTGGCTCAAGGACGGATGACGGAATGGACTACGAGACCTTTGGAACCTCTCAAGAAATTACCGCTGAGGCCGGTACCTTTCAAACCTTCGAATTTACAGGAAGGTTAGAAAATTTTCCCATTCCTTTCGGCAGCGATGAAGTGAGTGGTGAGCTAGCGAATATACTGACCGTAGGCCTTTGGAACAATTATCTCGTCAAAGAAAGCAGCCTCAGAGGCCCCCCTTTACTGGTAAAAGCTGTGGAATTTGAAGCGCCCTACTTTCCCGTTTGGCCTCCCAAAAGTCATACTGCTATTTTCTTTGAATCACCCAATAAATCGATTCCAGAACGCTATGCTGAAGAAGTCATTGGGCGTTTTATGAAACGGGCGTTTAGAAGACAAATTGATCCCTCAGAATTGGAACGGTATATGAATTTTTGGAAGCTTATACGGGGGGATTTTGAGCGCTTTGAAGACGGCATTAAAGAAGTCTTGGTTGCTGTATTGTGCTCTCCAAATTTCATTTATATCGCTGAACCTGAAAAAATCGATCCCGACGCCACAATAGATCAATACTATTTAGCGTCTCAATTATCCTATTTTCTGTGGAACTCTTCCCCCGATGACACTTTACTTGAATTGGCTTCAAAAGGCAGGTTGACAAACAACTTGGAGGACCAAATTGATCGCATGATCGAAAGTCCTAGAATCAAAGAAATGATACAGTCGTTTAGTTACGAATGGCTTCGCCTAGATCGTCATGAAACCATGGACGTCAATGTTCAAAAATACGAGGACTATACCCGTTTTGTAAAAGAAGATATGCTCAAGGAAACCTATGCATTCATTAATTATGTCTTAGAAGAGGATTTAAGCATACTCAATTTTATTGATTCAGATTTTGCAATTTTAAATCAAAATCTTGCAGAGTTCTACGGCATAGACGGAGTAAAGGGAAATGAATTTCGAGCAGTTCAACTCAAAGCAAACGAAAACCGAGGAGGTTTGCTCTCTCAGGGATCTTTTTTAACCGGACATTCCGATGGGGTTCAGGCCCATACCATCAAACGCGCAGTTTGGTTAAAAGAAAAGATATTGGGTGAACACCCCCCTCCCCCTCCCCCCAATGTTCCTCAATTGGATCCCGATACACCCGGCTTTGAACAACTCACTTTAAAAGAGCAGTTATTTCTGCATAGAAATAAGGCCTCCTGTATGGATTGTCATCAGAAAATAGACCCTTATGGAGTGGTCTTTGAAAACTATGATGCCGTAGGAAGGTATCAGTTGATGGCAAAGGATAAACCAATCGACTCAAAATCTGAACTGCCCGATGGAACAAAAATTGAAGGAATCGCTGGGATAAAAGACTATATTCTAAAATTGAAAAAAGATAATTTTACGAAAGCGCTGGTAGAAAATCTTTTTGCCTATGCGCTAGGAAGAGACATTGGTTTTGAGGATGAAAAAGAAATTAAGTATATTGTAGAAGAAGTAATTGCGGACGATTATCGTTTTAGAACGGTACTTGAGCAAATCATACTCAGCCCCTCCTTTAGTAAAAAAGAGCCCAGTTGGTTTGAAAAAATATTCTAGTAATGAATAAAAAATCTTGGCATTTAGACAGACGTAGCTTTCTTAGAGGATTAGGGGTAAGCTGTATGCTCCCTTACCTTGAGGGTATGGCCATGACCAGTTTCTCAAAATTGACCGAGCCACTTCCTCCCAAACGTCTTTGTTTTCTGTACTTTCCCAATGGAGTTGCCATGCCTCCAAAAGACAGTCCCTATTATAAAAAATGGAATTGGTTTCCCTTAGGAGAAGGAAAAGAATACCAACTAACCCACAGCTTAGATCCCCTCAAAGGACACCGAAAAGACCTGTCTATTTTAGGAGGATTGAGCCACCCTTTCAGTCGAACTGTTTTGGGGCATATGGCAGGAGATTCTTTTCTGACCGGGGGTGACCTCAGAGGAGAATACAAAAACAGCATTTCGGTAGACCAAGTAGCCGCGGAAAAATTAAGCAAATACACCCGTTTTAAATCCTTGACCTTATCTACAGATGGTGGAGTGGGATACAAGTCAAGAACCTCAACCTTGTCCTTTAATTCTTCTGGAAAACCCATTCCCTCAGAACACCGACAACGGGAACTCTTTGAGCGGTATTTTTCACCCAATGGAGGAGATACTACCCAAGAGCGAAGAAAAAGTCTAAACCAGGGAAAAAAGATTGTAGATCTAGTACTTGAGGACAGTAAAGGGTTTAAAAGACGCTTAGGAGCAAACGATAAAGTAAAACTCGATGAATATTTAAGTTCGTTAAACGAAGTTGAAAAGCAATTGAGCAGAAATGAAAAATGGCTGGATGTTCCACTACAAAATTTTGATGCCAGCTTGATCGATTTGGATATCGACCCTACAACTGCTCCAGAAGACTATGTACGATCCATGATGGACATTATGGTTCTTGGTTTTCAAACCGATATCACCCGAGTGATGAGTTATATGATGGCCCGTGAAGACGGTATGGGCTTTGGTGATAATTTCCCTAAAATAGCCTTAGGCCTTCAAGGGCATCACACGATATCACACGACAGAGCCACTGGTCATTGGGAAAATTGGGGGCGACTGGACCGTTGGTATGCCCAACAGTTTAATTACTTCCTAGACAAGATGAAAAACACTACCGATGTATATGGGCCGCTCTTAGACAATACTTTAATTCTTTATGGAAGCGCTTGTAGTACCACACATAATGCGAGAAATTGTCCGCTGATATTGGCTGGAGGTTCCAATCTTGGTGTGGAGCACGGAGCCTATACCCATTTCGACGAAAAGAAAGAACGCTTGTCCAACCTATTCGTGAGTATGTTGAATAAATTAGACATTGAAACGGTACGTTTTTCGGATAGTACCGGTCCGCTTTCAGCAGTACTTTAAGATTTTGTCCAATAAAATTTATGTGAACGAATCTTTAGTGAAGAAAAAGGGTACATTGTAACGACCTATTAATCCATAAAACAACAATTTTTCTAGTTAGCCATCATGAAAGTAAGCGCACTCCCTTTCCTTTTTTTAGTAATGGTTACATCCGTCTTCGGACAGATTTCCGTTGAAAAAATAAATGAGACTTTTCTTTACTCCATTCCGCCTTTCAAACAATGTCATGCTTCTACCTTGGTTGAACTCTCTGACAACAGCTTTTTGGCAGCAGCTTTTGGTGGTACGAGAGAAGGAAATAAGGATGTAGCCATTTGGCTGTCGAGATATGAAAACAACAGCTGGCAAGAACCAACACGAGTGGCCACTGGGGCTTCAGCAAACGGGATCGTATATCCGAATTGGAATCCTGTACTGTATAAAACCGCTCCAACAGAACTGGTCCTGTTTTACAAAACAGGACCCTCGCCCAGAGCGTGGTGGGGGATGTATAAAGTTTCCCTGGACAACGGACATACATGGGGGCCTCCGCAGAGACTCCCAGAGGGCATACTGGGTCCCATAAAAAATAAGCCGGTAACCTTGGCTAATGGTACCCTCTTATCGCCTTCTAGTACAGAAACTCGAACCACTGAAGGTCTTTCTTGGAAAGTACATATTGAAAAAAGTATAGACGGGGGAAAGCATTGGGTAAAAATTCCTATAGATCCTGAAACCCCCTATGACGTCATACAGCCCAGCATCTTGGTTCATTCTCAGGACAGTCTTCAGATTTTATGCAGAAGTCGTAACGACGCCATCATGCAATCGTTTTCTTACGACGGAGGAAACACCTGGAGTGCTATCAGTAAAACCTCTTTGCCCAACCCCAATTCAGGTACCGATGCCTTGACCTTAACCAATGGCACTCATTTGTTAGTTTACAATCCTTTAATCAACGGTAAAGACGACCGATCAAAATTAAACATTGCCTACTCAGAGGACGGAAACACTTGGGAAGACGTCTATGTTCTTGAAGATCAAACCAAAGGTGAATACAGTTATCCCGCCATCATTCAAGATGAAGATGACAACATCCACATTACTTATACCTACCAAAGAAAAAACATCAAACACCTAACCTTAGCAATTAAGTAGGATGAGTAAAAATTTATTTTTTGAGGGTACTGTATGCCCTATGATCACTCCCATACGAGAAGATTTCTCCTTGGATATTCCTTCCACGAAACGGCTAATTGACCACCTTATTGACGGAGAAATTGACGGTATTTTTATTTTGGGAACTACTGGAGAAGCGAGCAGTTTGAGTCTTGAAACCAAACAAGAATTAATTCGACTGAGCGCAGCACGCTTAGACGGTACAGAGATTCCTTTGCTGGTGGGTATAGGAGATACTTCTTTTGAACAAAGCGTTGCCCTTTGCACCTACGCAAAACAATGTGGAGCAACTGCCGTGGTTGCCCTAGCACCCTATTATTTTGATTTAAATGAAGATGAAATTTTAGACTATTTCCTCAATTTGGCAGACCATTGTTCCCTGCCCCTCTTCTTGTACAATTATCCCAAAAGTACCCACTTCAACCTCCCCCCTAAAGTGATCAGTGTTTTGATTCAACATCCCAATATTGTAGGCTGTAAAGACAGCTCTGGAGATCCCAATTACCTCAAAGCACTAGTAGAACTAGCCCAAAAGAAGGAATCAAATTTTTTGATTGGCCCTGAAGAATTTTTGTCGGAATGGGTGCAGAAAGGATTTCACGGTGGGGTAAACGGTGGCTCAAATTTGTTCCCCAAATTGTTTAAAGCCCTGTCTGAAGCACTCAAGCAAAAAGACCTAGAAAAGATCAATACCTATCATCAAATCGTGATGAAAATTTCCAAAGATATTTATGCCCTAGAAGGAGGATCTTACAGCTATTTAAAAGGGATGAAAGCTGCCGCAGCTTCAATGGGATTGTGCGAAAATAAACTGGTTCCTCCCCTAAAAGCCGGAGATGAAAATTTCTATAAAACAATAGAGAAAAAGACTGTAGAAATTCAAAAAGAATTGGATGCCCTTTTATGAAAAGTATCGATACAGCCATTCTCATACTTTACTTGGTAAGCCTTCTTTTTTTGGGAGGTGTTTTTTTTAAAAAAAACAAAAGCCTAAATCGCTTTACTTTGGGTTCGGGCAAAACCCCACCGTGGGTAGTTACGTTTTCCATTTTCTCCACTTTTGTAAGTAGCATCAGTTATTTGGCTTTACCCGGAAGTGCTTTTAGTGGAAATTGGAATCCTTTTGTATTCAGTCTTTCGCTTCCTATTGCTGCTGTAATAGCCGTAAAGTATTTTATACCCCTGTACCGAAAAATTAACAGCCCCTCTGCTTATACGTATATGGAACAACGGTTTGGTCCATGGGCAAGAACCTATACAGCAAGTTGTTATCTATTAACCCAATTGATGCGTATAGGCACCATATTGTTTTTGTTGGCACTTGCATTGAATGCCATTTTGGGGTGGGAACTTTTTTGGGTAATTCTTTTCACCGGTATTTTTGTTGCCCTTTATGCCGTCCTGGGGGGAATCGAGGCGGTTATGTGGGCAGATGCCATTCAAGGAATTATACTAATTATTGGCGCTCTAGCCTGTGTGTTCTTTATTTCATCCTCAACATCGGGAGGGCTTTCCACCTTGGTAAGCCTAGGAATGGCGGAAGATAAGTTCAGTTTGGGTTCTTATTCAGCAGACTTGAGTCTCCCTACATTTTGGGTGGTTTTGATTTATGGCGTATTCATCAATCTTCAAAATTTTGGGATCGATCAAAATTACATTCAGCGTTATATGGTACTCCCCGATGAAAAGAAAGCCAAAAAAGCCGCTTTTTGGGGAGGGATGCTTTACCTTCCCGTCTCGGCGGTTTTCTTATTTATAGGAACGGCCTTGTATGTATATTATCAAAACCCATTGCATTCGATTCCTGCAGATTTAAAAGGAGATCAGATTTTCCCATACTTTATTGCAAATGCTCTTCCTGTAGGCTTATCAGGGCTACTGGTTGCCGCAATTTTTGCCGCTGGTATGAGCACAATCTCAACCAGCTTTAACAGTATGGCAACGGTATTTTATATCGATTTTTATAAAAAATTCAGCAAAACTCAAAACGAGGCACAGACCCTTACTGTACTCTATGCCGTTTCCTTTTGCATTGGGGTTTTAGGAATAAGCATTGCGTTGGCAATGATTAATGTCAAAGGGGTTTTAGACACCTGGTGGAAATTTGCTTCAATCTTTAGCGGCGGGATGTTAGGCCTTTTTATTTTGGGAATCTCAACCTCCAAAAGGAGCAATACGCTACCCATCATTGCAACGGGAGTAGGGGTAATTTCCCTTCTTTGGATCACCCTTTCTGAATACTTTCCTCGGTATTCCTTTGGCGTTCCCTTACATGCTTACCTAGCCATTGTTTTCAGTACAAGTTTATTGGTTTTAGTTGGGCTTATCCTTTTTCAATTTAAAGCAAAAAATGATTAAATTGAAGCATGCAGAATGACACTTTTCAACATCGTATGATCACCCTTTGGGTTTCAGTCTTTACCTTATTCTTGTGTATCAACTGTGAAAATACTACTGAAGAAAGCACCCTCACCTTTGTCAGCTTTCCCGACTTTTTCAATTTTGACATTCCTGAACCCTGGCCACAATATGAAGAGGCTATCGATTATTTTTTAAAGCAGGTACAAAGTGAAAATCCAAAATTTGTACTGGTCGATGGAGATATGGTGGGGGGGCGATGGTGGGACAGTCCACAATGTGTAGCGATCAACGGGGCTATTTATTTCTCAGGATGGGCTAGGCGAATGGACAACTACGGACTTACTTACTATACCGCAATAGGAGATCACGAACTGGGAGACGATCCTTGGCCTAAAGAAAAAAGAGCCCTTATTCCTCATTTTGAAAAAGCCTACACTGACCACCTTAAAATGCCACTAAATGGACCTGAAAATAAAAAAGGGTTGTCCTATTTTGTTCGTGAAGGAGATCTTTTACTCATTACGGTAGAAACCTTTGAGGTGGTCAATGACTCTATGAGAATTCAAGTTGCAGGAGAACAACTGGATTGGGTTGAACAAACACTCACAGCTCACCAAGATGCAAAATTTAAAATTGTTCAAGGCCATGTAGGCTTGTGGGGAACGCTCAATGCCCGGTCTTCAAGTCAATTGATGCTAGAAGAAGGTAAAGAAAGTGATTTTTACAAAACGCTGGTCACCCATGGAGTAGACGCCTACTTTGCAGGAGAATTTCACGATGTAACGGTACTGGAAGATCAAGGAATTTGGCAAATTGTTCACGGGTCTTCTTGGGGAAGGAAAATCGTCAACACCCAAGACTATTTGGTAGGTCAAATAGAGGGAAATAAACTCCATCTAACGCTCAAACGCATCTATATGAACGCCGAAGGTGCCTTTATGTGGAATGTCAATAAGCCTCGAGGTCCAAGAGAAAAAGTAACCATTGACCCGAAAACACTTAAGGAAGGGCCAGAAATTACAGGAACACTCACCATTAGTATAGAAAATGGAGTTAAAACCTACTCCAATATCAGTGGTTATTTTGCAAAAGCTAAATTGAAAAGTAAATGAAAGAAAAAAAATTAAGGAGTAGTGATTGGTTTGGAGAAAACGACAGAATGGGTTTTGTACATCGCTCTTGGATGCGAAATCAAGGACACCCAGACCATATGTTTAATGGCAAACCGGTAATTGGTATCTGTAACACCTGGTCTGACTTGACTCCTTGCAATGCACACCTGAGAGAGTTTGCAGAAATTGTAAAACGAGGGGTTTATGAGGCAGGAGGATTCCCCCTGGAGTTTCCTGTCATGTCTTTAGGAGAAACCCTGATGAAACCCTCAACCATGTTGTGGAGAAATTTAGCCAGTATGGATACCGAGGAAAGCATCCGTGCCAATCCTATAGATGGGGTGGTTTTACTGACGGGTTGCGACAAAACAACTCCTTCCACAATCATGGGTGCCTGTAGTGTTGACCTCCCCACCATTGTTGTTCCTGGGGGTCCCATGCTTAACGGCTATTGGAAAGGTAAAAAAGTAGGCTCTGGAACCTTGACCTGGCAACTCTCAGAAGCCTTGGTCAAAGGAGAAGTTACTGGAGCAGAAGTGCGGGAAGCCGAATCATGCATGAGCCGAAGTGCCGGTCATTGCATGACCATGGGGACTGCTTCCTCTATGGCCTGTACCGTTGAAGCTCTAGGACTTACACTTCCCAATGCGGCAGCCATCCCTGCGGTAGACTCCCGCAAAAAAGTCATGGCCCACCTAGCAGGAAACCGCATTGTAGAAATGGTCAAAGAAGACCTTAAACTCTCTAAAGTACTGACTCGCGAAGCCTTTGAAAATGCAATCAAAATAAATGCTGCCATTGGAGGGTCAACCAATGTAGTCTTGCATCTGTTAGCTATTGCTCGCCGATTGGGGGTGGAACTTTCTTTAGAGGATTTCGACTCGCTGGCAAGTCGCCTTCCGATGATTGTAAATCTAATGCCTGCGGGAGAGTATTTAATGGAAGATCTTTTTTATGCCGGAGGATTGAGTGCCGTTATAGAAGCCATGCGATCGCATTTAAAACCGGCTTTAACAGTAAACGGTACCTCCTTAGTTTCAAGTGCTAACCAAACCCAAACCCTCAACAAAAAAGTTATTGGAGACCTGAAAAGCCCTTTTATCAAAGAAGCTGGGATTGCCGTTTTACACGGAAATTTATGTGAACAAGGAGCCGTAATCAAACCTTGTGCGGCAAGTCCTGAATTGATGAAACACAGAGGAAGGGCGGTAGTATTTGACTCTATTGAAGACTACCATCAACGGATCAATGATCCTGATCTCGACATCGACAAAGATTGTGTGATGGTGCTGCAAGGGGTAGGCCCTGTAGGGTATCCCGGCATGCCCGAGGTAGGCAATATGACGCTCCCTAAAAAACTCCTCGAGCAAGGCGTTACGGATATGGTACGCATTTCTGATGGAAGAATGAGCGGTACAGCCTACGGAACAGTGGTCTTACATATAGCTCCAGAATCGGCCGTGGGTGGCACGTTGGCATTGGTTCAAAATGGAGATATGATTGCTCTGGATGTCATGCAGCGCTCGTTACACTTAGAAGTTTCAGATGAGGAATTAGCCCGTAGAAAAAAAGCATGGACCCCACCCAAACCTCAGGCGGAAAGAGGATATACTAAAATGTATATCGAAAACGTGAATCAAGCAGATCAGGGCTGCGATCTCGAATTTTTAATTGGAGGCTCCGGATCAGAAGTAAATCGGGATTTACATTAGCATGCTTTCTTTTTTACTCCTTTTTTTGGCAATTGTCTTGATTATTCTTTTAACGAGTAGATTTCAGTGGCATCCCTTTGTAGCGTTGTTGGTCGTAAGTTTGGCCTATGGTTTTGCTACAGGCTTGTCAACCGATCAATTGATTCAAAGTTTGCAAGAAGGATTTGGCGCGACACTGGGATCGATCGGAATGATCATCGTGGCGGGCTTAATTATTGGAACTTTTATTGAAGAATCCGGTGGAGCACATGTCATTGCTGATTTTTTTGTCAAAATCTTTGGAGCCAAAAGAATTCATTGGGCAATTGGTTGTGTGGGATATTTAATCTCTATTCCCGTGTTTGCCGACTCAGGTTTTGTGATTTTAACCCCCCTCAATAAAGCACTTACCCGAAAGCTAGGGGTGTCCCTAGCAGGGACCGCCATTGCTTTAGGGATAGGACTTACGGCTGCTCACACCATGGTGCCTCCCACCCCAGGACCTATAGCTGCAGCTGCTATCATTGAGGCTGATTTGGGCTGGGTTATTTTATTTGGATTAATTACAAGCGGCATGGGCTTAGTTGTAGGCATTCCTTTTGCAAAAAAAATGGGAACGAAAATCTATATTGAACCCGACGCCTTAACCCCCTCAGAAGGAATTCCTTCCAAAGACACTTTGCCAAGCTTAACCAGGACGCTGCTTCCTATCTTGATTCCCATAGTATTAATTGTCTGTAAAGCCGTAGTTCAATTTCCAGGGTTTCCTGTTTCAGAAGGAGCGGGTGTTACTTTGATCAAATTTGTTGGTACACCCATAATCGCCTTATTGATTGGGGTATTTTTGGCACTTCGTATTCCCAAACGTTGGGATTCCAAACAGCTTTCAGAATCAGGTTGGGTAGGTAAAGCGATTAAAGGATCAGCAACTATACTTTTAATAACTGCCGCCGGGGGTGCATTTGGTAAGGTGATTCAAGCCTCGGGGGTTCATCATAGTGTAGAACCCTTACTGACAAGCTTACCCCTAGGTATTGCTTTGCCCTTTTTGATTGCAGCTTTGATTAAAACCGCTCAAGGATCTTCTACAGTAGCCATTGTAACTACTGCCTCTATCGTCTATCCTATGCTTGCGGCCTTGGAGTTAACCTCAACCATTGACAAAGCATTAGTAGTGGTTGCTATAGGGGCGGGAGCGACCGTAATTTCACACGCAAACGACAGCTTTTTTTGGGTGGTTACCCAATTCAGTAACATGACCGTACCCCAAGGATACAGGCTCCATAGCATGGCTACTTTGCTGCTCGGACTGACCGCTTTGGCCACGGTATTGTTACTTAAGGCAGGGGTTAGTTTGTTGACCTAAAAATTCTAACTCAATGAAATTAAATTATGAAATTATTTAAAACACCTGAAGGGAATATTGTTTTTACAAACAATCGGGCCTATACCTTAGCTGAAACAGATTGGGACAGCTTACTCAATAATGACCATTTAGTTCAGGAGTTGCCTCATTTTATTAACGAAGCCAATCAGATTTCCCTAACAGAAGAGGAACTGAATGCAATGGCCCTACCCCCTATACAAAATCAAGAAGTATGGGCATCTGGGGTCACCTATTACCGCAGTAAAAAAGCGCGTATGGAAGAGTCCAAAGAAAGTGGCGGGAGTAGCTTTTACGACAAAGTATACGAGGCAGATCGTCCAGAACTTTTTTTTAAAAGCACAGCTGAAAGGGTTCGCGGTACTGGCGAAACCGTGCGAATTCGAAAAGACAGTCGATGGTCCGTTCCGGAACCCGAATTGACCCTAGTGGTGACTGCCAACCAAAAAATAATCGGCTATACAGTGGGCAACGACATGAGCGCACGTGATATTGAGGGTGAAAATCCGTTGTATTTACCGCAGGCAAAAAGTTATACAGGATCCACTGCCTTGGGTCCCTGTATTTTTCTTACGAATCAAGCGCTTCCCCCAACCACTCCAATTTCATTATCGATTTTTAGAAAAGAAAAAATCGTTTTTGAAGGGCATACTGAGGTGTCAAAAATTAAGCGTTCCTTTTCCGAATTAACCCACTATTTATTTAGAGAAATGGATTTCCCGAAAGGGTGCTTTCTGATGACGGGAACGGGAATTGTTCCTACCGATGACTTTAGCTTAGCCCTAAAAGATCGCATAGAAATTTCAATAGAAGGGATTGGCACCTTGCGCAACGAAGTTGGGGTGTAATACTTTCCAATTTAAAAAAGGGAGTGCCGTGAAATAAATAGTGAAGTTCTTTTATTTGAAAATGGCATTCAATTTCCAAAGGAAGCTTATTTCACATACTATGTATTTATTCAAACGCTGTTTTTTACTTTTTCTTTTTCTTCAACTTACACTGGGGTTAAGTCCTATCCAAGCGCAAGACCATCGAGTCAAAACTATTGTTACCACAGATGGTGAGATTGACGATGTAGATACCTTCATCCGCATGTTGCTGTATGCGAATGAATTTAAATTGGAAGGCCTAGTCTATTCCAGTTCAATGTGGCATTATAGAGGAGATGGAAAGGGAACCAAATTTATTTCTAAAATGCCCATGACCAAAGAAATGTATGGGGAAAAAACAGATTTAAGATGGCCGGGAACGAATTGGATTCAGGAATTAATTCAGGAATACGCAAAAGTCTATCCCAATTTGATTCAACACTCGGTGTTTTATCCCTCCCCTGAAGAATTGATGAGCCTCGTTCGGGTAGGGAATATAGATTTTGAAGGAGGGATGGATAAACGTACAGCAGGAAGTGAATTCATCAAAGAAAAGCTGATGTCAAAAGATTCGGAGGCACTTTTTCTTCAGGCTTGGGGAGGAACCAATACCATCGCAAGAGCGTTAAAATCCATTGAGGAAGACTATACCCACACAGAAAATTGGGAAGCCGTAAATCATTTTATTTCTTCTAAAGCAATTATTTACACCATTATGGATCAAGACGATACCTATATGAACTACATTAGCAAGAAATGGCCAGACATTAAGGTATTTTACAACGCATTTCAATTTGGGGCCTTTGCCTATCCATGGCAACGTTTGGTTCCTAAAAATCAGCAAAAATATTTCGAGGGTCGCTTTATGGGCTCTCAGATCATTAACAATCATGGGCCTTTACTTAAAAAATACTACTCCTACGGCGACGGCCAAAAACAAGTCGGAGATCCAGAACATATACACGGCGATTTAAACCGAATAAAAAACACCCAATGGGGCTCTTTTGATCAATACGCCTTTATCTCAGAGGGAGATACTCCAGCCTACTTACATCTGGTTGACATAGGCCTTGACAATTTTGACCATCCCTCCTATGGAGGTTGGGGCGGGCGATTTGTTCAATCTGCAGAAGTACCCTCCCGCTACGAAGACGGGGAATTAGCAAGCGATCTAAATCCAGAAACCGGAAAAAAGGACAACTATTATCCTCAAACACGCTGGATTTCAGCTATTCAAAACGATTTTGCTGCTCGAGCAGATTGGTGTATTTTCCCCTTTGAAGCGGCCAACCACCCTCCACAGGTCAATGTGGAAGAACCTACTGCAATTCTTGCCAAGCCCGGAGCAACAGTCAAGCTGCACTTCAGTTCTTCAGATATTGATGGAGACTCCATTCAACACAAGGTCTGGAATTATACGGATCTTAGCACTGCAAAAGCCGAGGTAAAATTCGATACTACTTCAGCCGAAATCACTATAGGAAAAACAGCAGCACCCAACACTGAAGTACACCTTATCGTTGAAGGAACTGATACGGGCACCCCTCCCCTGACACGCTATCGAAGGGTAGTGGTAAAGATTAGTGAATGATTTTCCTCCTTATTAAATACAATAAAATAGAACAATCAGTTACAATCTAAAGAGAAAATAGTCCCGGGGTTAACTACCCAAGTAGATGAAATTTGGAAGTCTCTTGGGAAAAAGTCCTCTTCTATCCAAGCTCCAGTGTCGTAACAAGATTCTTCGTTTTCTTCTGAATAATCAGGAATTCCAAGATCCAAACAAGAAGGAGGGATCGCATTTAATTGATTTTCATTGACTTGTACACAATTTAATGAATTGTTGTGTGCCCTAAGCCAATACAAATCGTCTATCATCGAGACATCTAAGGTTTGCAAATTATTATTCGAAAGTGCCAAATATTCCAAAGCCGTATTTTGTGATAAATCTACTGCTGACAATTGATTGAAATCTAAATCCAGACGTTTGATTTTTTTAGAATTTAATAAATCAATTTGTTGCAATCGGTTACTTCCTAATGCCACTACTTTTAATGAAGATTCTAAAGGAAGTGTGATTTCACCTTCGTTGGTATCTTCAAATGCATCCCATGCAACCAAATATTCTAGCTTTGATAAATAGCTTAGATCTAGGGATTTTAACTGACCGTCCCAAATTCTTAAATTGTAAATGTTCGGTGAATTTTTAAGGTCATAGCCTTGAATTTTATTGTTGTGAGTGGTCAAGGAATACAGCTGAGGGGAATTAGAAATTTCTAATTTTTCTAAGGTATAGGTTTCATAAACCCAAAGGTTTTTCAAAGCTGGATTGTTATTTAAGTACAATTCCGTAAGGGGATTAAAGGCTAGATCTACATTGACCAGTTTCGTATTGTAGGACAAGTCCAAAACCCCAGAAAGTTGATTTTTGGCCACACTCATCCCCTCAATATTTTTAAATTCCTCGATTCCTACTAAAGATTGGATATTTCTTTCACTTGCATTGAGATAACCGACATTGCTTATGGAAGAGGTCAGTACAAAGTTATCTACCACATCATCTAAGCCTTCCTCAATTAGGAATTTTTCAAATTCCAAATCTGCGATATATGTTTTATTTTCCTCGTAAGTTTCGTCTTTGTCTCCTTCTAATTCGTTTTGACAACTTCCCTCTAAAGTAATCGTAAAACTTATTTCAGATCCGCTCACTTCAATATTGGTTAATTCTCCAATTTTAGTTCCTTGACTATTTGTCAAAGAAATGTTTTCATTTGAAATGACCTGATAACTACCGAGAAGTATTCCGTTATCTGCGGTGTAAATTTTAAAAGTAAAGTCACTGTTCAAAATAAGGTCAGTCACATCACATTCATTCTGTTTAGAGGAAGAAGCTCCTGCTTTTTTCTTTATTTTCCATTTGCCCACCCCTAAAAAAATGTCCTGTTCCAACTCTATAAGTTGTTCTTTTTCTGAACAACTATTGAACGTTGTAAGGCATAAAATCGCTAGTAAAAAAAACCGTAAAGACATTTTAAAATAATAATAGTTTACAGAGCTTAAACTCGTTTATAAAGGTACTACATCCAAAGCATAATTTAAAAATGTTAAAATGAAGCATTCAATCAAATTTAATCTTTACTAATTTTACTCCAACCTAAACAGTTACTTACCGTATTTAGTAAATAAAAACAACTGAAACGGAATAGCGACTCC
>Ga0181595_10002440_pt1 | contig 18603 bp, 23 predicted proteins | sample 041ome_7_FD_145604 | JGI IMG/M metagenome (GOLD analysis project Ga0181595, IMG submission 145604) | Coastal salt marsh microbial communities from the Groves Creek Marsh, Skidaway Island, Georgia - 041401AS metaG (spades assembly) | ecosystem: Environmental > Aquatic > Marine > Intertidal zone...
TAAGATTAACAGTCGCCTCAAAAGCTTGGAGAAGAGTGGCTCATATCATCTCAGATGAAATTTTCGAGAGATTATCTGGTGACAGTGGATATTTTGACACCCGTATCGTATATGTTTCTGAATCTGGTCCTCAAAATAAACGTCTCAAAAGACTTGCAATAATGGATCAAGATGGAGAAAACCATCAATATCTTACAGATGGTAGTTTTTTAGTTTTGACCCCACGTTTTTCTCCTACAAGCCAAGAAATTACTTATTTAGCATATTTTAAAAATGAGCCAAGAGTATATATTTTTAACTTAGAAACAGGTCAGCAAGAGCTTTTAGGCTCTTTCCCAGGAATGACTTTTGCACCTAGGTTTTCTCCTTCAGGCGACAAAATAATTATGAGTTTGGCTGAAAAAGGTATAACAGATATTTACACCATGAATTTAAATAATCAAGAAGTTGAAAGGCTTACAAATAGTAATTCTATTGATACATCTCCAAGCTATTCGCCTGATGCTTCAAAAATAATTTTTAATTCTGATCGTGGTGGTTCACAACAAATTTATATTATGGATGCGAATGGAAAAAACATAAAAAGAATTTCTTTTGGAGAAGGTAGGTACGCTACGCCTGTATGGGCTCCTAAAGGTGAACTTATAGCCTTTACAAAAATGCATAAGAATAAATTCTATATTGGTGTAATGGCCCCAGATGGTTCAGGTGAGAGATTATTGGCCGAAGGATATTTGGTTGAAGGACCAACCTGGGCTCCGAATGGTAGAGTTTTAATGTATTTTAAACAAGATAGGCCTGTCGATGATGGGAAAAGTACTAATGTCAACCTTTATAAAATTGATATAACTGGATTTAGAGAGACAAGAATAATTACCCCAAGCGACGGTTCAGATCCTGCTTGGTCACCAATGTTGCCTAACTGAATAATATGATATCTAAAATAGGTTGAATTTAGAAAACAATTGGGTTAGGGTGCACATGGTCGGTTTATTAAGGATTTAGATACATTAATTTCAAGGAGTTTGTGATGATTAAAAAAATTTTTGCCATGATTGGAGCCATAGCTCTACTTTCTGCATGTGAAACAGCATCTCAAAAAGTTGTAAGTGGCACAGCTGCAACTTCCTCTAGTAGTGGATCTGGATCTACTTCAGGCTCATCTTCAAGCTCAGTTGATAAAAAACAGAGTCTTTTCGCTGAATCCAAACAATCAGCTGCTGAAAAATTGATAGCCGTTGGTGATAGAGTTTTATTTGATTATGACTCTGCAGCATTAGATTCAAGTGCAAAAATACTCCTTGATGCTCAGTCAAGATTTCTAAGAGTTAATAGTGATCTAAATTTTATTATTGAAGGTCACTGTGATGAAAGAGGAACTCGTGAATATAACTTAGCTCTTGGTGAACAAAGAGCTACTGCAGTAAGAGATTATCTTGTTATACAAGGCATTGATCCTGATAGAATAAAGGTTATTTCTTATGGTAAAGAAAGACCTGCAGTTGTTGGGTCCAATAATATGGCATGGTCAAAGAATAGACGAGCTGTTACTGTAATTGAATAATAGTTATAATTTGATCAGACAATAATAATTAGTAAAGTATTATGGTTTTATAGTCTTTAGATTAGATTGCAACCATGAATTAATTCCAAACTCTGCATTATAAATAACTTTATCATAATTTTTATTAATCATTTCAGAAATGATTTTAGTTCTTCTGCCACTTCTACAAATTAAAACAAATGGTTTATTTGTATCTATAATAGAATCTAGTTTTGTGTTCCATTTTTTAAAGTCATATGCTCCATTTTTTTCAAAGAAAGTCAGTAAAACACTATTAGGGATTATACCTGTCTGTTCCCACTCAGTACTTGTTCTAATGTCTACAACAGGAATATTCTCAGCTAACAACTCCTTAATTTGTTTATTATTTACATTAATAATGTCAGCTAATGATGTGCTTGAAATTAATAAAAATAAAAAAAATTTTATAAATAAACTTTTTATCATCTTAAAGAACCAATTTTAATTAAGAGAATTTAACAACCTTTGTTGCAGGAGTTAAATTAATTTCGTCAATAACAGTGTTTCTGTCAAGAGACAAGATATTTACAGTTGTGTTAGCAACATCATCTAAGCTTATAGAGTTTTCCACTTTATCTCCTGGAGCAAATTTAAGTTTATCAAAAAAACTGGTTTTTATCATGCCAGGGTTAATAATAGATACACGTATATTGTTGCCGGCAACATCTTTTCGCAAAGATTGAGATAAGCCTCTTAACCCAAATTTTGCAGTGCAGTAAAGGCTCCCATTTTTAGCTCCTAACAAGCCAGCTTCAGATCCAATAAAAATTATATCCCCTATTTTGATTTTCTTAAAATGAGATAACAAAAACTTAGATAATAATAAATGAGATGTTAAATTTGTAGTAATAAAATTATTAATTTGTTCTGTAGAGAAATTATCAAGAGAACCAAATTCCCCATAACCAGCATTGCTAATTAAACCATTAATATCAGGATGCTTTTTTAAAATAAGTTTAATTGATTTCTCTAATTTAATTAAATCACTTACGTCTGAGATATATTTTATATAATTTTTATTTTCAATTTTTAAAGTTTCATGATCTCTTGCTATTCCAATCACTTTTGCACCAAGTGTTAATAACTTCTTTGTTACAGACAAACCTATTCCTTTGGAGCTTCCTGTAACTAAAATACATTTATCTTTCATTTTTAAATACCTTTAAGCTCAAATTGAACATTTAAAAATTCTACTTTTATCTATATGTTTGTTTATAAGCTTCGTACAAAAGGATGTCATTTCTGCTTCTATTTCCTGATCGTAAGAGACAACTCCTGAATTATTAAATAAAGGACCAGAAAATAATTTTTCTTCAGGGTAGAGTTTTAAAATATCTTTGAACATTTGTTTAGGGAATCTTAATGATCCTAAGCTAACTGAGTGAATGGCTGATAAAGGTATAGATTTGAAAACGGTTTCGAGTAATTCTTGATACAATTCTTTCCAATCTTTTCCATGTATTAATGGGTCAAATCGAAGACCAATTTTCCAACCCTTTGAAGCTAAGTTTGTCATATTATCTATACGTTTTGCAATTGTTGGAGTTTTATTATCTAAAGCAGACGAGATTATATCTGGCATTAAGCTATACGCTATTATGATATTGTCCATATTTTTAACTGAAATAAAAGGTTCTTTTTGTAAGCTCTTAGTTCTAAACTCAAGATCTATTTTAGGGTATTTTCTAAATAAACCTAATATATGTTTAGCAAAGCCTGTTACATTTTCTAATGCTAAAGAATCGCAATCATAACCAGAAAAAAAAGTCATTTTTGATCCTTCATTTTCTCTAATTACTTTCTCAAGAGCATTATCAAAATCTTCAAAGTTTACAAAAATAACATAATTAGCAGATGAATACATCCCTTGGAGAAAACAATATCTACAGTCATAAATACAATTATACATATGAGAAAAATAGAAATTTTTTGAATTACCTATTCCGAAACCATCCGGTGTAGGTAAAACTAATCCACTTTCCTTGTGAGCTAATATTAAATCAGGTCTTGATTTTTGTATTTTAAAATTTTGGTTACGTTTATTGAATATTTCGCTATATCTATCAATTTCAATAAGACGTGCTTTTTTGAATTTGGATAGTATAAAATCAGCCCTTGGATGATTTTTAATTTTTTTTTCGATATAAATCGTTTCTATCAAGAATGACTCCAGTCAACTTCATTTTTTTTGATCTTGAGATCTAATACACTAAGAACTGAACTGGCTTTTTTACAATCATTTAATACCTCTAATACATTATTATCAGGTAAAAAAGTTTCAACCCTTCTAAGTAAACTCTCTAATTTATGTCTCTGGGTTACTGAAAAATGCCATTTAGATATAAGCACATCAAACAAACGTGGCTTTCGTTTCTTTAAAAAATCAAAATGAGATAATTTTTCATAATAAGAAACAATTGTTTTAATATCTCTAATATTTAAATCTATAAGATCAATGATTTTAGTTCTGTTTAATGCTTTAATATTATTTTGGGGACCATCAGAAATCACCTTCATTAAACATATAAACTCATTTGATGTTAATTTACTTGCTATTTCATAAAAAGCAATTCCTTCCATATCTATTAATTCTTTCGATGAATAATCATTCATTGGAACATCTGTAGTGAAAAGAGCCATTCTTGGAAGATTTATTTTGGGTATAGTTATTGGATATCTATTTTGTAACGAATTATCTGAAATTTTATCAACCAAACATAGGTCACCATACTTTCCAATACCACAACCTGCTATACCTAAATTAATCCAAGAAGCACTGTCTGATGCACTACTAACTGAATATAGATAAGCAGTGGCAGCTGCAGCATTTTGTTTGCCCATTCCAGATACAATTAACCAATGAGTTCCATCAAAACTTTTATAAATAGGGTATAAGTTTCTTCCATCAATAATTTTCATTCTGTAGAGTTCAATGATTGTTTTAGCTTCTTCTTTTAGGGCAACAACCCACCTTATTGAATGAAGATTAATAATATCATTTTTAGTCATCTAAAATTTTAACCAATAATTAAGTTTTTCATTATACTTTTCCCAAATTTCTTTATTACCGCGTTTATTAGCCCCATTAACTATAATTTCTAATTTTTTTATCAAAATTTCTAAAGCACTCTCTTTTTGTTTAATGGAAAACCAATTATTTTTAAGGTTTTTTTCTAACGAAAATATTCTAAACCTATCCATACCCCAAAATTTTTTTGATAATTGATCACTATGACCACCATGTTTAATTAGCATAGGCTCGTCTATATAACCAACTTCTTCCCTAGCCGTAATACGTATCCATAAATCATAATCTTCACACACTTCTAGGTCCTCATCAAAATAACCATATTCATTGAATATTTCTTTATTTATCAAAGTGCTACTTGGAGAAATACAACATAAAATCAAGGAGTTTTTGAAAATATCTCCTCCTGATTTTTTATGTTTTTTTAGTTGGTTTAAAAATTTACCATTTCTATACCAAATTTCATTTGTATGAATTAATCTAAAGCGATTTTTATTCTTAGTATTAAAAGCCATTTGTTTTTCTAATTTATTATGACTCCATACATCATCAGAATCTAGAAAAGCAAGCCAGTTAGATTTTGAGTTTAATATACCTTTGTTTCTTGATGCACTTACACCTTTTTTAGTTTGTTTCAAATATATCACACTAGGAAATGATGAAGAAATCATTTCAAATGTTTTATCTGTTGAACCATTATCAACAACTATTATTTCTCTTGGTTTAAGTGTTTGTTTTAATACAGAATGCAATGCCCTTTTAAGAAACTCACATCTGTTTAATGTAGGTATAATAACAGAAATATCATTTATACTTTTATCATTTACCATTTATTTTGAATGGAATTTAGGGTCTTTTGTTAAAAGATTTGATACTACTATCAATATAATGAAAACTTTGCATATCACAGGTGAAGATAGCTATTTCAGGTTTAAAAACAGAAGGATCGTCAAACGTACCAACTTTTAAAATAATTGAGTGAGGTCTCAAAGGACTTCTAGTACCAATTGCCGTTCCACAATTATTACAAAACAATCTGGTAACAGCATTTTCTATGTCATCCCTTTTAAATTCTTTTGGAGCACCCTTAGTAAATCGGAATTGTTCATTCGGCATAATCATAAGAACGTTTGGGTTACCACCAGTAATATATTGACATTCCCTACAATGACATTGGATTGACGCTTGTGGTTCTCCAGAAGCTAAGTACTTAATGTCACCACAGTAACATCCACCTTTAATTTCCATTTAATACCTCTTAAAACAAATCAAAATAATTTTGTAATCTCCAAAACTTCTATGGACTCTTCATCATATTTTATATGGCTATTATAGTAATCATGAGGTACTTTTGTAAGCTTTTCAATAGGTAATTTATCTACCCAAAGTAAAAAATTGATTTCAACATTTTCTGCAGTATCAAACGGAACTTTATTTTTAATTTCAAAATTATTATTAAATATTAATGAATCTTCTTTAATTTCTCTAAAAGATCCTTTTTTGGGATCATTACCATAAAAAGTTACCTCAAATCTAACTTTCCAATTTTCATTTTCTTGTAATAAATTCATTTTTAATATTATTTTTATTCTAACATTTTTTCTTTCTGCTTTTTTTCCGTAGATCTAGCAAGTGCTGATGTCGGGATATCTTCTGTAATCTCAGCTTTGTTACATTCTAATAATTTCATAACTGCTTCAGCTTTTTCTTTACTATCCCAAGTATAGACAACATGATCTTCTAAATCCTTGTATAGAAACCAATCTTTTTCGCTTTTGGACAACCATACTTTAATTGCATAAACAGACATAAAAAAACTCCATGTTTTTAATTAACAGAATTACTTAATATAATACGTCATAAAGTAAATTAATGTAGTATTTTTATTATCTGGTTATATTCTGTCATTGAACTAAATATATTTTAAAAAAGAAAGAAAGTTTATGAATGAGTTTAAAAATGTAGATGTTAAAACAATAGCTAACATTTATTTTGATGGTAAAGTTATAAGCCGAAATATTAGTTTTAACGATGGATCAATTAAAACACTAGGTGTAATGCTTCCTGGAAATTACGAATTTAGCACTCAAAAAAAAGAGTATATGGAGATATTTTCTGGTGAATTAGAATTACAATTGGAAAACTCCAGCAATTGGAAAACAGTAAAGCAAGATATGGCTTTTTATGTTCAAAAAAATTCATCTTTTAAAGTTAAAGTAAAATCATTAGTTAACTATTGTTGCTCTTATCTTGATGAATAATATATCTTTAAGGAATTATGAAAAATAAAATTGCTATAGTCGGCGGTGGACCTTCTGGGTTAATTGCAGCAGATATATTATCAGCTAATAATTTTAGTGTAACAATATTTGACAGAAAACCGACGGTCGGGCGAAAATTTTTATTAGCAGGTCGAGGTGGATTAAATATTACACATTCTGAACAACAAGATTTCTTTGTTAAAAAATATGGAAAAAATTCACAGGTATTTGAAAAATTATTAGATAGTTTTTCACAAAATGATCTTCGAAACTTATGCGAAAGATTAGGAGAAAAAACATTTGTAGGATCAAGTGGAAGGGTTTTCCCAAAAAGTTTTAAATCATCTCCTCTTTTAAGATCATGGCTCACTGAATTAAAAAAACAGAATGTTAATTTTAAATTAAATCATGATTGGATTGGTTGGGAACAAGATAAATTAGTATTTAGTAATTGTGGGAGCAAATATATAGTAAGTTCGGATATAACTTTATTGGCTTTAGGAGGAGCATCCTGGCCAAAACTTGGATCCGATGGTTCTTGGATAAAAATATTAGATAAAGAAAATATTCAAATTTCTAAAATACAAGCTTCTAATTGTGGCTTTCATATTGCATGGACAGATATTTTTAAACAAAGATTCAGTGGATCTCCTCTAAAAACAATAAAATTAAAACATAAAAATATTCAAGTTAGAGGTGAATTTATAATCACTAGAGAAGGAGTTGAAGGTGGGATAATCTATACATTGTCTTCTGCTATCAGAGAAAGCATCAATGATTTTGGTTCTGCTGAGATAATTATTGATTTAAAACCTGATTTACAAATCGAACAAATAAAAAACATACTTATTAAAGCAAATTCAAAATCATCACTTTCCACTCTATTGAGTAAAACATTGAAACTCTCTAATGTAGCTATTGGTTTAATAATGGAGTTAAAAAAAAAATATAAGGGAAACAATTTTAACATACAAAAACTAGCTTACTATATTAAAAATTATAAATTAATTTTAGGAAAACCTTTCCCAATAGAACGTTCTATTTCAACTGCTGGAGGGGTAAGCTTTGAAGCAATTGATGAAAACTTTATGTTATCAAACAAAAAAGATACATATGTCGTTGGTGAAATGTTAGACTGGGATGCACCAACAGGGGGCTATCTTTTACAAGCATGTATTTCAAATGGAGCTTATGTAGCTAAACAAATAATAAAGAATTATTCATAGCCATCCATATAATATAAAAATTTAGGACGTGTTAAAATGAACAGAAATATAAAAATAATAATCGGGAGTGTTGTTTTAATTTATATAACAACAGTAGCTCTAAAATTAATAGGAATTAATATTTTTTAAATTTTATATTTTTATTAGAGACTTTCTAACAAAGATTTAAGTATTTTTTTTGATTTACCATAAACCTTAACTTTTTTGATTTGATCAAGGTTATTTTTATCTTCACCTACCACTACTAAACCTATCATGCCCATAGCTTTATGTGGCGTACATTGATATAAATATATACCTGGGACTGTGAATTTGTAGTTAGCATCCCTACTGATCTTAGATTTATATTCAGAGGCGCCCTCAGGAATTCCTATAAACTCAACATTATGACCTTTATCAACAGATTTCCAAACTACTTCATCATTTTTTTTAATTGAAATAATTTTTTTTGAATAAAGCATTCTTTCTTTACCTAGTTTATTTAGCATATCTATGTTGAAGGTTTCTGCTTTTAAGAAGTTCGAAAAAAAAGAAGATATGACTAAGATGACTACTAAGAGAAATTTATTTTGAAGCACTGAAATTGATCCTTTTAAGATTGAAATTTGTATATAGTTATTATGTTTAAAGATATCAATGTGGTGATTAATAAAATTGTAATTAAATTTTTATGTCTTCTTATTAATGAATTTAATGTTTTTATTTTTATGAGAATTGGATGCTCATTCTAAAAATGATATACTTGTAAATAATCAAAAGCTACTTATATGAATTAAGCGAATTCTACAATTTCATAAGAACATCTTTAATAAGTATAAATAATTGAAAATTCTACTCTTAATCACTCTTATTCATCTATTACAGTCTTTCCCCGTTTTTGCCAACGTTAATGGAAAGGGTATAATATGTGAGTGTACAAATTGTAAACTTGATCATATTGACCCCTCTTCATATATCCAAAATAATAAACCATCAGAAATTGGCTTTCATTTTAAAAATGATAAGGTTGCAATTTATTTTTTAAGTAAAATTGGAGACACTATTAAATTAAGTGAGAATATCGACATATCTCTTCGTAAGAAAAAAAAATATTATATTAGTGAAGAAGAAATTAGGTGGACATATAGAGATAGTCTCAACGTTTATTCTTATATTTTAGACAGGAAAACGTTAAGTCTAATCAAAAACAATATTACTAACACCGAAACTCATAACTTTAGACAGTGCAGTGCTTATCCAGAAAAAAAGTTTTTTGAAAATATGAATCAACTATCTTTTAAACACCAAGATAATTATAAAAAAAATTCTATTAACAAAATTTGAACATCTAAAGATTAAATCTATTTATAATTCAAACTTAAAAAAATTAGTGTCATTTTATATTTTTGTATAAAATTTAAAAATACAAAATCAAATGAAATCTTACTATAGGTAAATGAATGAAACTAATTATTGCAGCACCAAGTCCATACGCTCGTAAAGCTAGAGTATCACTCCATGAAAAAAATATAAAGTATGAAGAAATTGTTGATGTTCCATGGAACGACGATACTTTAACACAAGGTAAAAATCCCCTAGGGAAAGTTCCTATTTTAATTACAAATGATAATCAGTATATCTTTGATAGCAAGGTGATTGTCAGGTATTTAGATCAAATAGAACCAAAACCTTTAATTTATCCTAATGATTCTAAAAATCAGCTGTATGCCTTAACTATTGAAACAGTTTCAGATGGTATTTGTGATGCAATTGTATTAATTCGTTTAGAAAATGTTAGGGTGAAAAATTTAATAAGTAAGCAATGGATAGAGCGTCAAGAAAAAAAAATCATAAATGGTTTACAATACTTATCTAGAGAACTTGATTCAAAAAACTTTTTTATAGATAATTATTTCAATATCGCAGATATTTCTACTTATACGTGTTTAGAATATTTAGATATAAGATTTAAAGAACTTGATTGGAGAAAACAGTTTCCAAATTTAGATAATTACTGGAAGTTTCATAGGTCAAGAGAATCATTTGCATTATCTAAACCTGGAACTCAGATCATTGACCCTATCACATATTAATATTTAATTTTTAATTCTTTTAATTAATCGACCGTCGGTAATCCCAAGACCAATCGCTATTAATCCAAAACCTAGCCACGCTTCACTTCCCAGCCGTTCCCCTAGGAATATAAAACTCAGACCGACTGCTATGGGTGGAATGAGCAACGTAACCAGCATGAGATTTGCGGACCCTGCGCGCACAAGAATTTCGAAATAAAGAAGATAAGCTACCGCCGTCGACAATAATGAAACCGCGAGGAGAGACGTCCATACTTCTGTCGACAATATAAAATGTGGTATACCATCGAAGTAGAAGGCAACTGGAATCATGAGAATAGTACTTCCAACCAACATCCCAAATGCATTCATGATCGGTGGGTAACTCGATAGAAACCGCTTACCCCAAACACTGGCGAATGAATACGACAGAGCCGCGCCAAGAATTGCGAGTTGGGCAAGATTTCGCAGGTCAAAATTCGTAAGCGCTTCGAGCCCCATGATTACAGCAACTCCAAAAAAGCCGAACAAAGAGCCAATGATCTTTCTGGCTGTTAGGGGCTCGTCGACAAGAAAGATACCCGCGACGACAGCCCCCAAGACTGCTGTGGTTCCATTCAGGATCGAGGCAAGGCCGCTTTCAATCGTCACCTGGCCCCAAAATATCAAAGAAAACGGAATGGCATTGTTTAGTGCGCCCATGACCAAATAACAGAGCCAGGCATTTATCGACTTTGGAATTTCAATACCTCGCCACCAAACAACTACGAACAGAACCGGTACAGCCCAAAAAATACGATGAAGAGCAACCGTCAGCGGTGGAACCTCTCTCAAGGCAATTTCCGCGAAAAAAAAGGAACCTCCCCACACCGTCGCTAGCCCTAGAAGCAATATACCGGAAACGAGGTTGATCGTTGGTGCTTGGTTGTATTCCATACCCGAGTTTTGTATCAAAATCGAAGAAAGTCAACCCAATGCTTATGTGAGGCAATAGACACCCTGAGATAAACTATCAAAAAATGACTTAAATTTTGAAGAAAAATCTCAACAAAGTAAAACAACTAATATCCAATCAATATTTTTTTTAATTTATCTCCCAATAAAAATGGGGATCTCAACAAGCAATAAGAATAGATAATCTTTAAAAACTATTATAAATTACCTTTTGATATTTCATTTCTTCTATTTTTTCTTTAGTCATCCAACATGACAGGTAGTAGGTAGATTGTGTAATGTTTTTTCCTAATTCAACTTTTGATATTGATTTGTTGTTAGGTGCCCCTAGCTCAATGTTTTCACTTTCTAACATGCTCTTTACGATACTCGATTTAATTCCAAAGTTTGTATTTTCAGGGAAAACTCCAAAGTTTTTGTGTGTATACTTCAAGTCAAGCTTTGCGACTGCAACTCCTACCACATTACCTTTATTGTTCAAAATTGGTCCACCACTATTGCCAGGTTGAATTGCAGCATCAATCTGAAAATTAGTATAATTATTACCAATTCCCGTAAGGGAACTAATAATACCTTTTGTTATTTTTATAGAGGTACTAATTCTTTTTCCAAATGGAAATCCTGCAACATAAATATCTTGTAGCAAATTGGTTTTATCGTTACTAAATGCTAAAATTTGTTGAGGTATAAATTCTCCTTTTAATAAAGCAATATCATTCTTAGGATCAAAATTAATTATTTTTGCTGAAATAACCTTGTCGTCTAGATGAATTTTGGTATCACTACATCCTTTTATGACATGATAATTTGTAATAACATGTCCTTGGTTTGAAATTGCAAAACCAGTGCCTGATGATGCTTTTATAAGTGAATTAGAATTTAAATCTGTTCTTTCATAATTTGTTTTTGAAGTAATAAATTGGTCGTTTTTCCAAACCCCCTTTTGTATTTCTCCATCACTGTATGAATTGGTTCCAACCCCCTCTCTTCTATCATTACGCCATTCACCTATATATTTCTCTCCATTACCCCAAACATTTATACCAATTCCATTTCTTTTGCCATTATACCATTCACCAGTGTACACTTGTCCTGAAAATTTACCGTTAGTACTAAAAGTATACGTGCCATTTCCGTGATATTTACCTCCCAAAAATTCGCCAACATATACATCCCCTTGCGAATTTTTATAAGTACCAAAACAAGCATTCCATTTTGTCGGACTTATGTTAAGGTTACAGTTAGGTAATTTATTTTTTTTAATTTTACTTATATATTTACCTTTACATACATAATCTGAAACCATTTGATTCATAGAATTTGGTGTATTACTTTTCCATTCAGTATCTGAAGATATCATTTTTTTTTCAAAGTTTTTTCCCATAGAACCATAGTAAAATTCAAAAGAAATAGTCCTGAATATATTTTTTTTGCAATCTAATTCTTTATTAACAATGGTAGATAATGATCCCCATTTGTCTGGTTTTGTTTTATTTTGTAATTGACGAATAATTAAATTATTTTTTTGGGGAATTATTCTATGACTATCTACAAAGAAGGAAATATTATTACTATTAACACCAATATATTTCCATTCTCCATAACAGAAAGAAGATGTTAATAAAAATAATGCTGTTATAAAAATTCTATAAATATTTTTCATTTGCAGTAGTTGGTTTTTACTAAAATTATTAATTATAAGTTTTTACATTCTAGTAAAATTTTAGCGAAACAGTCAAAGTTATTATGAGTAAAAAAAATTAATCTATGTTAGTAAAAATAACAAACACAACTGATTAGATTAGTACATTTATATTGGTAGCGGAGGAGGGACTTGAACCCCCGACACCCGGATTATGATTCCGATGCTCTAACCAGCTGAGCTACTCCGCCAAAATTCATTATTGTTAGTAATTATAAATTAATTTTCAGTCAAGTTAATAAGAAGATAAAATTCGATACTATAACCTAATAGTCAGGTTTTTTTGTTTATCTTTTATAATAACATTGAATTTTGGATATTCCTTAATTGATAAAATATTGACATCTTTTTCAATTGCATATTCAAGTTTATCAACAGCCCCTAAAACTTTCATATAATCTTGATGTTTTATCTGACTTTGAGCAAACTCTATTTGGAATTTTTCTAGTTCTAAATGGTTATAATTCATTTGATCTATTGGTTTCTGACTCTTCCACTTTATTAGACTTGGTACCAATCCACTCTCAATTAATTCATCATCCACTGGGCTTATCCCACTTTTAGGACTTGCAAATTCCCATTTATAATCACCCCTGCTGGCCTCAAAAAAAGGGGCATAAAATTTAAGCATTTCTAAATCATTGTTTTCAATGACATAACCAATTATCCTAGGTGATTTTTTTAACTTAGATTGTTGCTCTATATTATCTAGATTAAACCATCTTTCATATTTTGGTTTTTTAGAATTTGGATTTATAGCAATTACTTCAAGATAAATTTGTGGACTAATTTTAACCACCCTATTATGAGTGCCCATATGATGGTGATAACCAATTTCGCTTAACTTAACTCCTATTTTCTTTTCAACAAAACTTGTTCCTTCTTCAAGAGTGTGTGATCCAATAACAATATGATCTATTTTATTCATTTTTAATAATCTTTATCTAAACATATTAGGTGCTTTTGTAATCCACCCACCTCCCAAAACTTGAGATGTGTCATTTGGATTATATAAAACCGCTGCCTGTCCAGTTGAAACGCCGTATTGAGGTTTATCAAATATTAATTCAGAAGTGTTTGTTTCAAAATTAATACTAATTTCACCAGGAATTGGTTCAGAAGAGTTCCTTAACTTAACTAAAACTTTAGAACAATTTTTTCTAGGTTTATCCATTATCCAATTACATTCACTAATTTCTATTTCTTTACATTTTAAGAATTCTTTAGGCCCAACTACTACCTGGTTTTTTTCAGCATCTAGTTGAATTACATACAATTTTGAATCTTTGTCTTCAACTCCTTTTCTACCACCTATACCAATACCTTTTCTTTGTCCAATAGTGTAATCAATTATACCATCATGTTGCCCTAAGATGTTTCCATTAATATCAACTATATTGCCTTTATCTATACTTCCCGGTCTTAACTTTCTTACAACATCTGCATACTTACCCTCTGGGACAAAACAAATATCTTGACTGTCAGGTTTTTCAGCAACTTTAAGATCATATAATTTTGCAGCATTCCTAGTTTCATCTTTTGTTAATGATCCAAGAGGAAATCTTAGAAACTCTAGTTGTTCATTTGTAGTTGCAAATAGAAAATAAGATTGATCTTTGGAACTGTCTATTCCCCTATGTAAAGTAGGTATTCCCAATTTTCTTTTTCTTCTAATATAGTGACCTGTTGCCATAGCGCTTGCGCCTAATTTTTTTGCTCTATCAAACATATCAGTAAATTTAACAGTTTGATTGCATCTCACACACGGTATGGGTGTTTCTCCTTTAAGATAAGATTCTACGAAATCTTCCATTACTTGGTCCTGAAAAAGATTTTCATAATTTAGAACATAGTGAGGTATTCCAAGTTTATTGGCTACTGATCGTGCGTCATTAATATCTGATCCGGCACAACAAGCTCCTTTTTTTTGAAGTGCTTTACCATGATCATATAATTGCATAGTTAGCCCAACAACATCAAACCCTGCATTTGTAAGTAATGCAGCAGTTACTGAAGAATCAACACCCCCAGACATAGCAACAACAATCCTATGATCAGATGGTTTCCCATCTAAATCCATATCCTCAATCAATTGACTATAATTAATCATATAATTTATTCTTCTGGGATTGAGACCTTTAAGCCATCTAATTCATCGGTTATTTCTATTTGACAACCTAATCTTGAGGTTGGCTTTAAACCTAAAGCTAAATCCAACATATCTTCTTCATCTGGGTTAGGACCGCCGACTATAGGGAACCAATCTTTATCAACAATTACATGACATGTACAACAGGAAATTGAACCACCACATGTACCTTCAATTCCTAAATCGTTATCTCTAGCAATTTCCATCAAAGATAATCCATTTTCTGCATCTATTGATTTTTCGCTTCCATCAGGCTGTACAAATATGAGTTTAGGCACAATATTACTCCGTAAATTAATTATAATAGTTTATATGTTTGACCAACACTCGGCCAACCTATCTAATTCCTGAATTGTAATCAACCTTTCAGTTTCTAAAATGAAATCATTTGGTGGAAATGATATCCTGATAGAGTTAGAAGCTAGTTGATCATATCCCATTGCAGTTACTACATGACTTTTACTTATTTTACCTGAACTACATGCTGAACCTGAGCTTACAGAAAAATTGGCTAGATCTAACTTCATTAAAGCTAAATCGCCGGGTGTGTTAGGTAACGCAATCAAAATTGTATTGCTTACCCTTTCTACTTTATCTCCTAAGAAAACTGTCTCTGGTCTTAAAGTAATAATTTTATTAGATATATAATCTCGTAAAAATTTTACTTTTGAATGAGTTATTTCTGGTAATTCGGATATAATACGAGCTGCTTCTCCAAACCCTATGATGCCAAGAATGTTTTCTGTACCTGCTCTCATTCCATTTTCTTGTCCACCACCTAATATTTGAGGTAATAAGTTAAAATTATTATTATATACTAAAGCACCTATGCCACTTGGTGCGCCAATTTTATGTCCTGAAATTGTTAGAAAATCTGCTCCTAATTCGTCAAAATCTATTTTTATTTTACCTAGAGCTTGAGCGGCGTCACAATGAACAAAACATCCATATTTTTTAGAAATATTAATGACATCTTTTATAGGCTGAATAACACCTGTTTCATTGTTAACCCACATTACTGAAATAAGAATTTGTTTTTTATCTTTAGAAATTTTTTTTAAAAGTTGTTCTAAATAATCTAGGTCAACAATTCCATTTATATCTACAGGAATAAGTAAATCAGTTTTTGAAGAATTTAATACTGCTAGGTGTTCTATTGAACTGACAACAATATTTTGAAAAGAGCCCAAAATTAAGTTTATGGCTTCGGTTGCAGAACTTGTAAAAATTATATTTTCACTTTTAGTATTTATTAAATTAGCAATATTGGATCTTGCTATCTGTAAAATATTTTTACCTTCTCTTCCATAAAAATGCACAGATGATGCATTGATTGGTCCTAAATCCATACAATCTAATAAAGTTTTTTTAACTTCATTTAATATAGGAACCGTTGCATTATAATCTAAATATATTGATTTAATCACGTTTGAAGCTTTATTTTAAAAAAATGAGTAAAATTAAATTTTTGTTTTATTATTTTTTTTAACATTTTCGAGCGTTTTTATTTTTTTTTCTAAGCTCTCAACTTTTTTTAAGAGTGAGGTCAATACTTTTTCTCTTGGATCAGCATCACTATCTGATACACCATATGGTTTGAAGTTTTGTTTATCAGATCCACGTGAAAACTCTCTAGCTGGGACTCCAGCTACAGTAACATTAGCAGGAACGTCTTTTGAAACGACAGAATTCGCACCAATTCTTGCATAATCTCCAATTTTTATAGGCCCAAGTATTTGTGCACCTGAACCAATAATAACATTATTTCCAACAGTAGGATGCCTTTTCTGATTTCTTTGGGCGTCACTTTCAATAGATGGCATGATCCCTCCAAGAGTAACACCTTGATATATAGTAACGTTTTCTCCTATTTCTGCAGTTTCACCAATGACAATACCCAATCCATGATCCATAAAAAAGTTTGGACCTATCTTGGCTCCTGGGTGTATTTCAATACCTGTGATTATTCTTCCAAAATGCATAATAAGTCTTCCTAAAAACTTTAAATTATATCTCCAAAACATATTTCCTATTTTGTAAAAAATCATTACGTGGAAAGAAGGATAAAGAAAAATCACTCCTAATCTGCTTCCTGCAGCAGGATCTCGAGCTATTATAGAATCTATTTCTCTTAATATATTATTAAAACTCATTTTTGGGGCCCATTATCAATATAACTATGTTTATAACATAATATTGAAAATATTAATTCAAAATCTAATTAATAAAGATTAAACTTTTATAGCTCATTAATATTGACAGAACAAAATTAAATAATTATTCGATAAACACTATGTTATTGAATTTCTAAAGTTTTATAACCTAATTTTGTTTATACTAAATAAAATAATAAATAAATTAAACGGAGTTGATAAATGCCTGAGGTGATTTTAAATGGTCCACATGGAAGAATAGAGTGCAGATATCATCGAGGTGTTTCATCAGATAGTCCTATAGCCCTTATATTACATCCAGAACCTAATCAAGGTGGTAGTATGAATAACAAGGTTTCATACGGCATGTATCATGAATTTAGGAATAGAGGCTTTACAGTATTACGTTTTAACTTTAGGGGAGTTGGAAGGAGTGAAGGGATTTACGAAGGTGGAGAGGGTGAATTAGCAGATGCTGCTGCAGTTTTAGATTGGGTTCAATCACAAAACATCCATTCTAGATATACTTTCATTGCCGGTTTCTCATTTGGTTCTTGGGTAGGAATGCAACTAATGATGAGAAGGCCAGAAATATCTGGTTTTATTGCAGTTTCTCCACCCGCAGATAAATTTGATTTTGCATTTCTTGCGCCTTGCCCAGCATCCGGATTAATAGTTCATGGAGAGAATAACAAGAGGGTGCCAATAGAAGCAATTCATAAGATTGTAGATAAAATTTCTATTCAAAAAGGTATTAAAATAGATGTGGAATATGTCAAAGAAGCCAATCATATGTTTTCTAATAGCGACCAAGAATTAATGGAAGTTATAAGAAAATATTTGAATAGTGTTTTAGATTCCTCAGAATATTTAGAAATTTAAATACATAAATAAAGAGAGTGCAAATTATGCATGAGTTCAATTCTGATTTTCTAAGGATAATGTCTGAAAGAGGATTTATACATCAACTTACTGACGCCAATAATCTTGAAAATGAAATGCTTAAGGGCTCAATTAGAGGTTATATTGGTTTTGACTGTACAGCCCCTTCTTTACATGTCGGCTCATTAGTGCAAATAATGATGCTCAGATGGTTTCAGAAAACTGGAAACAAACCTATAGTTTTAATGGGTGGAGGAACAACTAAAATTGGCGACCCTTCTGGAAAAGATTCGGCTAGGCCAGTTCTTTCTAACGAGAGAATAAAAGAAAATCAAAAAAGTTTGCAGTCAGTTTTTAAAAAATACTTAAGTTTTGGTGATGCAATAAATGATGCGATTATGTTGGATAACTCTGAATGGTTAGAAAATCTGAATTATATTTCATTTTTAAGAGATTTCGGTTCCTCATTTTCTATTAATAAACTTATTAATCTAGAAAGTGTCAAACTTAGATTAGAAAGAGAGCAAAACTTATCCTTTTTAGAATTTAATTATTCATTATTGCAAGCATTTGATTACTTAAAGTTAAATCAAGACTATGATTGTAAATTAC
>Ga0181595_10002446_pt1 | contig 18580 bp, 20 predicted proteins | sample 041ome_7_FD_145604 | JGI IMG/M metagenome (GOLD analysis project Ga0181595, IMG submission 145604) | Coastal salt marsh microbial communities from the Groves Creek Marsh, Skidaway Island, Georgia - 041401AS metaG (spades assembly) | ecosystem: Environmental > Aquatic > Marine > Intertidal zone...
AACGCGAATATCGGCAACAGCGCGGTCGCTTCCGACGTCGCGTCCGAGGTCGACAAGATGGTCTGGTCGATCCGCTGGGGCGCGGACACGGTGATGGACCTGTCCACCGGCCGCAATATCCACGACACGCGCGAATGGATCCTGCGCAACAGCCCCGTGCCGATCGGCACCGTGCCGATCTATCAGGCGCTGGAAAAGGTCGGCGGCATTGCCGAGGAGCTGACCTGGGAGATTTTCCGCGACACGCTGATCGAGCAGGCCGAACAGGGCGTGGACTATTTCACCATCCATGCAGGCGTCCGCCTGGCGTACATCCCGATGGCGGCGAAGCGCGTCACCGGCATCGTCTCGCGCGGCGGGTCGATCATGGCCAAATGGTGCCTGGCGCATCACAAGGAAAGCTTCCTCTACGAGCATTTCGACGAGATCACCGAGATCATGAAGGCGTACGACATCGCCTATTCGCTGGGCGATGGCCTGCGCCCCGGATCGATCGCCGATGCCAATGACGAGGCGCAGTTCAGCGAACTCTATACGCTGGGCGAGCTGACCCACCGCGCGTGGAAGTCCGACGTGCAGGTGATGATCGAAGGGCCGGGCCATGTGCCGATGCACAAGATCAAGGAGAATATGGAAAAGCAGCTGGAAGTGTGCGGCGAAGCGCCCTTCTACACGCTTGGCCCCCTCACCACGGACATTGCGCCCGGCTATGACCATATCACCAGCGGCATCGGCGCGGCGCAGATCGGCTGGTACGGCACCGCGATGCTCTGCTATGTCACGCCCAAGGAGCATCTGGGCCTGCCCGATCGCGATGACGTGAAGGTCGGCGTGGTCACCTACAAGCTCGCCGCGCATGCCGCCGATCTCGCCAAGGGTCATCCGGCAGCGCAGGTGCGCGACGATGCGCTGAGCAAGGCGCGCTTCGAATTCCGCTGGCGCGACCAGTTCAACCTCTCGCTCGACCCCGATACGGCGGAGGAATTCCACGACCAGACCCTGCCGGCAGAGGGCGCGAAGACCGCGCATTTCTGCAGCATGTGCGGCCCCAAATTCTGCTCGATGCAGATCAGCCAGGAAGTCCGCGACTTCGCCACCAAGCAGAACCAGGGGGTGGAAGGCTTTATCGCGACGGGGCCCAGCGGTGCGGAAACGGCAGCGGCGAGCCGCGAGGCCGCGCTCAAGGGCATGGCGGAGATGAGCGAACGCTTCAAGCAGGAGGGCGGGGAGCTGTATCTTCCGGCGGAGTGAGGCAGGATGCCTACCTGCTAAGGCTTGATGGTTTTCGGTTCTATTTCTTCAGTCACGAACCGAACGAGCCCCCGCATGTCCATGTCGACAAGGGGGCGGCGACCATCAAGCTGTGGCTGGACCCGGTTTCCGTCGCACGGAGCCGGGGCTTTCGTGCGCACGAGATCGGTGGCATAAATGCCGCCGTGGATGAGCATCGCACGATGTTTCTGGAGAAATGGCATGAATATTTCAGCTAAGCTCACCGATGAGCGCGTGCTGGACGTGCGCTTCGACGATCACAGCCTGATCGTGGATCTGATGGACGGCCGGACCATCTCTGCTCCGCTGGCCTGGTATCCCAGGTTACTGGACGCCAGTGCAAAGCAGCGGGCAGTGTTGGAGACCTGCGCAGGCGGATATGGCATCCACTGGCCCGAACTGGACGAGGATTTGAGCACCGAAGGCCTGTTGCGTGGGGCACCTGCAGCAAAGGCAGCATAACCACGTGCCCGTGCCTGATGTCAGAATTGTGTGAGGAATAAGCAGCAATCTCTGTAATCCTGGCGCGCAGGCATGCCATCCAGACCAATGAGCCCTTTTCGACCAACATCACACATCAGATCCGTTTTTCCTGTCCCGAGTTTCCGCATGACCCGCACCTTGCTCACCCTCGCCCTCCTCACGCTGCCTGTTACCGCCTGCGCGCAGGACGCGCCGCCCTCCGCCGAGCGCGACATGCCGGTCATTACCGGCGGCTGGAGCAAGGCTGCGCTCACCCCCGAGATCGAGGCGGTGGCGGTATGGGCGTTCAATGCAACGGACGTGCCCGGCGCGGAACTGGCCGAGATCGAGAATATCAGCCAGCAGGTCGTGGCGGGGATGAACTATCGCATGGACCTGGTGTTCACCGATGGCCGCCGCTGGCGGGTGCAGGTGTATCAGAACCTCGCGGGCGAGCGCAGCCTGACCAGCGCAGAAGCGGTGAAATAGCCGCAGCGGCGCCCATGTGTATCGGTCGCGCCCGCCAGTCACAGGCTTGTTGACGCGCCAGCGGCCAGGCACGCGTCCCCCCCGCGGGGTGATATTCTTCTCCGCACATCGACGGGTGCGCTGATCAGGCCGATGGCGCTCGCTTTTGCCCATTACCGGCGCAAGGACAGTCGAGCCGGCGATGCGCCCGCGGGACTACCATCCGGCTGAGAGCTAAATGATCCGTTCCGGACGCATTTCACCTTGTCTGGCTCCCCGCCGCTCGCTTGGCGCGCTATGCTGTCCGACGCACAAGCTGCACCTGGCGGGGATTTGCCATGGCGGACGCGAAGTCATTGCTGCTATCGATCGCATTGGCATCCGCCATGCTCGTCCCCGACACGGCGTCGGGCCTGGTCGCCGACACAGCGCCCAAGGCAGAGACGAAGCCGATGGACTTTTCGCACGTCACAAGCCGCGCCCTGGCCGATGCGCTGGTCAAGCGCGGCGAGCTGGTGAAGATCTGGCTTTTCCCCAAGCGCTTTGGCGGGCCCGAGGTGCGGGAGAATGTCGGCTATGTCCCCGCGGGCACCGAAGTCGCGCTCGAATTCGCGCATGACCGGATCAGCGGGCTGATCGAGCTCAAGGCGGTCGATCGCATGACCGTGAAGCCCGAGTATCGCGGGAAGAGCAAGGTGCTCAAGGCGATCACCTATGTCTGCCACGGCGCGCCGGACAAGCCGCCGATCACGATCAGCATCGACATCTGGTAACGGCTTGGCGTGACGCCCGGTCAACCGTTGCCACGCGGAGCCTTGCGCCGGCGGCTGGCGCGGAGGATATCTGTCATCTCGTCGATCAACTCGCGCCCCTTGATGCCGTCCTCGGTCTTGTCGTCCGGGTCCGCCTCGAAATGCGCGCGCATCCTGTCTGACATCTCGACCAGCCGGGCATAGGTTTCGTCACCGATCTGCCGGCGGACGACCTTCAGCCCCTCATTGAGCTGGTGGAAGTTCGTGTCGATATCCTCTTCAAAATCCCAAGGCAGTCTGGATTTGAACTTTGGCGCGGACAGCATCATCGACCCGAGTTGGTCCACGACATCGCCAACGCTCTGCGGGATATAAAGCTTATCAAGTGGCAGAACTGGCCTGGACATGTCACTTCCCCGGTTTCTTTATGACGTAGCTGCTTCCTGATCCCAGCCGAGTGGGGCGCAAAATCACGACGGCATCCGGCTGAAAGTCAGAGCGAAAAAACCCGCGAATTTGTGGGGTAGAGGGCAGCTTTCTCGCCATCGTGGAGTCATACGCAATCTTTCCCACACGTAAATCCGGAATGCGGTAAGTTCTGTCCGTTCCCGATGTATCATATTCGCGCCCAACAACCCGGACCTGCTTCCCTGCTCCCTGTTCAATCCCGTGCTGGGCAAACAACTGCTTCATATCCTTCCTGACGGTACGGTCGATGTAATTGCCGAGCGCTTCATTTGGCGAAAGCCGTGTTGTGAGACGGCGAGCAGCGAGGAGCTCAAGCCCCTCTGCATAGGCCCGATCGACGCTCGCTTGCATGCGCTGAGCTACCTCCACCTGCAGCGGCCCCGTATCCCCCAGCTTGTTGTAGCGCGCCGCCGCTCGGTGCATCCTGAGGCTCCGGATCTCGTTGATCTGCCCCTCCAACGTCGTCGAAGGGCCAAGGCTCTGGTAGCGGAAATCGGGATCCACCTGCTTGATCTGCGCAATCAGGCTGTTCACCTCAGCATCAGCCAGTTCGGTCGTCAGGCGGCGCGAGGGGCCGGTAATGTCGAGCGCATTGTCGGCAAGCGCGATGATCGCTCCGCCCGGAGCGTTGCTCAGACCCGGAAAGGTCTGCTCCAGCGTCATCGGGTCGTAGCTGGGCCGGCGCTGGTTGCCGCCGATTCGGGCTCGCGGATTGGGCTTGTAATTGGCGAGCGTCAGCTGCGGCTGCGCCGCCGGTGCACTGGAGTTTGGAGCGGCACGTCCGCGCACTGAGCGGCGCGCAGTACCCGATCGATTGCCGCCCGGAGCGAAGGTGAACTGCCCGTTGTCCGGATCGTGATACGGGTTGAACTTGCGCTCAAGGCGATGCAGCGGCGCGCCGATATCGGGGCCTCTGCCCGTCCTCAGATAAAGTTCAAAAGCGCGCCGATAGCCGAAGGTGCGAGCATCGGGTGGGGGATAGGCATTCATGAATTGCTCCCTTCCATTGAGGGAACAATTCATGAACAAATCCTACATTTCAACCCAGTTGACCTATTTGGTTATTTCTCCAAGCATTAGCTAACCAGCAGCCGAGACTGCTTGTCGACCGACGGCGCTGGAATGCCTGCATCGGCGATGCTGCGTCGCATCGCCACCGCGACCCAGGCGATCAGGGTCACCACCAGCGGCGCCATCAGCGCGAGCGTCTGCCCGTTCATGGCAGGCGCCGAACCATCGGGTAGATAGGATGCGACAAAACCATAACCTGTCGCGACCCAGCACAGCACCAGCAGCGCGGCCTGCTCCCATGGGCGGGTACGAGCCAGCAGATCGGGCAGGATCAAGGCCAGCGCCACGCCCAGCAGGCACAGATCGTAATCATAGGCGTAGGGGCTGACGAACACGGTTGCCGCGCAGGCCGAGGCGGCGAGCCAGCGCGGGGGCAGCGCGCGATACCAGCCGATCAGCAGCAACCCCAGGGCGATCACGGCCCCCGCACCCTGGATCGCAAAGGCAAGGCCCGGTTCCGCGCCGAAGCGGAAGGCGGACGCATAGGGCGAAATCATGCGGTACATCGGATAGCGCCCCTCCGACAGGAACATGCCGGATTCGCGCACGCCGTCGATGAACGCGATCCAGATCGAGGGGCCAAAGGCGATGGTCGCGGCGAGAAGCGCGGCAGCGACCGTGACGGCCGCGATCGCCACCGTCTGCCAGCGGCGATGCACCAGTGCGAGCAGCGCTAGGCCTGCGGCGATATGCGGCTTGATCACCATCAGCCCCAGCGGCACGCCTGCACCCGACCTTTGCGCCAGCAGCGCGAGCAGGAACCACCCGGTCAGGGCGCCGGTCAGGAACCCGTTCTGGCCGGTCATCACCGTCAGCACGATGATCGGGGTCATGGCGAGGATGACGCCGGGGAGGAAAGGCCCCGCGATCCGGCGGAGCACCGTGACGTAGAGCGCCAGGGTGAGTCCCGTGAACAGGCCATAGGCCAGGCCGAGCGGCAATGCCGCCAGTCCGGTCACGAACAGGGTGAAGGGCGGCGGATAGGTCCAGGGCATGAACACCTTGACCCCGGTCGCGGCCTTTTGCGCCCGGGCCATCTTGCGCGCATCATAACCGTCCGCCGCTCGGCCCTGAAGCCCCAGCGTGCCCGCCACATGAAAGGCGTGAAAATCGACCACAGCGGGGTTGCCGCCTTCGGCGACCGGGCGCTGATAGGATATCGCGGCGAAGACGAGCAGCATCGCGATCAGGGTCAGCACCCCCTTGAGCAACCATGGGCGCGTGGCGAGGCCGCGCGGCGGGACATGCGTCGGGGTCGGATCGGGCACGGGCATCGGCGTGTGCCTCATCCAGGCAGCCGAACGGCCCGCCGGGCGGGCGGCAGGTCTTGAGCCGGTTCAGTCTGGCGCATCGATCGGTCCCCGCTGGCTTGCGCGCGCCAGCATGCAGGGGGACGGGCTTCAATTTGGTTAACGCGCTGTCACCATTTCGGACAGGACGATGGCCGCCCGGGGGTCCGGCTCACAGATAATATTTGATCTTCACCCGCTGGCTGGTGCCGCTGCCCTGTGCGACGAACACGACCTGCGAAAAGCGCGGCGGGCCGAAGCTGAAGCTGGGGTTGCGCGAAAAGCCGATGCCTTCCTTGGGGATTCCGGCAAAGGTATCGAGCTTGTTGTTGCCATTCTCGTCATGGACGATGGCAAGCGCATACTGCCCGGCGGGCAGGTTCTCGAACCGCGCCACGCCATCTTTGGCCCGCGCGGTCAGTCGATACGCACTCTTGTCCTTATCGCAATCGGGAAAGCTCTTCTCGTTCGCGGTCAGGCACAGCTGCAGCAGCCCCTTGGCCGAACGCAGGTGATCGACCGTGATCTCCACCGTGCTCAGCGGTGCGGCGCCCGGCAGCATGGTCAAAGCCATGAAACCGATTGCGCAGGTAGAAAACAGCTTGCCCATGTCTTTCTCCGGATCAGGCCGAGCGGGTGGCCTCGCTCAGCGATGCGTCCTCGCGCGGTCGCGACGTTCTGTCCTGAAAGGCCCCCAGCCCTTTGTCGGTCCCGCATAGCCTGTCCCAGAAGCGGAAATAAAGCCCATAATTGCAGGTATAGCGGGCGTGGTGCAGTTGATGATGGCTCGCGGTTATCAGCCCCTGGCCTAACCGCCCCTGAACCAGCCAGCGCGGAAACAGCTCCCAGCCCATATGGTTTGTGACCCCCATCAGCGTCATGATGAACAGGACGAGGCCCAGCATCGCGGCGTGGATGGGGATCAGGAACACGAGCGCGGGGATCACGACCGCGCCGGTCAGCGCCTCGATCGGGTGGAAGCTCATCGCCGCCCAGGCGGTCGGCGGGCGGCTGTCATGGTGTACGGCATGCGCGATGCGGAACCATTTCGGCACGTGCATCCAGCGGTGCGTCCAGTAGAACCAGGTGTCGTGCGCAAACAGATAGAGCAGCACCGACAGCGGGAGATACCAGAGCGGCCAGGCGTTCCAGTCGGTATAGATCTGCGTCCAGCCCCGGTTCTGCCAACCCCAGGCGACGATGCCGGTGGGGATACCATAGATGGCCGCGCTGTAGAGCGACCAGCGGATTTCCCGCCCGATCTGCGGCTTGAGTCCGGAATAGAGCCCCGGCCGCACCTTCTGCGTCAGCCAGGCGAACAGCCCGCTGGTCAGCAGATAGCGCACGCCGACGATCAGCGTCATGGCAATGGCCGACACGAGGATGGAAGACGAGCCGATCATCCGCCCGCTGTAGCGTGCTTCGGCTGCGCTGCAAAGCGCGCCTTCCGCCCTTCCATCGCATCGCCCGCTGCGCTAGGGCGGACAGGACATGAAATCCCCGCGCAATATCTCCAGCAAGACACTCAAATGCGATGTCGCGATTCTCGGCGGCGGCCTGGCCGGCGGGCTGATCGCGCTTGCGCTGCGGCGCAAGCGGCCCGAGCTCGACGTGCTGCTGATCGAGGAAAGCGCGACGCTGGGCGGCAATCATATCTGGTCGTTCTTCGGCCCCGATGTCGCAGGCGAACATCGCTGGCTGGTTGCCCCCCTCGTCTGCCATGGCTGGCGCGGCTATGACGTGAAATTCCCGGGGCACGAGCGTGGGCTCGAGGAAAGCTATTATTCGATCCTCTCCGACCGGTTCGATGCCTATCTGCGCGAAGCGATCCCGGCGCACAATATCGTCACCGGAGTGCGCGCACTCGCCGCCAGCCAGACCAATGTCGTGCTCGAAAACGGCGCGCGGATCGAGGCGGGCGGCGTCATCGACGCTCGCGGCGGCGGCAATGTGCGCCATCTGCGCTGCGGCTGGCAGAAATTCATGGGGCAGATGCTGCACCTGTCCGAACCGCACGGCCTGACCCGCCCGATCGTGATGGACGCGACGGTCGAGCAGATGGACGGCTATCGCTTCGTCTATTGCCTGCCGGTGAGCCCGATGGAAATCTTCGTCGAGGACACCTATTACAGCGACACCTCGGACCTCGACACCCAGGCCTTGTCCGCCCGGATCAGCGCCTATGCCGACGCCAAGGGCTGGCAGGTCGAGCGGGTGAGCCGCACCGAGACCGGCGCGCTGCCGGTCGTCTATGGCGGCGATTTCGGCGGATACTGGCAATCGACCGGCGGCGATGTCGCCAAGGCGGGGACCCGCGCGGCCTTGTTCCACGGCCTAACCGGCTACTCGCTGCCCGATGCGGTGCGCCTTGCAGCGCATATCGCCGAGATGCCCGACCTTTCAGGCGCGGCGCTTGCCGAGATGAGCCGAAAGACCAGCCTCGACCATTGGCAGGCAGATGGCTTCTACCGAATGCTCACCAAGATGCTGTTCAAGGCCGCCGGGCCCGATGAGCGCTACCGTGTGCTCGAACGCTTCTACACGCTGCCCGACGGCCTGATCGCGCGCTTCTATGCCGGAAAATCCACGCTGATGGACAAGATGCGCGTGCTCGCCGGCCGCCCCCCGGTGCCGATCTGGCGCGCGATCCGCGGGCTGTTCAGCTAGAGCGGCCTAGACGGCCGCCAGGCCCTGAACTTCTCCCATTGAACCCATGGCTCCCGGATGCGGTCGGAAGGCCGCAGCCGTACACCGTCGCGTGCACCCGCGTGTTCCGGATTCAGACGAATTGACATGACAACTGTCATGTGAAATGATCCGGCAACGATCCAGGAGGCGCGAGTCATGAAGCGTGCGGAGCAGAAGGCGGCGACCCGGGCGATGATCCTCGATCTCGCCGCGCGCCGCCTGCGCGAGGAGGGTCTTGCGGGGAATGCCGTCCACCGGCTGATGCGCGATTGCGGGCTGACCCATGGCGGCTTCTATGTCCATTTCCCCAGCAAGGACGCGCTCGATGTCGCCGCGCTCGAACAGGCGATGGCCGAGCATGGATCGCGCGACGCCGCGCTGCCGCCGGGCTTGCCCACCGCCGAGCGCCGCAAGCAGCGCGCACGCCGCTATCTTTCCCGCGCGCATCGCGACGACTCGGCTAATGGCTGCCCACTGGCGGCCTTGCTGAGCGAGGTCGCGCATGCCGGATCTGACCTGCGCGAGACCTTCCAGCACCTGCTCGCCGGGATCGTCACCGACACCGGCGATGCCGAAGGTCCGTCACCGCCATCGGAGGAACTCGCGCTGGCCGCGCTCGCGATGGGCGGGCTCGCGCTCGCACGCGCCGTGCCCGATGCGGCGCTGTCGGATGCGATCCTCAGCGCCTGTCGCGACGCCACCGCCACGCTTGCCGATGCCTATGCCGCGCAGAAGGAGGTCTGACATGAGCGAGAACTGGAAGCCCACCGCCTGCGTCATCTGCTCGCTCAATTGCGGGCTGGAGGTGCAGACCGAAGGCGGCAAGATCACGCGCATCCGTGCGGACAAGAACCATCCCGTCAGCCAGGGATATCTGTGCGAGAAGGCGCAGCGGATGGACGCCTATCAGCAGGGCCGCGACCGCCTGTCTTCGCCGATGCGGAGGCGGCCCGACGGCAGCTACGAAGCGATCGACTGGGACACCGCGATCGCAGAGGTTGCGGCCCGGCTGGCGGCGGTGCGCGATGCGCATGGCGGCGAGAGCATCCTCTATTATGGCGGCGGCGCGCAGGCGAACCACCTGCCCGGCGTCTATTCGCAGAGCACGCTCGCCGCGCTGGGCGTGCGCTATCGCTCAAACGCGCTGGCGCAGGAAAAGACCGGCGAGGCCTGGGTGCAGGCGCGCATGTTCGGCTGCGGCATGCACCATGATTTCGAGCATGCCGAGGTCGCTTTGTTCATCGGCAAGAACCCCTGGCAGTCGCACGGCTTCCCGCGCGCGCGGCTGGTGCTGCGCGAGATCGCCGCAGACCCGAACCGCGCGATGATCGTGATCGACCCGCGCCGCAGCGAGACCGCGGCAATGGCCGACTATCATCTCGCGATCCGGCCCGGGACCGATGCCTGGTGCCTCGCCGCGCTCGCCGCGATCCTGGTGCAGGAGGGGCTGGAGAAGCGCGACTGGATGCAGGCACATGTCGTCAACGAGGGCCCGGTGATGGACGCGCTGTCGCGCATTCCGGTGAGCGCCTTCGCGCAAGTCTGCGGCGTCGACGAGGCGCTGCTGCGCGCCGCCGCGCGGCGGATGGCGGCGGCTCAGACGCTGGCCTCGATGGAGGATCTAGGCATGCAGATGGGCGTCCATTCGACGCTCGGATCGTATCTGCACCGGCTGATCATCGGCCTGACCGGCGCGTTCGGGCGCAAGGGCACCAGCTATGCCTTCGTCCCCTTCCGTCCGCTCGGCTCGGGCGGCGGTGGCGGGGCGAGCGGCAAGACCAGTAGCACGAGCGCCCCAGGCGAGCGCAATTTCCGTCGCTCGCCGGTCACCGGCTTTCCCGTCATCATGGGCCTCATCCCGTGCAACGCGATCAGCGAGGAGATCCTCACCGATCATCCGCACCGTTTCCGCGCGATGATCATCGAAAGCTCGAACCCGGTGCATTCGCTCGCCGATACCGCCCGGATGCGCGAGGCGCTACGCGCGCTCGATGTCAGCGTGGTGATCGACATCGCGATGACCGAGACCGCGCGCGAGGCGGACTATGTTCTGCCCGCCGCCAGCCAGTTCGAAAAGGCCGAGGCGAGCTTCTTCAATTTCGAGCCCGAGGCCAATGCCTTCCATCTGCGCCGCCCGCTCTTCCCGCCGCGCGAGGGGACGCTGGAGGAAGGCGCGATCCATGCCCGGCTGTGCGCGGCTCTGGGCGCGTTCGGCGAGGCCGAGATCGCGCCGCTGCGTGCGGCGGCACAGCAAAGCCTCGACCATCTCGCCATGGCGTTCATGCAGCTGATGGGCGCGAACCCCGGACTGATGCGCGTCGCCTCGGCATTGCTCTACAGCGCGCTCGGCCCCGCGCTGCCCGAGGGCATGGGCAATGCCGCCGGCATATGGGGCGTCGCGCAGCTGTTCACCGGTGCCTTTCCGCAAGAGGCCGAGCGCGCCGGCTATGCCGGGCCGCTGGCCGGAAACCGGCTGTTCGAGGCGATCCTCGACTCCCCCTCGGGCGTGGTGTTCGCGCGGCAACAGGCAGAAGACAGCTGGCAGCGGCTGCGCAGCCCCGGAGGGCAGATCAACCTCTACATTCCCGAAATGGTCGAGGCGCTGCAGGCGCTCGATCCCCAAGGACCGCCGCGCGACCCGGATTATCCCTTCATCCTCTCGGCGGGCGAACGGCGGACCGAGACGAGCAACACCAGCATCCGCAACCCCGACTGGCTGCGCAAGGGCGAGCTTGTCAGCACGCTCAGGGTACATCCCGAGGATGCCGCGATGCTCGGGTTAACCGACGGCGCGCCGGTCGATATCGTCACCCGCCGCAGCCGCGCGCGCACGCTGGTCGAGCTCCACGAGGGCAGCAGGCGCGGCCATGTCTCGCTGCCCAATGGCCTGGGCCTCGACGTGCTGAGCCCCGGCGGCGAGGTGCAACGCCACGGCGTCGCGCTCAACGAGCTCACCGACTATCGCTGGCGCGACCCGATCGTCGGCACGCCCTGGCACAAATATGTGCCCGCGCGGATCGAGCCGGTCGGTTGAGCAGGGCGCGCTGGTCGCCCCTCAACCGCCGAGCCCGAGCGAAGCCGAAGGCCCCGCGCCAATAGCCACCCTCCCCGCCCCTCGACGCATTGCGGCAAATGGAATATTCTCCGCCCTCGAATGCCGCCAAGAGCACGAAAAACGGGTCGATCACGATCAACGACGGTGGAAACGCAGCGTCTCGCGGCGGCGTTCCGACCGCTTGGGGAGGGATCCGGTGCAACAGTCGCTCGTTAACCTGCTGCCGCCTGCCACGCTGGCGGCGATTCTCGCCTTCTGGGGGCTTGCCCCCGCCGCATGGGTGGAAGCGCCATGGTCGCTGCCTGCAGTCGCGGTGGGCACGGTCGTGTTCGTCCAATGCCTCGAATTCGTGTTCGAGCGGCACGCCGGCTGGCGGATGAACTGGCGCGAGTTTGCCACTGATCTGTTCTATTTCGGCTTCTTCTTCTTCGTCATCGGCTGGCTTTCGGACACGCTGATCAACTCGCCGCTGCGCGAGCTGAAAGAGGCCTGGGGCATCGGCACGCCCTGGCTGGCCGAGCTGCCCTATCTGTTGCAGGCGCTGATCGCGCTGTTCTTGTTCGAACTCGGCCAGTACTGGATGCACCGCGCAATGCACAACTGGACGCCCCTGTGGCTGACCCATGCACCGCACCATCACCTGACGCAGCTCAATGCGATGAAGGGCTATATCGGCAATCCGATCGAACTGTTCCTGATCAGCATCGGGGTGATCGCGCTGCTCGATATCAACCTCGACGCGCTGTTCGCCAGCATCACCGTGGGCAGTGCGATCGCGATCTATGCGCATGCCAATGTCCGCGCCGACCCGCCGATCTGGTACGGCTTCTTCTTCACCACCATCCGCAACCATTCGCTGCACCACACCGCAACGAGCTATGAAGACACGCGCTGCAACTATGGCAATTCGGTGATCTTCTGGGACCGGTTGTTCGGCACCTACAAGGAAGGCGAGAGCGCGATCGTCGGGCAGGATGACCGCAAGCGGCTCTCCATTCGCGAGCAGTGGCTCTTCCCACTGCGCCCGTGGCTCGAACGGCGAAAGGCGGTCAGGGACTAGCTAGCCGATCGTCCCGATCACATCGCCGATCTTGTAGCTCTCGCCCTCCTCGCCGGTGACGCGCAGCACGCCCGAATCCTGCGCTTCGATCTCGGTCGTGCTCTTGTCGGTCTCGACGGTGTAAAGCACGTCGCCCTTTTCCACCGTCTCGCCATCGCCGAACATCCATTCGACCAGGGTGACCTCGGTGACGCTCATGCCGAGCTTGGGGATGCGGATTTCTGCCGGCATCAGCGCTTCCATTCCATCGTCGTGCGGATTGCGGCGGCAATCTCTTCCTTCTTGGGGATCCAGGCCTGTTCGAGCACGCTTGCCATCGGCACGGCGGAGAACGCGCCGCCGATGCGCTGGACCGGGGCCTTGAGCTCGTTGAACAGGCTCTCGTGCAAGCGCGAGGCGATTTCCGCGCCCGTTCCGTACGCGCGCACCGCTTCGTGCAGCACCACCGCGCGGCCGGTCTTGCGTACCGATGCGGTGACGGTCGCCTCGTCATAAGGAGCGATGGTGCGCAGGTCGACCACCTCGACCGACACGCCCTCGCCCGCCAGCGTTTCGGCGACTTCCAGCGCATCGAGCACGGTGCGGCCATAGGTGATGAGCGACACATCGTGCCCCTCGCGCGCGACCGCCGCCTGGCCCAGAGGCACGCGGTAATCCGTGCCGGGATCGTCCGACTTGAGGCCGTAGCACAGGATGTTCTCGATGAAGATCACCGGGTCGTTGCACTCGATCGCGCTGCGCATCAGCCCCTTGGCATCGGCGGCGTTCGAGGGCGTGACGATCTTCAGCCCCGGCACATGCGCAAACCAGGCCTCCAGCATGTCCGAATGCTGGCCGCCAAAGCCGACGCCGACGCCGGTGGTGGTGCGGATGACCAGCGGCACGTTGGTCTGCCCGCCGGACATGAAGCGCAGCTTGGCGGCATGGTTGACGATCTGGTCCATCGCCACGGTAACGAAGTTCATCAGCATGATCTCGGCAATCGGCCGCATGCCGGTGAGCGCCGCGCCAACGCATGCGCCCATGATCGCCTGCTCCGAAATCGGCGTCGCGCGGATGCGGTGCTCGCCATATTTCTCGGTCAGCCCCGACGAGACCTTGAACACGCCGCCGCCCTGCTTGGCGGCGACATCCTCGCCGAGCAGGATGACCCCCTCGTCCGCCGCCATCGCCTCGTCGATCGCGGCATTGAGCGCCTGGACCATTGTGATCTGCTTCGGCTTCTTGGCCTTGGGCGCCGCGGCCTCGAGTGTTTCGGCCTCGCTCATGCCGCGATCTCCTCTTCGAAAACGTCCTTCCGAATTTCGTCCGCATCGGGGAACGGGCTGTTGAACGCGAATTCGACCGCCGCCTCGATCTCGGCTTCCAGTTTCGCCACGATCGCGTCGAGCTCGGCTTGCGTGAACTGGTGCTCGAGCATCAGCGCGCCCAGCTTCGGCAGCGGGTCCTCGGCCTTCATTTCCTCGATATGCTCGGGCGGCATGTACGAGAAGTCCGCGCCGAAGAAATGGCCCATCATCCGGTAGCACATCGCCTCGATCAGCGTCGGCCCATCGCCGGCGCGGGCGCGATCGACCGCCTCTTTCGCCGCCGCGTACATCGCAAGCGCGTCATTGCCGTCGACCTTCACGCCCTTCATTCCATAGGCGGCGGCGCGGGTGACGATCGAGTCCACCTTGGTATGGTCGGCAAAGGCCGTATGCTCGCCGTAGCGGTTGTTCTGGCACAGGAAAATGACCGGCAGCTTGTAGAGCTGCGCCATGTTCATCGCCTCGTGGAACGCGCCGATATTGGTCGCGCCGTCGCCGAAACAGGTGACGGTGACCCTGCCGTCCTTGCGGTTCTGGCTGGAGAGCGCGAGGCCATTGGCGATCGGCAGGCCGGAGCCGACCACCCCGGTGGTGACCATCACGCCGGTGGCCGGATGGGTGATGTGCATCGATCCGCCCTTGCCCTTGCAGGTGCCGGTGGCGCGGCCTGCGATCTCGGCGATCAGCAGGTCGAGCGGCACGCCCTTGGCGATCTGGTCGTGCTGGCCGCGATAGGTGGTGACCAGATAATCGTCCTGGTTCAGCGCCGCCATCATCGCCGAGGTGACGAGTTCCTGCCCGCGCATCGTGTAATAGATGGTGGCGAGCTTGCCGCTCATCAGCAGCGATCGCATCTTCTCGTCGAAGCGCGCGACCTTCATCGTGCGGGTATAGATGTCGAGCAAAGTCTCGCGGTCGAGGCTCATCACGCGGTCCCCTTCTTGGCATCGAGGCTGGCGGCGGCGCTGGGCCGCGCGGCGACCCGCTGCGACCAGGCGGCAAGGTTGGCGAGGCCTTCGGGCGCCGGCTGGCCGACCTGCTTGCCGAATTCGGTGAGGCAATAGAGCAGGATGTCGGCGAGCGTGAAGCGATCCCCCGCCAGCCAGGTCTTGCCCGCGAGCAGCGCATCGAACGCGGCCAGGCCATCGCGCGCGCAGGCCTTGAGGCCATCGGCGGCCTCGGGCAGGCAGCGCATCCGGCTCTGGAACATCGGCAGGCCCTCGGACCCGCGAAAGCCGGTGGTCATCGGGCCGACCACGTCATAGTCGAGGCGGCGGATCAGCATGTTCGTCACCGCGCGCTCCTCGGCGGTGCTCCCGATCAGCGCAGGCGTCGGGAATTTTTCCTCGATATAGCCGCAGATCGCGGTGCTTTCCGACAGATAGCCGCCATCGTCCATCTCGAGCAGCGGCACCTGGGCGAACGGGTTCTTGGCGACGAAATCGGGCTGGCGATTCTCGCCCTTCATGATGTCGACAAAGGCGCGGTCGATGACGGCGCCTTTCTCTTCCAGGAACATCAGCACGACCCTGGGGTTGGGGCCGATCGATTGATAGAGCTTCATGGGGAGCCTTTCGCTGGAAATCAGAACTGGACGCGCTGGGTGAAGCCGCCATCGATGACGATGTTCGCGCCGGTCATGTACGGGCAGGCCGGGCTGGCGACGAAGACGATCGCCTTGGCCACCTCTTCGGGCTCGCCGAACCGGCCCATCGGCATTTTCGCGAGCGTGCCCTCGTAGAGCGCGGGCACCACGCCCTTGATCATTTCCCAGTTGCCGCCGGGATAATAGATCGCGCCGGGCGAGATGCAGTTGACGCGGATGTTCTGCGCGGCGAGCGCCTGGCTGAGCTGCGACCCGTAGGTGATCAGCGCGGCTTTCAGCGCATTGAACGCCTGGGGCGCGACGAAGGTCTCGAGCGCGGCGGTCGAGGACATGAACACGATCGATCCGGTGCCCGATTCGGTGAGCGCCGGGGTCAGCGTCTCGACCCCGTGCACCGCGTTCATGATGTCCATGTCGAGGCAGCGCTGCCAGTCGCCGGTCGCGCCCTGGCCCGAGGCGCTGGCGGTGTGGACGAAGATGTCGCAGCCGCCCAGCTTGTCCAGGCAATCGTTCAGCCAGCCCTTGTAGCCTTCCGGATCGCCGGTGATGTCGATCGCGGTGCCGTGCACCTTGCCGGGGCCTGCCGCGTCGATTTCCCGGACCGCCGCCTCGACCTTGGCGGGATCGCGCGAGAGGAACGCGACATCCGCGCCCTCGGCGGCGAAATGGCGCAGCGAGGCGAGACCGAGGCCATGCCCGCCGCCGTTCATGATGACCTTCTTGCCGGTCAGCCCCAGATCCATCGCCGCTCTCCCTCGCCGGTTTTGTTGCAGGCTGCGAGGCTATCGGAAAGCGGCTGAAGCGGTAACCAGCAAAAGTGACAGCTTGAAAGCGCGGCTGGTGCTTGCACCAGTTTACATCGGCCTGCCGGATCGAATGCACCGCCCATCCGTTCATGGGGCACGCTGGACACGCCTGCCGCCTGTCCATAACAAGGCAGCAATGGTCTTTGGGAAAGGGAGCGATCGCATATGGTCTGGGTCATCCGCCTGCTCGTTGCGGGGTTCGCCGCATTGTTCGTGATCATCGGCGCGCGCGCGCTGCTCGATCCGCAGACGATCATCGCGCAGTTCGAGCTGGGCCAGCAGAATGCAACCGGATTGAGCGCGATCCGCGCCGATATGGGCGCGTTCTTCATCGGCACCGGGCTTGCGGCGCTCATCGGGCTGATGCCCGGCAAGCGCGAATGGCTGCTCGGTGCCGCGGCAATGGTGGCGCTCGCGTTCACCGGACGTGTCTTCGGCCTGATCAGCGATCCGCTGACCGCGAACATTGCCCAGTCGATGATCATAGAAGCGATTTCGGTGGTGCTGCTGGTCGCATCGTTCGCGATCCTCAGCCCGCGCCGCCTGGCTCCGGAACCGGTGATCGAGACCCGCGACGAAAATCTTGCTCCCGAGCCGTTTGAGCCGCAAACGACCGGTGACTCAGCCCGCCCGATTGGCTAACGGGAGGTCAGTTGATTCTGTCGCTGACCGGGGGTTTCGCGATCTTGCCTTGGACCTGCTCGCCCGACTCCCCATTGATGGCGCGCTATCATGGCTGATAGCGGCCTGATCGTCAGCTGCCCGTCCGGCGCTGATGCCGCGCTGCACTGGTGGCGCGTAGAGAGCGGCCATGTCGCGGCGCGCGGGCAGGATTTTACCCCGCCTTCCCAGGCTGCGCGCGATGGCGATGCGCCCGTCATGGTTCTCGTCCCTGCCGCCGATACGGTGATCCGTACGCTCGACATGGGAGACATGAGCGCACCCCAGGCCGAGGCTGCCGCGCGCTATCGTGCGGCCGATCTCAGCATCGGTGGCGATGTCTTCGTCGCAGTACGCGCGCTGGGCCGGGCCGTCGACGAAGGGGGCATGCGCGTGCTGTGCGCGACGATCGCGCGCGCGACGCTGGCCGATCATCTGGCCGAACTGGCGTTGCGCGGGCTCGATCCGGATATCATCCTGCCCGTCGGGCTGTTGCTGCCCGCTGCCGAACATCGGGTGGCTGCGACCTTTGGCGATCTGGCAGCGGAGCGGCTGGGCGATCTCGTCCTGCCGCCCGACGAGGCGCTAGGCGCGGTGCTGCTCGGGACGGCCGCTCCGGTGTCGCTCGATAGCGATGCACGCGAAGCCGCGATGATCGCCACGCTGGCCGATCCCCCGCTCAATCTGCGTCAGGGCGAATTCGCGCGCCGCACGCCGCTGTTCGCGCTCGCGCCGGGCCAGGGGCGCACGCTCGCCTGGCTGTTCGGCGCGCTGCTCCTGGTCAGCCTCGCCATCCCGCTGCTCGAGATCGGCAAGAACTATTTGGGCGCGGATCTCGCCGAACGGCGCGCGCTTGCCAGCGCCGAGCGGCACGTTCCCGGCGCGACCGATGTCAGCCAGGCCGAGGCGCAACTCGATGCGAAGCTCGCCGCGCGCGGTACCGGCAACAGCGTCGTCAGCGTGCCGATGTCCGGGCTGCTGTCGGCGATGCAGCCGGTGCCCGGCGTCGTCATCCGCCAGGCCGATTATCGCCCCGGCGGCATTGTCGGCGCGATGATCGCCGCGCCGCGCGTCGAGGATCTGAACGCGGTGCTGATCGCGCTGCAGAACAATGGCTACAAGGTCACCGCCGCCAACCGCAGCGATGCGACCGGCCAGGCGGTGGCCGATATCACGGTGCTGGCGCCATGACCGAAGCGGCGAAGAATTGGTTCATCGCGCTGTCGCGCCGCGAGCAGATCCTGGTCGGCATCGCCGCGCTGCTCGCTACCGGGGTCATCGGCTTTTTCGGCATCTATACCCCGCTCTATGGCCTCGCGACCGATGCCAAGCGCAGCTTCTACGAAGCGACGATGCAGGCCGGGCGAATCGAGGCCAAGGCGCAGGCGCTCTCGCTGCCCGCCGACAAGCGCCCCGCCGAGGCGATCGCCGCGCTGCACCTGCTGCTCGCGAGCGAGGCGGGGGAACGCGGCTTCACGCTCGATGCCAACACGCCGCAAGGCAATGACCGCGCCGAGATCGCGATCGGTTCGGCCCGCTCGACCGCGTTCCTCGCCTGGCTCGCCGATCTCGAACGGCGCGGCGTGGTGCCCGAAACACTGGTGATCCGGCGG